>OIYS01000902.1_pt1 | contig 17458 bp, 20 predicted proteins | sample 1588271 | NCBI WGS metagenome assembly OIYS01 (sample SAMN03283286) | human gut metagenome | biome: human-associated habitat; material: feces | host: Homo sapiens | place: Peru | collected 2012
CTTATAAAACAAGCTATTTACCACAGCATTGTTTGTACTTCTTACCAGAGCCACATGGACATGGATCATTTCTACCAACTTTTACAACTTTCTTAGGTTGTTTTTTGGCTTCTTTAGTTTCACGATTCTCAGCTGTTCCTTCAACTACTTTTTTAGCTTCGACATTTTGACGAATTTCAGCTTTTAGTAAATATAAAGTTATTTCTTTATCAATTACTTTAAGCATATCAGTGAACATATCACTACCTTCTTTAGTGTATTCACGAAGAGGATTTTCTTGGCCATAGCCACGTAATTGAATACCTTCCATTAAAATAGACATTGAGTTAATATGTTCCATCCAATGAGTATCAATTACACGAAGTGAAATAGCTTTTTCAAAATCTTTACCAATTTCCTCAGGTAATTCTTCTAATTTGGCTTCATATTCACGAACAATACGTCCATACAATAAATCTTCTAAACCATCTTTATCTAAAGCTGATACTTCATCAAAAGAAATATCTTGTTTTAATAATTTTTCATTAAAATACTCTAATATTTCTTTTTTATCATCATCTGATAAAGAATTAGTTATTAAATAGTGATCTTCTACAACATCTAAAACATGATTTCTAAAAGAATCTAACACAATATCATGAATAGAATCACTATCTAAAATTTTGTTGCGTTTTTCATAAATTTCTAAACGTTGTTGATTAATAACATTATCATATTCAAGTAAGTTTTTACGAATATCAAAGTTATTGCCTTCAACACGTTTCTGAGCTGATTCAATTGTATTGGAAAACATTTTATTACGAATTGCTTGATCATCATCAAAACCTAATCTTTGAAGCATTTCTTTAGTACGATCAGCGCCAAAGCGTACCATTAAATCATCTTCAAATGAAATACAAAATTGTGAAGCACCTGGATCTCCTTGACGACCAGAACGTCCACGCAACTGATTATCAATACGACGTGATTCATGTCTTTCAGTGCCAATAACAAATAATCCGCCTAAAGCTCTTACCTCATCATTAATCTTAATATCAGTACCACGACCTGCCATATTAGTTGCAATAGTTACAGCACCTTTTTCACCAGCTTTAGCAATAATTTCAGCTTCACGAGCATTATTTTTAGCATTTAAAACTTCATGAGGAATTCCTTCTCTTTTAAGCATTGAACTAATAAGTTCACTTGTTTCTACAGCAATTGTACCAACTAACACTGGTTGGCCTTTACTATGACGTTCTTTTATTTCATTAACTATTGCTTTATATTTTCCAGCTTTTGTTGCATATAATAAATCACCATAGTCAATACGAGCTACTGGTTTATTAGTAGGAATAGTAATTACATACATGTTATAAATGTCTCTAAATTCTTCTTCTTCAGTCTTAGCAGTACCAGTCATTCCTGAAAGTTTCTTATACATTCTAAATAAATTCTGAAAAGTTATACTTGCTAAAGTCTTTGTTTCTTCTTGAATCTTAACATTTTCTTTAGCTTCTATTGCTTGATGTAATCCTTCAGAATAATTACGTCCTGGCATTAAACGACCAGTAAAAGGATCAACAATAATAACTTGATCATCTTGAACAACATAATCAATATCACGATGCATAGCAAAATTAGCTTTCAAAGCCTGAGAAATAAAATGTACTAAAGTTGTATTATTTATATCGTAAAGATTATCAACACTAAAAGCTTTTTCAGCTGCAGCTATTCCCTTTTCATCTAAAGAAACAGCTTTTGTTTTTTCATCATAAATATATCCATCATTTTCTTTTAAAGTTTTAGCAAACATATCAGCTTGTTTATATAAATTTGCAGAATGCATAAAACCACCAGATATAATTAAAGGTGTTCTAGCTTCATCAATTAAAGCCGAGTCTACCTCATCGATAATTGCATAATTTAATCCACGTTGAACACGATCTTCAGCTCGTACAACCATATTATCTCTTAAATAATCAAAACCAATTTCGTTATTTGTTGAATACAAAATATCACAATTATATGCATCTTTTTTTTCTAGTGTACTCATAGCACGAACATTTACACCAACACTAACACCTAGAAAATTATAAATGCCACCCATCCACTCAGCATTTCTTGTTGTTAAATATTCATTAACTGTAATTACATGAACACCTTTACCTTCTAAGGCATTCAAATAAGCCGGAAATATAGTTACTAAAGTCTTTCCTTCACCAGTTTTTAATTCAGCTATATTGCCATAATGAATAGCAATTGCACCTAAAATTTGAGAATAAAAAGCTTTTTCACCTAAAACGCGATCACCAACTTCACGTGCTACTGCATAAGCTTCAACTAATAAATCATCTAATGTTTCACCTTTTGCAAGTCTTTCTTTAAACTCTCCGGTTTTAGCTTTTAATTCTTCATCACTTAATTCGTGCATTTTGGAATCTAATGCAAATATAGCATCTGCTTGTTTTTTAAATTTTTCTAATTCTTTATATTCATGATCAAATAATTTTCTAAATATATTCATTCATATCATCTCCAATATAATTTATTGTACCAAAAAAGTATTAAAAATAAAAGGGTTTATCAAAAAAAGATAAGTATTTCTACTTATCTAATTTAACTTTATTATATAGTTTCAATTAAACCATAATCTCCGTCTTTACGACGATACAAAATGCAAATTCCTTCACGTTTAACATCTTTATAAACAAAGAATTCATGACTTAACAATTCCATTTGCATAATTGCTTCTTCTTCAGACATTGGTTTCATTTCAATTTCTTTATGTTTAACAATTTTTCCTTTATTTTCTTCAAGATCTGTTGTTTCAAATTTTAAATTTAAATCAATTAGATTTTCTCTTATTTTTTTCTTATTTAATCTAGATTTATTTTTTCTAATCTGACGTTCTAACTTATCAACAACTAAATCAATAGCTGCATAAAGTTCTTTATTACTTTCCTCCGCACGCAAAATCATTTTAGTAACTGGAATAGTTACTTCAACAATTTGATCAACATCTTTAATTTTAATTAAAACTGTTGCCGTTATTTCGTCAGGATTAGAAAAATACTTATCTAATTTTCCTAATTTCTCCTCAATATAACTTTTAATTGATTTTGTGACTTCGACTTTACGTCCACGAATTATAAATTTCATCCGATCATCCTTTCTTCCATCCCCCAATTATATTATAACATTTATATTAAAATATGTAAATTCAAGCTGTTTTATTTTGGAAATAAAAGAAAAATAATTAGTATATAAATGGGAATATAAAAAATTAAAAAACTGCTATACTAAAGCAGTTTTAATCTCTACTACATTTTTGGCTTGTAAGCCTTTATCAGTTCTAACAAGTTCAAACTCAACGTATTGACCCTCGACTAATGTTTTATAACCTTCAGACAAAATTGCCGAATAATGAACAAAAATGTCTTCGCCCTCCTTATATTCAATAAATCCGAATCCTTTTTCGTTATTGAACCATTTTACTTTACCTCTCATCTAATTTCTCCCTTCTTTTTTACTTCCATACTTAATATACAACATTTTACCGCTACGCACAATCTTTTTAAATCGCCTTAATTTGACATTTTTTGCAAATGCCCAAAATCCAAAAGCGACACCTCCATTGTAATATAAAATGTTAACAAAAAAGAACTTTTTGTCTCAAATATGTTTTTTTTTGCTCGAAGTTCAAAATTTTATCATTTAACTTTAATTTCACAATATTTTTTTAATTCTTTTCTATAAATCTGAGAAAATAAATCAATAACTAAATTATCAGAAAAATAAATTTTATGAGCATTAGTATCCACAACTCTAACTTTTGATTGATTAATTATACAAGAACGATGTGAATATATAAATTCATCTCCTAAAATTTCTTTTATTTCGCTTAAAGGTTTAGAAATCATCGCTTCTAAATAACTTGTTTTAATAAAACATTTTCTTTCAACCTGATCACGAGAAACATAAACAATATCATCAACTGGAATATTATAAAAGAAACCATTTATACTATAGTTTAACATTTTAGATAAATTAAACTTTTTCATACAAATTTGTAAAGATTTAAAAAGTTTACTATCCAAGTCATAAGTTTTATTTATAAACGATAAAAAAGGAAATTCTTTTTGTAATAGAAATTGTCCATATTTATCATCACTAGCTAAAAATATAATAACACTTTGATAATCATTATTTCTAATTGTTTTTGCAACATCAATTCCAGAAATATTAGATGTTTCAATATCTAAAATATAAATCTTGTTAGACATAGGTTTATTAATAATTAAATTAAACTCATCATCATATTTATAAAACGTATGAATTTGATAACATATGTCATTCCTCATCATTTTTTGCTCTATCAGCCTTTTAACTTCTGCGACTACCACCTTATTTGAGTCGCACACAATAAAATTAATCATCTTACACCCTTCCCCGTTTTCTTACTTAGAAAATTACAACTTTATTTTATCATACAATCTTTATTTTTCAAAGAAAAAAAGAGTATTTCTACTCTTTATTTAACAAATGGAATAATTGCCATAAAGCGTGCTTTCTTTACTTCACCAGCAATATGACGTTGATGCTTAGCACAAGCACCTGTTGCACGTCTTGGTAAAATCTTGCCTTTATCAGCACTTACATATTTTTTAATAACATCGGCATCTTTATAATCGATGTTTTTACCAGCACACATTTGACAAACTTTTTTCTTTTTCTTAAAAAATTCTGCCATTTTTATATCTCCTATTCTAGGAAGTTATCATCTATAGAAACACTATCGCCAAAATCTGCAAATGGATCAGTATCGACATTAACACCATTAGATGAATTGTTATCTTGATAATCATAAGGACTAACTTCATCTTGAGCTCTCTTTTGACTAGCTTGTTTACTTTCTAAAAATTGAACACTATCTGCTACTACATCCATTGTATAACGTTTATTTCCATCTTTATCATTGAAACTTCCAGTTTGTATTCTACCTTCTACTGAAACTAAAGAACCTTTATCTAAGAAATTGCAAACATTTTCAGCTTGCTTTCTCCATATTACGATATTAATAAAATCAGTTCCTCTTTCACCTTGTTGGCTATTAAAAGGACGATTTACAGCTAATGAAAATCTTGAATATGGAACATTAGATGGAGTATATCTTAGCTCAGGTTTAGCAGTTAATCTGCCTATTAACATTACTTTATTCATAATTTACCTACCTCTTTCTTAAGCTTCTTTCTTAGTAATTAAGTGGCGAATTATGTCATTATTAATTAATGCTAAACGATCAAATTCTTTAATAGCTTTATCGTTAGAAGCTTGAACATCAATTACATAGTAATAACCAGTTCTAAATTTCTTAATTTCATAAGCTAACTCTCTTTGACCCATTTCTGTAACATTAACTACTTGAGAACCATCAGCATTTAAAACATCATTAAATCTTCTTACTACTGCTGCTAATTCTTCTTCACTTAAAGTTGGACGAACAATGTACATAATTTCATAGTTTTTCATATCTACACCTCCTCATGGTCTATTGGCTTTTCTAAAGAAAAGCAAGGAGTATTCAAATACTCGCAATGATTATAACAAAAAAAAAGACGTTTGTAAACATCTTTTTAACTTTTTATAATTGCAAATTAAACATTAAATCTAAAATAAACTATATCGCCATCTTGCATAATATAATCTTTTCCTTCAATGCGAAGTTTGCCGGCTTCTTGAACTTTTTTCTCATCACCATATTGTTTTAAATCATTAAAGCTCATAACTTCAGCTTTAATAAAACCTCTTTCAATATCTGAATGGATAATACCAGCACATTTTGGTGCCTTAGTACCTGCAACAAATGTCCAAGCTCTTACTTCATCACTTCCAGCAGTAAAGAATGTTTCAAGACCAAGTTTTTTATAAGTTACTTTAATTAATTGTTCCATACCACTTTCTTTAATGCCAAGTTCTGTTAAAAATAAAGCTTTTTCTTCTTCAGTTAGTTCACCAAGTTCTGATTCTATTTTAGCACACATGACAATAACGTCTTCTTTTACATAGGATTTTAATTTTTCAACATAAACATTAGTTCCTACAACTAAATCTTCTTCAGTAACATTAGCAACATAAACAATAGGTTTTATTGTTAATAAATTGTAAGATTTAGCTTTTTTAGTTTCTTCTTCATCTAATTCTAAATCCCTAAGAGCTTTATCATGTTCTAAAGCATCTTTCAATTTATTTAATAAAATACATTCAGCTTTTGTATCTTTATCAGTCGATAACATTGCTTTTTTACCAATCTTATTAATTCTATTTTCTACTACTTCTAAGTCAGCAAGCATTAATTCCATATTTATAATATCAACATCACGAATAGGATCAACTTTACCAGAAACATGAGTTATATTAGAATTTTCAAAACATCTAACAACCTCACATATGGCATCAACTTCACGAATGTGAGACAAGAATTTATTACCAAGTCCTTCGCCCTTAGATGCTCCTTCAACTAAACCTGCTATATCAATAAACTCAAAAGAAGTTGGAACAAAACTTTTTGGTAAATAAAGATTTTTCAAAAATTCCATTCTTTCATCAGGTAATTCAACTACACCAACATTAGGTTCAATTGTTGCAAATGGATAATTTGCAGCCAAAACATTCTTTTTTGTAATAGCATTAAATAAAGTTGACTTCCCTACATTAGGAAGACCAACAATTCCAGCTTTTAAACTCATTCTATCGCTCCTTTATAAACTTGGTAATACCCCAATACCCATTGGTATTCCAACAACATACCAAGTTATTATAATGACAATCCAGAAAATTGTAAATAGTATTGTTACTGGAGATAACATTTTATATAATCTAAAAAATCCAAAGCTTCCTGTATCAGTATATTTATAGATTAAACCAAATAAGATAGCCGTATATGGGAAAAATATTGAAATACTTTTGCCAATACCATCAGCTACTGAAAAAATATATTGAGCAAAACTTGCCGTCATATTTGCACGCATAAACAAAGGAACTGCAATTGGAGCTATAAATTGCCATTTTGACAACGAATCTGGTATTAAAACAGACACCATTATTATTATAATAAAATAAAATACAATTAAACCCATACCAGTTATTTTTAAAGAACTTAACCAATTAATAAAAACTGAAGATAAAAAGACATCTAAATTTGACCATTTAACTAAAGCAATTAATTGTGATAAGAAAAACATCAACACAAATACAATAGACATTCCTGCAAAAGATCTTGAAAAACCTCTTGTAAAATCGTCAAGATTTTTAAATTTTTTCGATTTAAATCCATAAATTAAACCTGCTATAGATAAAATAAATGTAAAAATAAAAACATAAGATTCTTTAAATGGTGTTCCATCTGCTAATAATTTTTCTAAGTATGAATTGCCTTCTCCCAACAAACTTCCACTAAGTGGTAATCCAGGAATAACAGCATAAAGTACTAAAAATAACATAACAAAGATTGCAATTAAAGAATATTTTAATCCATTATTAGTCATTTCTAATTCTTCAATTTCTTCTTCAGCTTTCAACTTTGGTAGCTTAGGAATTAAATATTTTTGAACTATAAATACACCAATAATTATAAAAGCCACTAATGAAGAAATAACAATATAAATCATTGATGAGCTGCTAAATTTGTAACTTTGATCAACCGTTATTTTAGCAGCTAATTCCGTTGTTTTACCTAAGGCTTCATCTAAATACGTTGGTAAAATACCTGTAGCTTGTCCCATCGAAAGAGCAATAAACATTGTTATTACACCAACCAAAGGGTTTTTATTCATATTTTTATATATATAACCAGTTAAAGGTAAAAATATAGCATAACTATATTCACCTAAAAATCCCATTAAACATCCTATTATTAAAGTTATAACTATAATAAATGATAATTTAAATTTTTTACATTTTTTAAATAAAGCTCTAAATAAGCCACTATCATCGGCTAAACCCATACCTAATAAAGCTATAATAAAAACGTATAAAACATTAAAATTTTTAAAATTATCTAAAATAGAAGAAAATAGGAATTTGATTCCATCCCGGGAAACCAAATTATTAACAACAACGTTAGTAGTAGATAATTCATTATTTATTATTTCAGTTTTATTAGTAACAAATCCTATTTTTGAAAAAACAAAACTAAGAACTATTACTAATATATTTAAAATTACAATAGTGAGTATTGGGCCAAGAGTTAGCTTTTTTGTTTTTTTTCTTGCCATATATCCTCCTAATATTTAATTACTTTTTTCAACTTTTTATTGAATTCTACCCTAGGAATCATAATCATGCGATTACATTTCAAACATTTTATTTTTATATCTGCACCAACACGCACAATTTCCCACTCGTTAGTACCACAAGGGTGAGGTTTTTTCATTATAACAATTGAATTCAATTGATAATCTTTATTCATTTAATCACCTTTAACATCCAAAACAGCTAATATTCTATTTAAATCTGCCGTATTTGTAAAGCTAATTATTACTTTATGATCTTTTACTCTTACTTTAGTATCCAATTTTTCACGCATAATATCTTCAACATATTTAAAATCATTATTCTTTTCATCATGACGTTTAATTTTATTAACGCGAGTAAAAGTAGGAGCTTCAAGTAATTCTTCAGTGGCACGTACAGTCAAATTATCTTCGACTATTTTGGTTGCAACTTCACGAATTTTCTCAGAATCCTCAAGTTTACTCAAAACACGAGCATGTCCCATTGTTAACTCATGATTTAAAATCATTCTTTGAACATTTTCAGGTAAGCGAAGTAAGCCTAATATATTAGTAACATGACTGCGACTTTTTCCAACTTTCAAAGCTAATTCTTCCTGAGTTAATTTTAATGATGTAAGCATTTTTTGATAAGCAATAGCTTCCTCAATAACGCTCAAGTTTTCACGTTGTAAGTTTTCAAGCAAAGCTATTTCCATCATTTGTTCGTCAGTAAAATCACGAATAATTGCTGGAATCGTAGTCTTACCTGCTAATTTACTTGCTCGATAACGACGTTCACCAGCGATTATTTCATAACCTTTAATACTTTTTTTAACAATAATTGGTTGAAAAACACCATGTTCTTTTATAGAAGCTGCTAATTCATTTAGAGAATCTTCATCAAAAACGCGACGAGGTTGATATGGATTTGCTCTCAATTCCTCAATATTTAACTCAACAATCTCTTCTTTATTTACTGATTCATATATCTTTTGTTCATAGTTATCAATATCTAAATTTTCTGTATTAAATAATTGTTCTAACCCACGACCTAAAGCTCTTTTCTTAGTTTCCATTTCTCTCCATCACTTCCTTAGCTAAATTTAAATATGCTTCTGTCCCTCTACTTTGAGGATCATAAGCAATTATTGGCTTACCATAACTAGGTGCTTCTGATAATCTTACTAACCTTGGAATTATTGTATCATAAACTTTTTCTTTAAAATATCCTTTAATATCTTCAACAACTTCTAATCCCAAATTTGTTCTATTATCTAGCATAGTAAGTAGTACTCCTTCTATTTCTAATGAAGGATTTAAACTTCTCTGAGCCATCATAATACTATTTAACAATTGCATAATTCCTTCTAAAGCAAAAAACTCACATTGAACAGGAATTATAACAGAATTAGCAGCAGCTAAAGCATTCTTTGTTAAAAAGCCTAATGAAGGTGGACAATCAATTATAATAAAATCATATTGTTCTACAATTAAGCTCAAATGCTTTTTTAATTGTTCGCCAGGTTTAAAATTAGGATCTTGATGCTTTTTTTCCATTAATTCTATATCTATTCCCGCCAAATTAATTGTTGCTGGAATAATTGACAAATTTCTAAATTTAGTTTTTATAACAACTTCTTCAATCGTAACACGATCCATCAATAAATCATAAATACTAGCCTTGACATCTGCTTTATTTATTCCTAATCCTGTAGTTGCATTACCTTGAGGATCTAAATCTATAAGTAAAACTCGACGCTTTAAAAAGCCTAAAGAGGCCGCTAAATTTATACTGGAAGTTGTTTTTCCAACTCCACCTTTTTGATTAACAAGTGCAATAACTTTTCCCATAACAAACTCACCATTTTTTTCTAATATATATTCAATATATATGATAACATAAAATAAGTAAAAAATCTATTTACTTAAAAAACAATATTAAGAAAACTTAATATTATTTATTCAATTCATTAATATAATCGTGACAACTAGCAATATCGCTTTGACTTCTTCGATATAAATTTGGTTCTTCCTTAGAAAATTTTTCTAAATCATCTTTTACTTCAAACAAGTAATTTTTACCATATTTTTCAATTTTAATTAAAGTATCATCTGCAAAAGGTTTATCTGTAGCAGGATTTTTAAACTCACCATTAGCTGGAGCAATATACTTTGTTACAAGTAATAATTTCAATGTTATAAAACAAACATCGCCGTTATTATTTAAATTACACCAAGTTGGTAAACCATCAGTTTTAACAAAATTTTCAGTTGCAGATTTCATTTCGTTAATCTGTGTTTGATAAGCTTTTTCGCTTCCTCTTTTTATAACACCATCAACAGTAAATATTCCAATTAAACTAACAGCTGATAAAATTACAATAACAGTCAACAATTCAACAAGAGTAAACCCCTCATTTTTCATAGTATCACCTTAAAAATTATAACATAATATCACAAAAAAAGAAAGATTACTTTTCTTTTGCTTTTTTGTCATCTTTCTTTTCTTCAGTTTTTTCTTCTTGTTTTTCTTCGACTTCTTCAGTATCATCTGGCATTTTTCCATTAGCAACCAAATAATCGATTTGTTCTTTTGTAATTGTTTCATGCTCTAATAAAGCATTAGCAATTAAATCTAAAAGTTCTCGGTTTTCTTTAATTATTTTAGTAGCTTCTTTATATTGATTATCAATTATTTTACGAATTTCTGTATCAATTTCAAATGCTACCTGACTTGAGAAATTACGAGACTTATTATAATCTCTTCCTAAGAAAATACTTTGATCAGGTTGTTCAAATTGAACTGGACCTAAATCACTCATACCATATTCTGTTACCATGGCACGAGCAATTTTTGTAGCCTGTTCAAAATCATTTTGAGCTCCAGTAGTTACTTCATGAAATTCAACCTCTTCAGCAACACGACCACCTAATAATCCAGATATTTGTTCTAATAATTCACGCTTAGTTGCTGTATATCTTTCCTCTTTAGGTAACATCAAATTATAACCACCGGCTGAACCACGAGGTATAATTGTAATTTTTTGAACATCTGAAGCACCTTCTAATTTTATTCCGACAACAGCATGACCAGCTTCGTGATAAGCAACCAAACGTTTTTCTTGTTCAGTATACTTTTTCGATTTTTTAGCAGGACCCATTAATACACGATCATGAGCTTCATCAATTTCAGCCATTGTTATTGCAGGTTTATCACGACGAACTGTCAATAAAGCTGCTTCATTTAATAAGTTTTCTAAATCAGCACCTGAAAAACCAACTGTTCTTTTAGCTATATTAGCCAAATTAACATTTTTAGCAAAAGTTTTACCTTTAGCATGAACTTTTAATATTTCTTCACGACCTTTTACATCAGGTAAATTAACAGTAATTTGACGGTCAAAACGACCAGGTCTTAATAATGCTGGATCTAATACATCAGGTCTATTAGTTGCAGCAATGATAATAATACCTTCATTAGCACCAAAACCATCCATCTCAGTTAATAATTGATTCAATGTTTGTTCTCTTTCATCATGTCCACCGCCTAAACCGGCACCACGTTGACGACCAACAGCATCAATTTCATCAATAAAAATTAAACATGGAGCATTATTTTTAGCTTGCTTAAACATGTCACGAACACGAGAAGCACCAACACCTACAAACAATTCTACAAAATCAGAACCACTTATAAAGTAGAATGGAACATTAGCTTCACCAGCAACAGCACGTGCAAGTAATGTTTTACCAGTTCCCGGAGGACCTACTAATAATACACCTTTAGGAATTCTTGCTCCCATTTTTTGAAACTTTTTAGGATTTTTTAAAAAGTCTATTAATTCTTGAACTTCTTCTTTTTCTTCGTCTAAACCAGCAACTTGATCAAAAGTAACTTTCTTAGAATCTTCACTTAAACGAGCACGGCTACGACCAAAATCCATTGACTTATTAGCAGAACCCATTTGTTTTGTTAATACATAGAAAGCTCCTCCAACCAATATAACCATTGGAAGCATACTTAATATATATACTAAAACTCCAGAATTAGGATCAGCGATTGTTGTTGTTTTGATATTCAATTCATCAACTTTATTCAAAATACTAGAAATAGTTGTATCCGATAAAGGAATCTTAACAACAAAAATTTCACCATTCTTATAATCTTTCAATTTCCCTTTTATTTCATAAAGCATCGCGTCACTATTTGGAGTTATCTGAATTTCAGTAACTTCACTAGCTTCTAAATGTTTTTTAAATTCATCATATGTAAAAACATTTCTCTTACCTGTTGAATTGTCTAAAAAATATAAAACACCAATTATAAACAAAGCTAAAAACAAGTAAGGTAATAAATTTTTTTGTTTCTTTTCTCTTTTCATGTTTTCCTCCTTTTAATAGTACTTTAGTATTATATCACACTTTTCATCTTTTTGTTTATTATATTTAGATTTTTTCAAACCCGGAATCCATAAAATAACATCATGACTATCCACTAGAATTGGCCATTGATCTCTTTTTTCTAATGGAATCTTTGCTTCAATAAAAATTTCTTTTAACTTTTTACTACCATTAGTACCTTTTAGTTCAATTTTATCGCCAATATGGCGGTTTCTAAAATATAAAGGTAAAGTAATATCTTGAATATCTAATCTACATATATTATTGCCATCTTCTAAAGTATTATCTATTTCTTTAATAATATTTCCATTAATTTCTACTTCTTCATCAAATAACAACATAAAATTATTCTTTTCATTTTCTAAAGTAGTAAAAATAAGTTTATCATATCTCTTAATTACGCGCATTTTTTTCGGTAGAGTTAACTCCATATTAGGTTTATAACTATTAATACAATTTAAAATCATATTTATATGTTTATCATTTAAGTATTTAATATCATCAACATATTCTTCTTTTAATATTTTAGCAATAATCATTTTTTGTAAATAAGGTTTTTCATAACTAAATTTAATTAAGTTTAAACAATTATCAACATACATTTCCTTATATTTAGTTAAAACTAAATCATCAATAAAATCACAAGCCTCATTTAATTTCTCACTAAAATTTAAAAAATTAGAACAAACATGAGGGTTTTCCTTTTTCATTTCTTTTAAAATATGATGACGATAACGATTTCTCGTATAATGATCTTCATTATTGGACTCATCAATAGCATAAGGAATTTCATTAGTTATAACATAATTTAAAAGTTCATCTTTAGTCATATAAATTAATGGTCTAACTAAAGTATACCAATCATTATCAGTTATTACACTAAAGCCAGCATAACCTTTCAATATAGAACCTCTAGAAATTCTCATTAAAATAGTCTCTGATAAATCATCAATATGATGCGCGGTCATTAAAATATTAGCATTATACTTTTTCAATATTTCAGCAAAAAAATCATAACGCATTTTTCTAGCAACCTCTTGAAAATTACCAGCTTCATAATGTTCAAATTTTTTATATTCAAAAATAACACCATTTTTTAAGCAATAATTTTCAACCATTTGAGCTTCAGAAGCACTAGCTTCACGTTTATTGTGGTTAATATGAGCACAAATTAAAGTTAAATTTTTACTATCTTTAAACTTAATTAAAATATCTAATAATGCCATTGAATCTGGACCGCCAGAAACCGCAACAACAATTTTATTTCCACTTTTTAAATAATTATTCAAAAAATCTAAAGTATTTTTCATTTTACCACTCTATTTCTTTTTCATTATTATCACGTAAAATTTTATTTATTCGCGAAAAAGGTTTAGAACCAAAAAAACCACGGCTTGCTGACAAAGGTGAAGGATGAGCACTTTCAATAATATAATGTTTATTTTGATCAATCAAAGCTTTTTTAGAACGAGCAGCATTACCCCACAAAACAAATATTACAGGAGAATTTCTTTCATTTAAACGTTCAATTATAGTATCAGTAAAAATTTCCCAACCTTTGTTACTATGAGAAAAAGCTTTATCTTTTTCAACAGTTAAAACACTATTCAAAAGCAAAACACCTTGTAAAGCCCAATCAGTTAAATTATTATTTTCTCTTTTAATTCCTAAATCACTATATAATTCCTTAAAAATATTATCTAATGATGGTGGTCTTCTAACCCCTTCTAAAACAGAAAATGATAAACCATGAGCTTCATTAACACCATGATACGGATCTTGACCTAAAATTACAACCTTTACTTTATCATAATCTGTAAGTCTTAACGCTTTAAAAATATTATTGTAAGCTGGATAAATTGTTTTATTTTTATACTCATTTTTTACAAAAATGCCTAATTTCTTAAAATAATCTTTTTCTAATTCATCTTTTAAAACCAAATCCCATTTTTCATTAAAAATCATAAAATCACTTCTTACTTAAATATATATTTTATCATAAATTACATTTTATAGTTATCATTTTCACGTTTTATTTCATTTCTTAGCTTAAGTAATGCATATATATTAATAATAACTAAACAAGCACACAATAAATCAACTATTCCCCACAATAAAGAAGAAGACGTTAAACAACCAAGAAAAATAACACCAATAATTCCCAATTTTAATAAAAATGTATCTATTTTATTAGTGTTTTTCTTAATACTTTTTAAACATGATTCACTATAATAATAACCAGTTAAAATTGTTGAAAAAGCAAATAAAATAATTGATATAAAGACAATAAAATTGCCAACATCACCTAAATGATATTTAAATGCATATTGAGTTATTTCAATACCATTTATATCAAGTAACTTTAAAGTATTATAGTCACTCGTTAAAATTATTATAGCTGTTGCTGTACATATTAACATAGTTGTAATATAGACACCAAGCATTTGCACATAACCTTGTTCAGCTGCATTATTAGTTTCAACAGTTGATGAAGCAATTGCTCCCGTCCCCATACCAGCTTCGTTAGAAAAAATTCCTCTTTGAATACCAACTAGAAAAGTTCCTAAAAAACCACCAGCTAAAGCTTTAGAATTAAAAGCACTTTGAACAATAGTTAACAAAATACTAGGAATTGCTTTAAAATTCATTACTAAAATTAATAAACCAGTCAAAATATACAATAAAATCATAGCAGGAACTAACTTATCAGTCACTTTTGATATTTTTTTAATACCACCAAAAATAATAAAAAAAATAACAAAAGATAACACTATAGCTATTGTTAAACTACTTATATTAAATAACTCTGTAGAAGATTTAGCAATAGTATTAGCTTGAATTGATAAAAAACCGCCAATATAACAAATTAAAATTAAAATAGCATAAATAAAAGCAAGCTTAGGTTTTTTTAGACCTTTTTTAATATAATAACTTGGTCCACCCCTATATATATTACCCTCATCTTTTTCTTTATATTTTATTCCTAAAACTGTTTCACCAAAACAATTAGTTGCTGAAGCTAGTGCTGAAATCCACATCCAAAAAATAGCTCCAACTCCACCTGTATAAATAGCTAAAGCAACACCTGAAATCGAACCAACGCCAACTCTTCCAGCTAAAACCATCATTAAAGCTTGTTTTGGAGTAATGGCATTCTTTTTTGAATGCTTTCTATTTAAAGAATAAAACATTCTAAAAAAATTAAACTGAACAAAATGTAACTTAAATGTGAAATAAATTCCCGAGCCAAAAATCATAAGTGCTGCTATAATCCAAAAAACATTACTTAAATTTGAAACAAGATCCATTTTTCACCTCTATTATAATATCTATTCTAATTCTAACATAGTTATTAATAATTAACAATTAAAAAAGAATGAAAAAATCATTCTAAATTATTAGCAATTTCTATAAAAATTTTATAATTAATTTGTTCTGCTCTAGCACTTAAATCAAATCCATAATTAGAAAGAACTTTTTCAACTTTTTCCAAATCATATTTTTTTAAATTATTGCGTAAATTCTTTCTTTTTTGAGTAAATGCATCACGAATCAATTGATAAAACAATTGAGAATTTTTTATAAATTCTTTTTCGCCTTTAGTTTCAAAACCCAAAACAATACTGTCAACGTTAGGTTCCGGAATAAAAACATGTCTACTAATATCCATTAATTTTTTTATATTATAATTATAATTAAATATAATTGATAATGAACTATAATCTTTCGATCCTTCTTTAGCTTTAAAACGATCCCCTACTTCTTTTTGAACCATTATTGTTATTTCGTATGGGTTTGATTCTTTTACTATTTTATTTATAATCGCAGTTGTTATATAATAAGGCAAATTTCCTACAAAGTAAAGATTTTTATATTTAGTTTGATCAATATAATCATTTATATTAATAGATAAGAAGTCTTTGAATACTACTGTTAATTTATTATTATCTATTTGTTCTAGCATTTCTTTTAATCTTGTATCTATTTCAAAACATATAACATCTGATTCTTTTTTTACTAGTTCTTTAGTAAGAGCTCCAGCTCCTGGGCCTATTTCTATTATTAAATCTTCTTTTGTAGGATTTATAGAGTCTACTATTTTATTGATGATATTTTTATCTTTTAAGAAGTTTTGCCCTAATGATTTTTTATAATCAAATTTCATATTATTTCCATCCTTCTCTTAATACTTCGAATTTTAAGTTTCTTACTCTTCCTACTTTTTTAACTGCATAGTCTTGGCTATCAGTAAGTAAGTCTATTACGTTACCGCTTACTCCTCTATCAAGTACTATTGCTATCATTGGTTCATCTGATAGCTTTCCTACATTGAACTTTAATATTGTTCCACATTGATAGTTTTTACTACTAGCTACGATTCTTACTTTGCCATATTTTTTATCATTATAATATATTCCTTCTTTTATTACATTTGTTCTTGGTGGGCATGCTAAATAACCTGTACAAAGTGGACAGTCTCCAGTATATCCAGTTAATTCTCCTATAAATGTATAAAGTGGATTTTGTATTCCTTCTTGATAAAGAGTGTTTTGTGTTTTTTGAATTACATCTTTATCTACTGATTTATCTATAGTATCATTTAAAGCAATAGAAAGAGAACTCTTTTCATAAGAGCCCTTATTTAATAATAGTATTAAAGAACATATTATTATTGCTTCAAAAGTCATTAATATTCTACTTTTAATATACTCCTTCATTAACTACCTCTTCGTAATTAAATTATATAATATGTATATTTAAATGTCAAAAACCTCTTTAGCATTATTAGTAGTAATATCCAT
>OIYS01000903.1_pt1 | contig 17456 bp, 19 predicted proteins | sample 1588271 | NCBI WGS metagenome assembly OIYS01 (sample SAMN03283286) | human gut metagenome | biome: human-associated habitat; material: feces | host: Homo sapiens | place: Peru | collected 2012
ACATATTTCTATGTTCTTTTTATTTAGTGTGAACTTTAAAGGTATTATAATCATTAAACTTTTTCTTTTTTTCTTTATCATACAGTTTATTATATGTTTTACTGTTTTTAATTAAATAGCTATGAGTTCCTTCTTCCTCTACCGCACCATCTACAATAACAAATATCTTATCAGCATTAATGACAGTAGATAGCCTATGAGCAATTATCAATATTGTATATTCACCCTTTAAATTAGATATTGCCTCTTGAATTTTTGACTGTGTCCTATTATCGAGTGCGCTTGTAGCTTCATCAAATAGAAGTATCTCTGTTTTCAAAAGAAGAGCACGTGCTATTGCAAGTCGTTGTCTTTGACCACCTGACAATGTAACTCCACCCTCACCTACAATAGTATTATATTTATTAGGAAGAGATTCAATAAAATCATCTAAGCAAGCAAGTCTACATGCTTCTTTTACCTCTTTATTAGTGGCATTACTCTTAACAATTTTTAAGTTCTCCATTATACTCATGTTAAATATATAAGCATTTTGACTTATTACAGATAAATTCCCACGTATCGATTCTTTATCAAGTTCACTAATATTAATTCCATCAAATAGTATTTCACCACTATCAACTTTATTTATAGCACTTATTAAATTAAATATTGTACTCTTTCCTGCCCCAGACGGTCCAACAAAACCAACAGTTTGATTTGCATCAATCTTAAGGGAGAGATCTTTTAAAACAGGAATATTATCTTCATAAGAAAAGCTAACATTTCTAAATTCTATATTTCCATTGAAATTTTTTAACTTTTTATTTCCAAATACCTCTTTATTAAACTCTTTTTCTTCTAAAACTCCAAATATTCTATTTGCCGATAAATTAAACTGTTTTAAAATTTCATATATACTCTCAATAATGTCAGCAGTATATAATATTTGATAATGATAACTATATATAATTAAAGCCGATTCAATACCCAATGTCTTAGATATTAAAGATACACAAATTAGTATTCCAATTCCTAAATCTGCAGAATCTCTAATTGTCCCAGAAAAAGCTCTATATTTTGCTCTTTCCATATGATATTTATAACTCATATCACTTGCTTTTTTTAAATATTGGTCAGCTTTTTTTAAGAAAGATTCTTCAGCATTTAATATTTTAACATCTTTTGAACCCCTTACTATCTCAGAAATAAATCCGCCCGTTTTTTCTCTTTCTTTTTTTAGCTTTTTACGATTCATATAATTTATGTTACTTGAGTATCTATTAAATGCGATTATTATAATAATAAATGAGAAATATGCTAAGAATATATATTTATTTATAAAAAATATTGTAACTAATATACCAAGATTTCCTATTATTGTTGTTACTTGATTAATTAAACTTGCGAAAACATCAGTCAGACTATCAGTATCATTATTAATTCGTTCTATAAATACCCCACTAGATGTAGTATTTAATTCCTCTTGTGTTATTTTTAAAGTCTCCCTTGTTAATTCAATTTGCAAGTTTCTTCTAACATCATAATAAAATTTATTATATGCATAGGAACTAATATATTTAGTAAGATTTCTAGAAATCTCCATTATAAAAATTATAATAAAAATTACAAATAGTTTATCAAAAACCCCACTAGTTAATAATACTAATCTTCTAGCCGTTATAATTGGAATTACTACAGCTAAAATTGTAAAAACAACTTGTGTAAATAAAAATAGATATAAATACAATCTACCACTTTTGGCATATTTGTATGTTGACTTAAGATTTTTTAATACACCTCTATCTATAGAGCCATTACTACGAATTTCACTTTTCTTTACCATAATTACCTCCTTTTTACTACTAAATATATAATATCATAATTTCAGAAGTATTTCTGCATTTCAAAATTACAAACTAGTATTAACTATCTCATTCCCACTTTTATAAAGCAAAAAATCCATTATAAAACAGATCTTTATTAAAATTTAAATAAATATATTCCACATTACATAGCAGTTTCTACTATTTTCAATGTAATATGCTGATTAGCTTTTGTATAAGCAGTTATCTTAACAGAATCACTCTTCTCAGACTGACCATTTGGAATTTGTTTAAATGTTCCAGTAAATGAAGTAGCGCTCTTATTAATTAAACTTGTATATTTACAATCATCATAATAAGTACATATACCATTCCAAGAAGTAATTGCAATATTTGAATTTATTGTAAAACTACGTGTTCTAAGACTCATTTCACCATTTCTATTATACGATTCAGAACCAACCGTTAACACTAAATCTTTCTCCAAATAAATGTTAGAAGATGCTGATTTACCACTAGGTAAAGTTGCTTTTACTGTTATTGTTTGACCTGACTGCATACATTTATGATAAGCCGAATCACTTGTATTTTTATCCCATTGTACAGCTGATATTGCACCTGTTTTTGAGTTAATTGTAACCCATTTACTATCAAAGAATATACAACACCATTTAAATTAGCATTTTTAACTGAAGCAATAGCACTAGATGTACTATATCCATTTCTATGAATTGTACTTCTGCTTACTGAAATAGAAATACTCTCTTCTGGTTTTTTTGCTGGTTCTTCTTTCTTAACTGGCTCTTTTTTAGGTGTTTCTTTCTTTTTCTCTTCTTTTTTATTTTCTATCTTTTCCCATTTAGCATAAAGTTTTGTATCTTCATCTAACTTTGTTTTATCTTCTATAGGTGTCTTATCTTCATATTCCCAAGTAACAAATTTATAACCTTTATATGTTGGCGCATCAGGTAATGTTAGTTCTGCCCCTTTATTAATAGTTATACTATCAACACTTGATCCACCACTACTATCAAATATAATAGTTATAGTTTCAACTTTTGCTTCATAAATAGCTTTCAATTTAGTATTCTTCTTTATTTTAGTTTTAAAATCAAACTTTTCTTTTGCAAGAACATCTTTATTTTCCCCTTTATCAACCACTTCATACCACGCTATAAAAGCATCACCCAAGTCATTTCTTGTTTTAATGGCATTTTCCTTTATTACTTTATTGTATTTTACTTTTACTACTATTTCCTTATTAGTACCGTTATTTAAATCAAAAGTAACATTAAATTTGCGATTAAAAAACCATAATAAGAATAAAATAATTAAAAATAATATAACGCCCACTATTATCATAAGAATTTTTTTCTTATTATTTTCCCTAGACTCATTAGTATCAGTATTATTTTCCTTTTTGAACATAAATGCTCCCTTAATATTGTATTGTACTTTACCAATTTATAACATATGCCAGGAGGCATAATAAGCAATTTAAAATCATGACTTTTGTCATGATTTTGTTAGAACATTAAACATCACCAATATTAAAATTTATTTTAAATTTCTATTGAAACATTGTCTTTAACATTCCAATAAAATAACTCTACATTTCCTCCAAATTCTTTTAATTCATTTTGAAATTCTTTTGGTAACATTCCTATATCATATTTATAGTTATAATTTTTATCAACTTTTGTTTTTGATAATTCACTACATAACCACCTTTTATTACTATTAATAATTATTACACATTTATTATTTTTTAAAATATCTGTTAAATCTTCACACAATCTATTATAATCAATTTTTTCACCTAAATAATGTATATGCCACTTATAATATGACAAAGTAAATTCTCCATTATCTTCCAAATCTATATACATTGGATATTCGCAATATATATTAGGAATGGTGATGCACATATCATTCCCATCCAAATAATCATATTCTTTGCGAGAATTTGAAGTATAAACTTCATATTGATAATTTAATTTTTGTAATAACAAACATATGTCATGCTTCATGTCAATTGGGTTTATTTCAATATTATTTTTCATTACTATTCCTCACATATAAATTTCCATTTATTGCTTTCTTATACATATTTCTTATGCATTTCATAATGTCTGAAATATATTTTCAAATTCATCTTTATAACATCCAAACTACATTCAAAATCTTTTTAGTTTTTTAAACATTTTCAGTTTCACTTGCGCTTTCAATAAAATTTTTAAATAACTTATTAGTCAATCTATCTTCTAACATTAACTCAGGATGCCATTTTATTCCAATAACAAATTTTTTATTACTTAATTCAAAGCTTTCTACTAATCCATCATATGAAATAGAAGAAATGGTTGCATAACCTTCAACATTCTCTTTGTATGCTATCATAGTATGAATGCTATTTACATTATATTTATCTTTGTTTATCAAATTATATAATTTCGTGTTTCTTAATATTGTCACTTCATGTCTATAATTTTTATCATATATATCATGACTTTTTGTTTTATCAAAAGTTACAACAGTTCCTAAAGCTCTTAAAATATTGTTGAATCCTGCACATATTCCAATAAGTGGTTTATCTAATTCTATAATTCTTTTTGCCATTTCTATCTCATAATTTGAACTATATAAGCCTCCCTGTAATATAAAACCATCACATAAATCTATTTGTCTATATAATTCATCCTTTTCTTCATCATTTAAGATTGTATCATCATTAATATCGTTATCATTAAATTTTAATGTTTTTTCTGTTGGCAACAGTGTTATAGCCGTACCACCATTTTTTACGATCAAATACCTTAATTCATCCACTTCATCAATTCTATGCCAAATATCATCTCCATATTGTGGTTGAACTTTTCCAATTATACCAATAAGTGGTTTTTTCATTTTATCCTCCAATTATTTTTTTATCTATTATATAACCCATTCTTGAACTAACGCATAATTTGTACCAATTGAATTCTCATTTAATTCAAGTTCAGAATATATATTTTTAATATGTTTGGTAGCTACTATTCTATCTACCTAAAAAAGTTCTCAAATAGCCTTTCATGAGTTTGCCTTTCAAATATTAAATATTCTTCACTACTGCTTCTTATAATTAAATCTTTTGCAATTTTTTGTCATATTCTTAACCTTTATCAAATTAGTAGGCATATTCCTTCAAACAACCTTTTAAATATTTTTGAATTTTTTATTCAAATTTATTTATTTTAGTTATGTTTAATCCCGTTATAGGTATAGATAATGTCAATAAAATCATAACAATGCTTAACACAAATCGACTATTTGTTAATCCTGCCAATAACAACATTGTATACCCAATCACTCTGCCCATATTCAATATACCCTCTCTTAATGCAAAAAATTCGCATTGGTTGTTTTTATCTATTATATAACTATCAGATATATTAAATAATCTTATTTCCCTCGTTAATGCAAGTAATGATGTAAATATTACATAGCATATATTGTAAATAATAATTGTTATATTGTTTCTCCATATTAGTAATATAAAAACTGCTATAACAGGTAAAATACTAGAAGCAATTACCAAACTTTTGTCATCTCTCTTTTTATATATTTTTCCATATAGATGTACACAAATCATTGATAACACTGTAGTAATTGAAGTTATTATTCCTAAATTCATATCTGTTTTAAATGAATCTAAAATAAGTATTGTCATTAAAATCTCAAGGGCTCCATCACTTACATTCATACCAATAAAAAATTCAACTATTGATGTTCTTCTTATTTGCTTATTACTTTTTAATTTATCAAATGTTTGTCTCGCATTAAATTTAGATAAATTGGTTTTATTATCAGGTGATAGCATGAAAGAAAGTATTATTTGTACAATTGATATTATTAGTATTATAATAGCCGTTAACTCATAATTGGTTACTGTTATAATAGATCCTAATACAATAGGACATAAAACTCCTATAATCGATGATATAATCTTAGATTTCACTGTATATTCAGTTCTTCTTTCATTATCAATTTTATTAATTACAAATAAATTATAAGAAAACCAATATATACTAGATGATACACCATAAAGAATTGATATTAGCCATAAATAATCTACAATTTTTTCTTTAAGAATTATTATTGCCATTATATATATAAAATTAAATATAACTCCAACCCTAAACATACCTACTCTAAACTTATTCTTTATTATGCTTGCAACAATAAAACTCCCAACACCAAGTAATATATATGAAAAAATATAATATATAGATAAATCTATTATACTCTCTTGTGATTTCTTTATAAAATATGCTGTTAAAAATGGTCCTAAAAATAATATCATTACTTTTTTAATAGCATTTATTGCTATTATTATATTTTCCTCTGTTTTTTTATTTTTCATAATTTTTTCCTACATTATTTCATTTATTAACTCTGAAACACTTTCATATTCTTTTTTTGCTGCTTTTTTCAATTCTTCTACTGAATCTTTCATAGCATATCCATTAAAATTCTTTATCATTTCTATATCACTATATCCATCACCAATTGTGTAAATAAATTTATTATCTAAATCATAATAATCTGCAAGTAATTTTATTGCTTTAGATTTATTAATTTCTTTAGATATTATTTCTACTATATCATTTGAAACTTTATAGCAATTAATGTTTTCTGAATATTTATCAATCATTATATTATTTATTTTATTAGCCATTTCTTCAGAATCTAATTTTATATTTATTTTAGTTAAATCTTTGTTATCAAAGGCTAGTCTACTTGCTTTTCCCTTACAACAAAAATATTTGTTTGTTTGTGTTTTAGATGTATCATTTTCTAAATCAACTTTCATATTTTGAATATTCACTTCTAAATCATTTCTTATTTTACTAATTATTTCATTTTCAATAGAAAAATTATATATAATTTCATCTTTTTCACTTAGTATTGATGCACCATGATTTATAATTAAATAATCATAATTAATTTTATATTCATTAATCTTTTTTTGTATATCATAATAGCTTCTACCTGTCGCAATTACAAAAACATTTCCTTGCTTTCTAAATTTTTCAACAGCAATTTTATTTTTTTCAATATCTTCATCATTTAAATAAAACGTCTTATCATAATCACTAACTAATATTTTCTTCATAGCTTCCTCCTTAGCGTAACAAATTGTAATTTATCTATAATCTAAGTCCAGCAATGATGCTTACTATTTCATCATAGTTCGGAACTTTATCTTTTATATTAATATAATTATTTAAATATTTTTAATTTTTTAAAAGACTTTTTCGATGTAATACAGACACGCACTCCACATGATGTGTATTAGGGAACATATCTACTGGAGTTATTTCCTTAATTAAATAATCTTCTTCAAGTTCCTTTAAATCTCTTACTAGTGTCATTGGATCACATGATACATAGATTATCCCTTTTGGATTTATTCTCTTAACATTATCAATAGTCTTTTTATCTAAACCACTTCTAGGAGGATCCACAATTATTAAATCAATATTATTAAATCTATCTATATAATCTTCTACTCTACCACAAATAAATTTAATGTTTTCTACATTATTAATATCCGCATTACTCTTTGCTGCAATAACTGCATCTTCCACTACCTCTATTCCTACAACTGAAGTTGCAATCTGAGATAAAAATATACCGATTGTACCTGTTCCACAATATAAATCAAGAATGTTACCATATTTTTTATTATAAGTCATTCTCTTAACTTCATTATAAAGATTTAATGTATTAAACATATTAACTTGAAAAAATGAATTTGGGTATATTAAGAACTCTTTATCTCCTAACCTTTCTTTTATAAATTGACCCTTAACTAGTTTATTATTTAATACTATGACATCTACCATAGAAAATGATTCTAAAAGCAATTCCTTTGAGACATTTCCACTAAATATAAGCATTGTATCACCATTAGAACTACTCCTTATAACAACACTTTTTAATTCTCTATTATTTTTAATAAATTCTCTTATTAAACTAATCAAACTATTTATTCTATCATTAACTAACAAGCATTTATCTATATCAACTATATTATTAGTCATTTGTTCAAAAAATCCTAACTTTTCTTGCATTATATGTAATAAAATTTTATTTCTGTATGCAAAATCCTTATCATAAATAATATTATTTATTTTGATATCTTCCCCTAAATTTCTTCTTACTAGTTCCTCTATTTTATTTTGTTTATACTCTAACTGTTTATCATATTCTAAACTAATTAAATCACAACCACCACAAAAATCACTATAAGGGCAAATTTCTCTTCTATATTTAGCCTTTTTCTCCAAATTAATTCTTCTAGCTAGTGAATAATTCTTCTTATCTTTAATTATTTCTATATCTACAACTTCTTCTGGCAATGCATTTTCTATAAAAACAATTTTATTGTCTATTCTAGCTATTCCTCTTCCAAGATTATCTAATTTTTCAACTTTTACATTTTCTACTTTCATAACTTTCTCCCAAATTAATTTTAACATATATTTATACTTCTTTTAAAGGGAATAATCAACTTAATTTTGCCTAATAATATTAATAATGGTGATATTATGGAATCTATTATAGAAAAAATTAAAAAAGATACTTCATCTATACCAGATATGGTAATAAGAGATATATCTATAAATAATAAAAAAATATATATTGTTTTTAATAATTCTTTATGCGATGTTGAATATATAAATAGATTTATACTAGATAGAATAACACTTATTAATAACACACAAAATCTATATGAAGAAATATATAATAGATTACCTATTGGTAATGCTAAAGAAATATATGGCTACGATGAAGTAATTAAAAACATATTTCAAGGTTTTACAATAATAATAGTTAACGAAAAATACTTAATAGTTGAGACACGTGCTAGTCTAGATCGTGGAATAAATGAAACAAATTCTGAGGTTTCACTAGTTGGTCCAAAAGATGCATTAACTGAATCATATAGTAAAAACCTAGGTCTTATAAGAAAAAGGTTAAGAACAAAAGACCTGATGGTAGATGAATTTAACCTAGGAACCCTATCTAACACTAAAGTTGGACTACTATATGTATCATCTATAGCGGATGATAGTCTAATTAAAAAAGTAAAAGAAAAATTAGATAGTATCAATATAGATGGAATACTTGATACTGGATATATAAGAGAAATAATTTTAGATAATGAAAGTATATTCCCAACTGTAAATATAACTGAAAGACCAGACAACATATCACAAGCCCTATTAGAAGGGAAAATAGCTATAATTGTAGATAACACTCCATATGCAATGATTATACCAACATTTTTTATAGATTTTTTTCATACACCAGACGATTATTATCAAAAATCTTTTAATATTAGTTTCATAAGAATAATAAGATTCCTAGCTTTTATAATATCAATATTTCTTCCTGCATATTACATAAGTATTACAACCCATAACCCTGAATCAGTCCCAATAAATTTACTTACTAACTTTGCTTCTCAAAGGCTTAAAGTACCATTCCCAGGATTTATTGAAGCTCTTGTTATGATAATATGCTTTGAAATACTTAGAGAAAGTGATGCTAGAATCCCATCAAAAGTTGGTACATCAGTTTCTATTCTAGGTGGACTAGTAATTGGTGAAGCCGCAGTTAATGCCGGTATACTCTCACCCATCATGATTATAGTAATCGCAATCAGTATGGTTAGTGGACTTTTATTTACTTCAAATTACTTAATTTACTCTATTAGATATTTTAGAATTATCATTTTAATTCTATCTGCTTTTTTTGGACTTTTTGGACTATTTATTGGAATGATGCTTTTAATAACCAAGCTATGTAGTATTAACTCGTTTGGATATCCATATATGGCACCACTTGCACCTATTATTAAATCAGAGTTTAGAGATTCAATATTTAAATTTAAAGGGAAAAAAGTAAGACTTAGAAATCCATTACTTGCCAAGAAAAATATTATAAGGGGAAAAAGTATATGAAAAAGATAAAATATATAATAATTGTAATATTATTTACTCTAACTGGATGCCTAAACTATGTTGAACTAAATGATATAGGAATAATAAATGTAATTGGAATTGATAAAGATAATGATGGATATGTCATTAATATAAATATGGTAACACCTACTGGTGATGATTTAGAAAAAAGTACCACATATGAAGTATTCGCATCCACTCTAGAAGAAGCATTTGATAGATTATATCTTCTTACTTCTAAAAAAATTAACCTGTCCCATTTAGAACTAGTAATGTTTAGTAAAAACCTAGATAAAACAGATTATAAAAATATAACTAACTTCTTTTTAAATAGAAATGACTCAAGAAATACATTTCCAGTTGTTGTAGTTGAAAACTATAATAAATCAAAAATATTTAGTGTTAGTGCTTATGATATTAACTCATTAATTGAAGTTAACTCTTTTGATGATGGCATTGTAAGTGTTAAAACTTTTGATGAAGTAACTGATGATATCCTAAATATAAATATAAGTTATATTCCCTGTATAAAAATAACAGATAAAGTAGAAATACTTGGTTATTATAGTATTTATAATGAACAAAAACTACTAAGTATAAGAGAAAGTATAAGTTATAACTTTTTAACAAACAAGATAAGTAAATGTAACTTTGTAGATGAAAATTTAAATATTAAAATAGATAGTTCAAATACTAAAATAGCAATAAATAAAAATAAAATAACTATAAATATAACTAGTATATTAACTAACTATACAAATAAAAAAGATATTACTAACTTTTATAATAAGACACTTAAAGAATATTTAGAAGAATACTTATCAAATAATGATTTAGGATACTTCTATAATCTAATTAAAAAGTATAATTATAACTATTATAAAAACAATAAGAATATAAAAATGGATTTTAATATAAATGTTGAAAGTAAGTTAAACAAGGAGGTATAGCATGAATAATGATAAGATATCTAATCTTGAGTTTGGTTTTTTATCTACATTTTTATACAAAGCTTTTATACTTCTAAATGGATTTAATATAATTATTAACATCACATTAAATGACTCTATTATAAGTTATATTATAGGTCTTATAATAAGTATTTTTCTTATTAAAGTTTTTATAAGTTTATTTAACAAACTACCAAGCCTAAATATATTTGAAAAAGTAACTTATCTATTCGGAAAATTTTCTGTTGTAATTAAGGCAATTCTTATAATAAGTGTATCTATATTTTCTAGTTATCTTATTTATATATCTTCCCTATTTGTTAGAAGTTCCCTACTTATTGATGTAGACATATTACCAATTAGTATTCTTCTTTTCACAACAGCTATATACTTAGGATGTAAAGGAATAACTTCCATAACTAGAACCAGTATAATATCTTTTTTTATATTTATTATCTTTGAAGTCATCACTATTTTATTTGTAATTCCAAATATTAATTCATTAAAAATATTACCATTGTTCGCAACAAGCACTAGTAAAATATTTATATCAAGCATAATTTATTCAGTAATGTCCTTTGCGCCAATCTTCCTACTTTTAGTAATACCTAAGAGTATGATTAAAAATTCCTCTACTAAAAGCATTAAAATCTTTTCTTTGATTTCTAATATATATTTAGTCTTTAATATTATATTAGTATTATCAGTTATAGATGTGCACTTAGCTAAAATTATTGACTATCCAGAATTATCTGTGATCTCTAAAATATCCGTACTTGGATTCTTTGACCGAATGGAAGACGTATTATCTTTTAAATTTTTGCTTGATGTATTTATTACTTGTGCATTGTGTAGTTACTATATAAAATGTGGAATAAAAAATACAAATAAACATCAAAAATACAACATTTATATAATAAGTTTAACATACTTAATTATTCTATTTATAAGTAATTACATAGAGTTTAACTATATCTATATAATTATAAGTATGGCTATATTTATTATTACTAATGTATTGATCCTACTTAAGAAGTAATTATTTTTTATTTTGTGAATCAATATATTTAAACAAATAATCAAATCCTTTTGAGAATACACTCTCTATTTTATCTGAAAACTTTCTACCAAAATTAGAAACATCATTGTTATAGTCTTTTTTTTCGTTTACTAAATAATTATTTATATCTATATTTTTACCTTCCTTAACATCATTTTCAAATTTATCAATTGCTTCATCAGTTAATTTTGTTTTCCTTGATAATTCATATTCATAATAACCACTTTGACTTGCGACTACCAAAAACAAAAATACAAGTATCAAAATTATAAAAATAAATTTAAATATATTATTACTTTTCAAATGTATCACCTATATAGTTTGATATTATTTCACCAAGCGCAATTACTGTGTTATACACCTCGTCAATTGTATTTTTATTTCCACCAAACTCTATTAATATACAATTACTAGAAAAATCTTGATTATACACGCCATTAACTCCCTTCCCCTTTTTCTTATATATACCCCTTGATAAACCAGGATATTTCTTTTCTACTTCATCATTAATTGCTTCAGTAACCTTAAGGTTTTCTTCATAATTCTTATTTTCTAGTCCTATTAAAAACATTACTCTGGCATATTTTTTATCCTTAATAGTTTTAGTTGTAATACTATATTTTACTGAATCTCTATGTACATCTATATAAAACTTTAATGAAGGATATTTCTCTTTTGCTTTTTCTAAAAAAGTTTTTGTAACTTTATAACTTGAAGCATACTTCCATTTGTTTTTATTTAGTACTTCACTTACACTAGATTCTTCTACTACTGATTTAATTCCATGTTTTAGGAGTTGTTCTTCTAACATATAACTTGTTGTTAAAACTGTTGGAGTAATATTATATGGTTCATTTTTTTCTATTGTGTATTCTTCCTTTTGATGAGTATTATAAATATATACAATAGGCTCTTTCGTATCTTTAGTATTCTTTATTACTTCTACTTCTTTTGGTATTGTAGGCTTAGCCTTATTAAATGCAATTTTTTTATATTCATAGTTAATTATGTCATAAAACTTAATGTTATTCCTATTAACATCTTTAGTTGGAGTCTTTATATAATTAAAATCATTAGAAACATAATCAATAAATGTATTATTATTAAAATTAAATCCAAAAAATTTAAGAGTATTATATGCTCCTACTATTATCAAAACAAATATAAATATAATAAAAATATCTCTTAATCTCTTCATATCATCACTCTACTTAAGTATAAATGATATATAGATATTTTTTTGTCAAAAAAAAGACTACTTTTGTTTTTTAGTAGCCTTCTTAGCTTTTTTATCTTCCACTTCATTAGAAGTTATATTATTCTCAGTTTTTGTAGTCTTTATAGAAAGAATTAATATAGAAATTCCAAATATTACTATTCCACCTAGGCAAATATAGTATTTTAAATATTCCTGTTGTCTTTCTATTAATTCATCTTTTATCTTAAAACTATTTAGTACGTTTTTTATCTCTTCACTATCTAGTGAATCTTTATTAGAAGATGATACAGTAACATAATAAATAAAGTTCTTAGATGATGTAATATATTGTCTTTGATATACAACGCTATCTTTTTCATCACTTATTTTATAACTTGATTTTAAATCTATTTTTATTGCTTTATATGATGATATCTTATCTAATGTTACTGAGTAATTACTTAAGTTTATTGCCTCATCCAATGAGCCAAAATTCTTTTCCAACTCTTTTACATATTTATTTTTATCTAAATCTGTTTTTTCAAATGATGATATATCTAAATTATTTGTATTATCCTCTGTATATATTAAAATATTTGCGGATACCTTTTCATCTTCACTTTGCCAATAATCATTATTTTCTGATTTTTTAAAACTGTTTGGTATATCTATTCTATATGTAGTAGTATCATATGCATAAACTGGTGAAATACTAAGAACTAACATAAGAATTAAATATATTGCCTTTTTCATAACCTCACCTTTAATTATCCAATTTTACTGATTAATTTATTGTATTCATTTACCTGTTCATCTGTATTAAAAACTATTTGTTCATTCTCAATAGCCCAAGATGACTTATTTTTTACTAAGAAATTTAATACTTCTTCATATACATTTAAAATATCAGTTATTTGAGTTATCTCTTTATTTATATTTGCCTCTTCCTTATCTACAGTACCAATTAAATCATTTTTGTATAAATCTACATAATAACTATCAACTTTCTTTCTATTTATATAACTAATTATTTTATCATCAGTTAATAATTCATTATATTTCTTTGTAGCTTCTATTAAACTTGTTTTTGTAGATGCAACATAAGCTTTAGATTTAGTAAAATTAGGTCCATCAGCTTTGTAATTACTTGCAGTTAATATATTAGTAAGTTGATCATCTTCTAATATATTAGTTATTGTTTTAATCTCGCTTATTACATCTTTTAAATACTCTTTTGCAGCTTCTTCAGTTTTAGCACAATCACCTTTTGTAACAGTCCTATTAAGTCTTTTATCGATTTCTGTATAATCAATATTTTCCTTACTCAATAAAGTTGTAATATCATTTATTTCTGTTTGTAATTTTTCTTCTTGTTTTATATCAGAAATTATAAAATATACAAATATTGCAACCGCTAAAAAGACTACTACTCCAACAGCAATCAATACTCCTATTAACGTTTTATTCTTTTTCATAAACTCCTCCTCTTAACAATAATAATTCTATCACATAGATTCTATTTTTTAAAGATTAAGTTTATTAAAGATTAGTTATGTTTTGATGGAGAGATTTATTTATTCCGTTTGATATTACTCTACTTAATTTTTCTATTAAAAAGTCAACTTCTTTAGGAGTGACCATCATATTATAACCAATAGGAGTTAAAACTTCAAAAATAAGTTGTCTCATTTCTTCATCTGATAGCTTTCCCACCTCACCTAATAGTCTTTTTTTATCTTCATTAGTTAGTGAAGTATTAGGCTCTTTTAAATAGTTAATTGCAGTAACAGGCCTTAACTTATTTTTAGCATTATTAATATTTTTCTTACTATAACTAAATTTTTTCATTAGATAATTAATTGTATCGCTAACAATTGTAACCGCATCTACAACAGTTGGTATTCCAATCGCAAGTACTGGTATACCTAAAGTGTTTATAGATAGTTCACCCCTACTATTACCAACCCCACTTCCAGGAAATATTCCTGAATCCGTTAACTGAATAGTTTTATTTACTCTATCTATTGAACTTGAAGCAAGAGCATCAATTATTATTGTAAAATCCGGCTTTGTTTGTTTAATAATACCAGTTATTGAATCTTTTGTTTCAATTCCAGTAAGTGCTAATACGCTTGGTTTAAAACAAGATACATTTCTATACCCTTCTAATACATCTATTCCATCTATATCAAATAAATGCTTAGTAATAATAATAGAGTCTGCAACTTTTGGTCCAAGAGAATCTGGAGTTGATTGGGCATTACCAAGTCCTATCACAAGAGTCTTTGCATTACTAGTTATATTCATATACTTTAAGAAATTGGTTAATTCTTTGGTAAATACCTTTTCCACTTTATCTTGATTAGTACTATCAGTTACATCCTCAAAAGTAATAGTTATATATTTACCCGGTTTTTTATTACAATATTTGGAATTCTCATCGGAAATTATTATCTCTGTTACACAAATATCATCTATATTTCTTGTCTTTGTATCGATTTTCCCAAGTCTAGAATCATTTAAACTTTCTATTAATAAGTCCGTTCTTACCTCATATTTGCTTAAATCTATTTCATGTGCCATACTATTCACCTATAATTATTATTAACTATTTGCAAGAAAATACACAAATTATTTGCAATTTTTACAATTATTTGTTAAAATGTATGTAGTCGAAAAAAAGAGAGGTGATAACATGCCAAACATTAAGAGTGCTAAAAAGCGTGTTTTAACAAGTGCAAAAAGAAAAGAAATGAATACAGTTAAGAATTCTAGTATGAAAACTGCAATCAAAAATGTTGAAAAAGAAGCAAAACACGGAAGCAAGGATACAGCAGCTGAAAAGTTAAATGTAGCTATTAAAAGAATCGATAAAGCTTGCGCTAGTGGTTTAATACATAAAAACAAAGCAGCTAGAGAAAAATCAAGACTAACAAAATTAAAAAATAATATGGAGTAATTTGAAAGAATTACTTTTTTTATTGTCTTTTTTTGTTTTACTTGTTAAAATTAATTAAGGTGAAAGAATGAAAAAGATATTTACATTTTTGGCTCTTGTAGCTGTTTTAGGATTAACTTTTTATTTTAGAGAAGATATTAGTAAATTTTATGTAGAAAACTTTTCTACTTCTAATAGAGACATTAAACTTACTTATAAAAATGATTACTACAGAGACTTTAATTACAATTATGTTAAAATAACAGATGATTTTAATGCTAAGAGTAAACCTCAATTAATAAATATATACTATACAATTATAAATAGTGGAATTGATAAATTTACTTTTTATTGTTCAAAATCATATGATAACTGTATAAATGATGTTGTTGGACTTGCTAATAACCAGACTATACTATCAAACATAAATAGTTTTGTTCATCCATTTAATAGTTTTAGTAGTATTGAAACAAAGTATGATTCTTTTGGTAGAGTTACACTAAAAATCAATAAAGCATATACACCCGATCAAATAAAAAGTATTAATAATAAAATGAAAGAAATTATCACAAAACAAGTAAAAAATACTAAAGATGAAAGAGAAATAATTAAAATAATACATGATTATATAATTAATAATACAAAATATGATTCTGATAAATCTGATAGAAACATAGAAAAATATAACTCAAATATCGCATATGGTCCCCTACTTCAAGGATATGGATTATGTGGTGGTTATACAGATGCAATGGCAATTTTCTTAGATTATTATGATATACCAAATTATAAAGTAATAAGTGAAAATCATATTTGGAACGCAGTCTATTTAAATAATAAATGGTATCACCTAGATTTAACTTGGGATGATCCAGTAATGAAAGATGGATCAAACACATTAGAATATACCTTTTTCCTAATTACAACAAAAGGATTAGAAGAACAAGCAACAAATCAACATATATTTAACAAATCTGTTTTCAGTGAAGTGGCAAAATAAATAAGAAAACCATTAAGTCAAAACTTAATGGTTTTTATTTTTCTTCTTCATTTATTTTATCAATTATATCCTCAATATGTTTTCCATATTCAATGGATTCATCAAATATAAAAGTTAATTCTGGAGTATGTCTCATTTCTACTCTTTTACTTAATTGTCCTCTTATAAATGATTTAGCATGATTTAATGCCTTAATAGTATCAGCCTTTCTAGTCATGTCAAGTACAGTAAAATATACCTTAGCATAACTCAAATCATTAGTTATTTCACAATCTGTAATGGTTACAAATTTTATATCTTCATCTTTAACTTCTTCCATTAAAATACGACTTATTTCTTTAACAAATGTACTTTCTAATCTTTCTATCTTTAAGTTCATAAACATTCCTCCGATGCAATTAGTATATCATGTATAAAGATTATTGTCCATTACAGAGCAGAACAAAAGAATAAAAATTAAAATTTTTATTCGCATTGGTCGTCACCGATTCCA
>OIYS01000904.1_pt1 | contig 17427 bp, 18 predicted proteins | sample 1588271 | NCBI WGS metagenome assembly OIYS01 (sample SAMN03283286) | human gut metagenome | biome: human-associated habitat; material: feces | host: Homo sapiens | place: Peru | collected 2012
TATATCTAATGTGGATAAGTGAAGTATGTACTGGAGATATAACTACTTGTGATAGTACATTAAATCAAAATAAATATTCTAATAAAACATTTAATGCCTCCATAAAAATAGAAGCAAGTACTAAAACTAAGAAAGAACTAGTTAGAACTAAGGCAGTGATAGGTGATATTTATGAAGACGGAAGAATTACAAATCGAGATGCCACATTAATGAATAATTTTCTTCTTGGAGAATTAAGTCTTACAAAACAACAACTATTTAATGCGGATGTAAATGCTGATGGGAAAATAAATGAAATTGATTATTTATTATTTAAAAGGTTTATTTTAAAAGCATATTATCAAAATATCTTACCAAATGAGCCAATTACAGATTATATTTTCTATGGTGATGTAAATGAAGATGGAGAAATAAACTCAGTATTTAATTCTACAGTTATTTATGATTATGTTGTAAATAATAAAAGTCTTAATTATCAACAATTAAAGAATGCTGATGTAAATGGAGATGGAAAAGTAGATTTAGTTGATTCGATTTTACTTTATAGATTCGCATTAGGAGAATATCCTAGTACTTTACCAGATATTCCTATCACAGATTATCTTTTATATGGAGATGTAAATGAAGATGGAAAAATAACTGAAGAAGATTCAACACTATTATCTAATTATTTAAATAATAATACTAATATAAGCGACCAAGCATTAAAAAATAGTGATGTAAATGGAGATGGGAAGATAAATATAATTGATTTAGGTTTATTACAAATGTATATAGAGACTCCGGATAACTATACTGATACATTACCAGAAAGTCCAATAACTGATTATACTATACAGTATGGTGATGTAAACCTAGATGGAGAAGTTGATACTTTTGATGTAACAGAATCTAGTAATTATTATTTAGATTCAACTTCATCATTAAAAGGACAGCAATTATTAAATGCAGATGTAAATGGAGATGGAAAAATAAATCGTATAGATACGGTATTAATATTTGATTTATCTTTTGGTACTAAAATAAATAGACCTATGACAGACTATACATTATATGGAGACTTAAATAATGATGGAATATTAGATAATAATGATATAGATAAATTAACAAGATATTTAAGTGGAAGCACAGGACTAGATAATCAAGCAAGGAAGAATGCTGATGTTAATGGAGATGGAGTAATTAATAATACAGATTTAACATTACTACAAAATAAAATAAATAATTCTACAAGTAGTCCTATATATGCTTCAACAACTCCAATAACATCTTGATAATTATAAAGAGGGTACGAGATACTTTCTTTTTATTTGCATATCTCTAAGTTAGAAAGTATTCACTGTGAATATAATACAAAGCAAAAAAAGCATATAAACATATATATACTTTTTATATCATATATAAAGAATTATCATCTTGATAGATATTAGTATTACTACTCTTATTTTGTTCTAATAATTTGACTCTATTTTCTAAAGAGGTTAATCTATTATTTAATTCAATAATAGGATTATTCATATTGTTATAATTCATATTATTATAAGGAGTCATCATATTATTCTGCATAAGTGCTCCTGGTGGTAATTCAAAACCATAGTTAGATTGTATCATACTACCAGGCATATTTTGATAATATCCTCCATACATCATATCTCTTTCTGTCATATAGTACCATCCTTTATTATAATATATGTATAAATACCAAAAAAGACAACTATTTAATTAGTTATCTTTATTATTTCTTAGTTAATTTCTTCTTAAAAGGTATTTCTTCTTTTTCCACTTCATGGTCTTCAAGTAGATGTAGTGTTACTTCACTAGGGTTATCTCTACCATCTAACAAAGTTTTTCTTATTTGTTTTAATACTCTTATTTTTTCTTGATTATCTAATAAATAGAAAGAATTCGTTTCAATTACACAGACAGCAAGTTCATTATCTTTTATATCTACAAGGTTAAATTCACGTTTATTGTTAATTTCACAGTCCATAAGATTTTCTTTACTTATTTCAACATCATTTTCACTTAATTCCTGAATTAACTCTGCTACTTTTACTTCAGATATTAATTTACCTAATTTTATTATATCCTCAAATCTTTTACTACTTATAATAAAATTACTACATCCTAGTAAACAATTAATTACAAAATATGCTATACTTGTTGTAAGAGTTAATTCCATATTAGTTATCAAAATATATATTGTCATTATTATAGTAAATGTACTACTACTTATAAAACCATTCTTTAAACTTTTTCTTCTTAATTTAGGAAAGTCTTCATTTAAAAAATGTATATCAGTATTTAAATCACTATCATATTTTATATCTTTCATCTTTACCTCTTAATCATCATTTCTTAATACTAAAGTTTTTCTAACTGGTATTTCTATTTTCTTCAAATCTTCTTCTTCTAACATTTGCATAGATGTTACACTAATTTTTTCTTTATTTTTAATTACTTCATTTTTAATTTGTTTTAATACTTTAATTTGATCTTCATTATCTAGTAAATAAAAGTATTCAATTATCTTTTTTCTTTTAGAAACTAACTTTCCATCATTACCTTTAGTTCTACTATTTGTTATTTCTTCAGTTATTTCAGCATCTATTATTTTATCTTTACTAGTAGATAATCCATTTTCATTTAATGTATTAACAAGTGAATTAATATTCTTATTAGCGGTACTTACATCACTTATATGCCTATATTTATTATGAATAGTCTCCCCAATTGTAGTAGTAGTTCCAATTACAGTACAAAGTACTATATACTTTACAATACTAGTACTTGTTAAGATATTTAACTTTAATGCTATAATTCCCATTATTGTAAATGCTACTATTTTTATTAAGAAATTAATTCCCATACTTTTCCAAAAATTAAAATCATTATCTATACTTTCTATATCTTTACTTAAATCTCCCTCATAATATATATCTTTCATTTAATATTCCTCCTTTTTGTAGTTTTTATTATAATACATTATTTATATTATTGCAAGTATTTAAATGTAATGATATAATAAGGGAAAGGAAAATTGGTGATATATATGATTTATTATAAGGTTACGCAAAATAATGGTATGTTTTATATTATTAAAAATGAAATACTTTTTGATTATAATAAGTTAACTGAGATGAGAAGTAAACTAATTAATGAATGTAGTGAAATATTCTATCATGAATATAAATGTGCTTACCCTAATATTTTATGTGATGGAGAGTTTATTAGAAATTATAAATATAAAAAAGTTGGTATTAAATATGGAAAAGGATATGCTGAAGATTTAGATGAATACTTAGTTTCCTACTACGAATATAAGCCTCCATATATAGTTAGTTTACTTACTGGTATTATCAAAGGAGAAAGTAATAGTTTAATCTGTTTACTTGATATCTTAAATAATGATAGTGAACTTAATATTGGAGTATCTTCAATTGGAGAAATTAATTTAATTGATGAAGAAATTAAAGAATTATTATCTTCAGATAGAGATGTAGTTGAAATAATATCTAAAGTTAAGAATCTTAACGATAAGAAAAAGTCTTTAGAAGAGCATACTCTTCTTAATGTAAATCAAAAGCCTGTTTCTTTATATTATAAAAGTCTTAGAGCATTATTTACCTATAATCCTATTGATATGATAGCAATGGAAGATGTAGATAAAGTACTTAATTTCTTTAACTATCAAATATATAATGAAAAAGAGTTCTATAAATCTATTAAAAGAATCAAAAAGGAAAATAATTAGTTAGGTAGGGGGAATGTGTTATGTATTATTATAATGTAAATAGAGATGGATTAATAGTAAAAAATATCGTTATTATTGATAATGATAAACTAAATAATGTTAGAAATGATATTATTTATAATTGTAGTTTAATAGAACACTATAAATATAGATCTAGTAGTAGTCCTGATGAAGTATATAAAAGTAATATGTTTAATTTTTCATATAAAGAAATTAAAATAGGTAATAGTAGATATAGTACTACTAAGTATTTATATGAATATGATGAATATATTTATCCTAAAGAAGTATATCTAATAGATAAAATACTTAATAATGATGAAGAAGCGTTAGAAGAGTTATTTGATATTTTAGATTCTACTGATAAGAAAGAGAATCCTAACAGTTTTTCTTTGTTGCTAGAAGAAGCAAGACGTGAGTTTACTAGTCTTTTAGAGAATGTCTATAGAGGAAATATTTCTTTTGATAAAGGTAATGATAGACTAGAATTATTAAAGACTAGAATAAGGGAACTAGAAAGAAAAGTATTACTTAATAGTAGTGTTAAATCTTCTAGTGAATACTATACCAGTTTAAAAAAGTGTTTTACATTTAAAGAAATATCAAGTATGAGACTAGAAGAGTTTAACAATTTTATGTTATTTTTCAGTAATGACAATAACTCTATTGATAAAAATACTATAAGAATAAAAAAGAAAATTAATAAATGTGACAAATAATTTAGTTTTTTATGTAAACTCTCTTTAAAAAATATTTAAAATGTAGTACAATATTTTTAGGGTGATAGAGAATGCATTCGTATGTTGTTGAATATTTGAATGAAAATGAGTTTAAAAAGATTGAAAGATCATTAAAAAAATATAATATGCTTGCTTATAAGAAACTTATATTTGATTATGTTCCTTCTTTAAGAGACGGTAACTTTGTCGGAGTTATTGTATCTAAGAATAGTAAAGAAGGTATTGTTAAATATGAACTTAAACTTCCTACTGACAGGATGTTTGCTAAAGTTCATGGAGATATTGTTCTTCATTATACTTTGTATGAAAATCAAAAATTAATAATGCTTGATACAATAACTCCAGAAGAAATATTATCGGAAGGACATCAAAAGGAACTTACTACTTATAAAGGTGTTATGGTATCTAAGAGTCATGCTGATAGAGATATGTTTAAAATTAATTTACTTAATAGTATGAATAAACAAGGTTTCTTAAATATTAGCAAGAGAGTACTTATTATTTTATCTTCTATATTTGTTTTAGCACTTGCATTAGTTATTTACTTAGTTCTAAAATAAAAGATAGAGTAGTAGTATGGTAGAAGTAAATGAATCTTGGGAGAGAGTAATTAAAGTAATATCTTTATTTAATACAGATGAGTATATTACTCGTGAATACATTATTAGTGATTATGGTGAAGGAGTTATCAATGATAATCATAAAGAATGGACAAGTCGTGATGGAAGAGTTATAGTACTCGGAAAAAAAGAAGATATTCAAAATATTCCTCCTAGTGGTAAATGTAGTATTTCTGATGTTAGAAAAGCACTTCATTTATTACATAATAACAATTCTCCCTTTATAGTTGGTAATAATTTTTACTATCCTTGGGGAATTGAACTTAGTTTTGATAATAAGTTTTGTATTCCTACCAATCTTAATAATATTATTTATTATGGTAGTAGAGAAGAAGAACTTGGTATTATTTGTAAGGAAGTATATAATTATCTATTAACTGATAGTTTAGATAATTATAAAGAAAGTAAAAAATATAGAAGTAAAGTTAAAAAAATATGCTAAAACATAGCATATTTTTATATTTCTCTATATAAGTCTGAATCTTTATATGGATTTTTAGGATCAATATAATCTACAAATAAGATGCCATTTAAGTGATCTAATTCATGTTGAAAGGCTATTGCCAATTCTTCTCTTACACGATATTTTCTTAGATTCCCATCCATATCATAAGCCTCTACTGTTATCCTAGCATGTCTTGGTACAATACCTTCTACCTCTCTATTAACACTAAGACATCCTTCTCCTTCGCCAGCATATATCATTTCTTCAGAATATGATATTACTTTAGGATTAATAAGAATGTAATCCTCAAACTTTCCTTCTTTTACTTCGTAGCAGACTACAAAAAAGTTTTTATTTATTCCAAGTTGAGGAGCCGCAAGTCCCATTCCAGGCCTTAATTCATACTTCTTGGCTAATCTATCTATCTGTGAATATCTTAAATGTTTTAACATTTCTGGTATTATATTTTTATATTCTTCATTTAATGGAAACTCTATATTTGTATTCTTTGCTCTAACTCTTGGATCTTTCTCATCTAATATATCTTTAGTCCTTAACATATACATCTTCCCTTTCTCTTTATATATATTACCATAAAAAGAGTAAAAATGAAACATATTTTTGTACAGTTGAACAAATAGACATTAAAAAAGTTCTTTATACCTTGTACATTTTATCAAGATATTGTATACTAATAGTAGAAGGGTAGGGAGAAATATGAAAGATAAAAAAACAAAGATATTAACATTTTTAACAATTCTTTTGATACTTGTAATAGGAGGAGTTATTACTATATTAATAATTAATAAAAAAGATAGTTCTAATAACGCAAAAGATAATCTTGATGATAATAAAGATATCATCGATAGTATAGTTTTTGATTATGACTTCGTAAATAACTATATGAAGAATCTATATGGTAGTAGTGATAATAAAATTATTATTGAAGAAGATGATGAAGAGTTTGTAGCAGTTGTTAGAGATTCTAATGATAAATTCATCGCTAAATTAACATTTAACAAAACAGATAAATCAATAGCAAATGATACTTCCGAAGCAGGTATGTCATCTGGAGTATCAAGTGGTCCTGAACTAGAAAATGGTGGTGATGTAAATGAATAAAAAAGGTTTTACATTAGTTGAATTACTTGGAACAATTGTAATAATAGCCCTTGTAATCGGAGGAATTACTTTTGGTGTAATCAGTATAATAAAAGAAACCAAAAAACAAGGAAGTGGTATATCGACTTCGAGTATTGAAAAGACAGCTTCTATTTATGCTGAAGAGAAAAATAACGATGAAGATTATTGGAATAGAATTGATAATAGAAAAGGATATGAAGGAGAATACTTCTGTATTACAATTGGTGAACTCCAAAACAAAGGATTATTAGATAATGATATTAATTTTGAAAATATATCTGCTAATCTAGAAAATCCAATAAATAAAAGTACTTATGTAGGAATAAGAAAAGATTTAGCAACTCTTACTAAAAGTAATCCTATACTTTTAGACGAAGAAAGTATATGTGATGTAAAGACAGGTAATTGTTCCGAGAAAGCTATAATATATGGTGCTTGTACAGGTAATATTCTTAACGAAAAAGTTACCCAAAAACCTACAATTGGCGGAGGCAAATTCTATACCGATGAAATTACTAATATGACAATTACAGATGTAATAGGAGATGAAAACCTAGTAGTAGAAACTAGAACTTGTCTATATGGCAATACATCTAGTAGTATGAAAAAAGAAGGTATAATTACTACCAACGATAAAGGAGAAATGGTATGTAATTTACCTAATCAAGATAATACATTAGAAGATGAAAAAACATATTATGTAAAAGTATGTAATACCACTAAAGCCGGAAGTAGTAGTTGCTCTGATGTATATGAGCCAAAAACAACCAAAGTAAATGCTCCTAATATAAGTTTAATCAAAGCTGATATTAAAGTAAAAATTGATTATAATACTAATATAAATAATATAAAAGGAGAAGCAAAATATTATTTTACATCAAATAAAAATGCTACTAGTGATGTTTCAATAAAAGCATGTACAAATAATGATAAAAGTAAATGCACTGGAGCTGATACTACAAGTGTGGTAGCAGGCACTCTATACGAAACTACTAGTAAGGTTGTTAACTTAACATACAATACTAAAACTGATTCAGATAGTGAATCAAGTAAAGTATCAGCAACCATTTGTGATAAGAGTGGAAATTGTAATAATGGAAATAAAACTTTTGATATATATGAAACTATATTCAAAAAAGGAACTGCTGATAGTATTGATGGAAAAACCACTGATATATCTAAATTATGTATGGTAGATAAGAAAGGTGACAAATGTACTGTTAAATCTCCTAGTATAGTAAGAAGTGGTTATACTGTAGTAGGATGGAATACTAGTAGTAGTGCTACAACCTCAATATGGAATGCAAATACTAATAAAACAGATGTAATTAATAGTAAGACTTATTATCCAATAACAAAGATTGGAAAATATACATTAACTTACAATACTTTAGGTGGTACTACAATAGCAAGTCAAACCGTAGAAGCTGGAACAACAGTTACTGTAACATCTACAAAACCTATTAAAGCAGGAAATCAGTTTGCCAATAAATGGAACACTAAAGAAGATGGTACCGGAGATGAATATGTAGCCGGAGATAAAATAACATTAAATTCAAACATTACTCTTTATGCAGTATATACTTATAATTCTCCAATAATAAGTTGTTATCATACTCTTAATACACCATATTCATGGAGTGCTACCAGTGGCAGGACTAAGATTTGGGCAGAAGATGCTGATGGCGATTTAAGTACGATTTATTATAACAAATATTTTGAAGATCCAATAACGTCATTTAGTACTACATCAAGATCATTTACTATTAGCGATGCAAAATCATTTTGGATTCTTGCGTCCGCAGTTGATAAAAGTGGCCATAAATCCGTTCCTTGTGATGATTGTTTTAGTATTAAATTAGATGGAGAAGAAGAATTTTCAAGTGCAATGTGTGTAACAATGATAGATCAGCAAGCTCCATATACACCTATTCCTTATTTAACTAAAAATGAAGATGGTAGTTATGATCTTTCCGAATCTACAAACGTAGCAAGTGTCGAAACAGATTGTTGCTATTTCGATAGCAGTGTTAGAAAAATGCGTTGTCCTTTCGGTATGGACAGGAGAACAGATAAAGATCAATCTTGTACTTTTACAATTACAAAAAGGAATAAAAATGCTAATGCACAATTCCACTATAGTTTTTCAGCCGAAGATGGCACTTCTGGTCTTGGATTCTTTTACACTGGATGTAGTGGAACAGCCAAATATTATTATAAAGATTATAAAGCTAATGGAACTTATTGTTCAGGTACCTGTACTACAGGAACAACTGATAAATGTTCATGCAACAGCTATTCCACAAAAAAAGAAATATATGCCATAGATTCCGTCGGCAATAAATCAAGTACATTAACAATAAATTATGTATGGGATTAATATTAGATAAGTACTTTAATTTAAGTAGTAAGTATCGTAAAAATAGCAGAGTACAAAAACTGCTATTTTTATAGTATATGATTTTATTATAGTAAAAGAAGAAAAATGAAAGATAAACTTGTACATTTTATCAAGATATTGTATAATAATAGTAGAAAGGTAGGGAGAAATATGAAAGATAAAAAAACAAAAATATTAACACTTTTAACAATTATTTTGGTAATTGTAATAGTTGGAGTCATTATTGTTTTAATTGTCAATAAAAAAGATGATAGTAATAATAATAACAATAATAGTACTCCACCACCAGAAGTAGTCTTCAATCGTGATACAGTTTATGAATATGCTACTTTAATATATAATGATATAGATTATAAAATTACAATTGAAGAAAATGATGAAGATTTTATAGCAACAGTAAAAGATAACAATGATAATTATATCACTAAGCTTATTTTTAATAAAAAAGATAAGTCAGTAATAAAAGATTCTTCAGATAATGCTATGTCTGGTGGTGCAGGATATGATCCAAGTCTTGAAGAAAATGGTGGTGATGTAAATGAATAAAAAAGGTTTTACATTAGTTGAATTACTTGGAACAATTGTAATAATAGCCCTTGTAATCGGAGGAATTACTTTTGGTGTAATCAGTATAATAAAAGAAACCAAAAAACAAGGAAGTGGTATATCGACTTCGAGTATTGAAAAGACAGCTTCTATTTATGCTGAAGAGAAAAATAACGATGAAGATTATTGGAATAGAATTGATAATAGAAAAGGATATGAAGGAGAATACTTCTGTATTACAATTGGTGAACTCCAAAACAAAGGATTATTAGATAATGATATTAATTTTGAAAATATATCTGCTAATCTAGAAAATCCAATAAATAAAAGTACTTATGTAGGAATAAGAAAAGATTTAGCAACTCTTACTAAAAGTAATCCTATACTTTTAGACGAAGAAAGTATATGTGATGTAAAGACAGGTAATTGTTCCGAGAAAGCTATAATATATGGTGCTTGTACAGGTAATATTCTTAACGAAAAAGTTACCCAAAAACCTACAATTGGCGGAGGCAAATTCTATACCGATGAAATTACTAATATGACAATTACAGATGTAATAGGAGATGAAAACCTAGTAGTAGAAACTAGAACTTGTCTATATGGCAATACATCTAGTAGTATGAAAAAAGAAGGTATAATTACTACCAACGATAAAGGAGAAATGGTATGTAATTTACCTAATCAAGATAATACATTAGAAGATGAAAAAACATATTATGTAAAAGTATGTAATACCACTAAAGCCGGAAGTAGTAGTTGCTCTGATGTATATGAGCCAAAAACAACCAAAGTAAATGCTCCTAATATAAGTTTAATCAAAGCTGATATTAAAGTAAAAATTGATTATAATACTAATATAAATAATATAAAAGGAGAAGCAAAATATTATTTTACATCAAATAAAAATGCTACTAGTGATGTTTCAATAAAAGCATGTACAAATAATGATAAAAGTAAATGCACTGGAGCTGATACTACAAGTGTGGTAGCAGGCACTCTATACGAAACTACTAGTAAGGTTGTTAACTTAACATACAATACTAAAACTGATTCAGATAGTGAATCAAGTAAAGTATCAGCAACCATTTGTGATAAGAGTGGAAATTGTAATAATGGAAATAAAACTTTTGATATATATGAAACTATATTCAAAAAAGGAACTGCTGATAGTATTGATGGAAAAACCACTGATATATCTAAATTATGTATGGTAGATAAGAAAGGTGACAAATGTACTGTTAAATCTCCTAGTATAGTAAGAAGTGGTTATACTGTAGTAGGATGGAATACTAGTAGTAGTGCTACAACCTCAATATGGAATGCAAATACTAATAAAACAGATGTAATTAATAGTAAGACTTATTATCCAATAACAAAGATTGGAAAATATACATTAACTTACAATACTTTAGGTGGTACTACAATAGCAAGTCAAACCGTAGAAGCTGGAACAACAGTTACTGTAACATCTACAAAACCTATTAAAGCAGGAAATCAGTTTGCCAATAAATGGAACACTAAAGAAGATGGTACCGGAGATGAATATGTAGCCGGAGATAAAATAACATTAAATTCAAACATTACTCTTTATGCAGTATATACATATAATGTTCCAATAATAAGTTGTAATAATGTATATTCTGATGATAGATATGAACTTAGTGCTACTAACGGAAGAGTAAGAATTAAGGTTACAGATGCAGATGGAGATTTAGATGCTGTTTATTATAACAAAAGTTATTTTGATCCAATTACTTTTAAATCTACCAATGATACTATTTATGTAACTGATGCCAAAACAAATATGATTAGAATATATGCTATGGATAAGAGTGGACATATTTCTTCTAACCAAATGCCAGAATGGTCTACGCCTACAGGAGAAAATGGAATAGTAGAATGTAATACTAGGTTAGATTTAGCTCCTCCTAATACACCAATTGCTTATATTCTTAAGACTACTAATAATGAATTAGATTTGTCAGGAATGACCAACATTAAAGATATAGAAACAGATTGTTGTATAAAAAAAGGAACTAACACACCATATTGTACTGGCAATATAGATAGAAATGTTATTGAAGATCAATCTTGTACTATTACTGCTTATAGAAAAAATACTAGCTCATACTCTAAATTAAAATATAGATTCTGGGGTGAGGACTGGTTTGGCAAATATATTAAAGAAAATGATGGAGATATGTTTGAGGCTTTGAAAATAACAGCAGCAGGTGAAGAGGATTATTACTATTTAACTTCATATAATTCAAGTGGTAAAACTTGTACAAAAAAGTGTTATTATGGTAATGCTGACAATTGTACATGTATGAGCAATTCTGTAAAAGATGAAATATATCTTGTAGACAAAGTAGGACATAAATCTAAAACATTAACAGTAAATATTGTATGGAAATAATATAAAGAGAGTACTAGTTACTTTCTTTTTACTTACATTTATCTAAGTTAGAAAGCACTTCACCCTAAATATAATAGATATAATGAATATGAAAAAAAGGGAACATATCCCTTTATATATTAAGCAGCAATTCTAGTACCAATTATAATAACAAGTAATATAAATAACACTAATACAATAGCGGCACTATTACTATATCCATAGTTATTATATCCATATCCATAACTTGGATAAGAATAATTCATAGTATTATTGCATCCACAACTACCTGTATTATATCCTCCAGAATATCCACCATAATAATACATAAATATACCTCCTTTGTGATATCTAATATAGTTTACGTTAGGATTAATTTTTTGTTATTACATATACCTAATTTTTAAAATATTGTTGTATAATTATAGTAAATATGATATAGTATAGTTAGAAATAGGAGAGTGATAAAATGAATACTGATAAAAGACTACTACTTATATCTATAGTAGTAATATTAGGACTAATAGGCTGTAATATTTATTTACATTTAGAAAACGATAAATTACTTAAAGAGAATAATAATGCAAAAGAAGTAGAGTCTACTACTAATAAAGATAATAAAGAAACATATTACGACTGTTCTTTTACTAAAACATATAGAGTAGTAGATTTACTTGATAATTATATAGCAGAAGTACCAGAAATGTCTTATGTAGTATTAGACCAATTTTTAGTACATGGTGCTTATGCTCATAAAATAAGTAGTGAGCAAAAGAAAAATCTAGAAGTTAATAAATACTATGAGTTTACTTATTCTTTAAGAGGAATTACTAAAGATAAAATAAACGATATTGATGATGTATTAAAATATAATAGTTTTAATAATCTTATTAAAAGTGATAATAGTTTAAGGACCTTAGTAGAGATTAAAGAAACAGATAAAAGAGGATTAGAACAAATACAAGAAGATATATGTAAGGGAGTATAATAATAAAATATGTATATCGACTTGAAGAAGTCTATGGCACTCCTGATGAAAACGGACAAAGATATATTTATGAATATAGAGTATCCAAAGATACCAGCTTAATTACTAAAAAAGAAGTAATTGATATATTAAAATAGAATCATAAGATAAGTATTAATATTTTATCATATATTAGCATAGTTTTTACTAGGTGATTTACAATGAAAAAAATATTAATATTTATCTCTTTATTTATGTTTATTCCCATAGTAAGAGCAGAAACAGAAGACCTTGCACCAAATGCCAAGAGTGCTATTATGATAGAGGCTTCTACTGGCGAAATATTATTCCAAAAGAATAAAGATGAAAAGTTAGCCCCTGCTTCCATGACCAAGATGATGAGTATGCTTCTTATTATGGAAGAAATTGAAAGTGGCAACCTAAAATGGGATGAAGAAGTAACCGCTTCCGAGAGAGCATCAAGTATGGGAGGTAGTCAAATATTCCTAAAAGCAGGAGAAAAAATGACAGTAACAGATTTACTAAAAGGAGTAGCCATCGCCTCAGGAAATGATGCCGTAGTCGCACTAGCAGAGCGTATTTCAGGTAGTGAAGAAGCCTTTGTAAAAAGAATGAATACTAGAGGAAAAGACCTAGGACTAAAGAACACTAACTTTGTCAATGCTACAGGGCTTACCGCTGACAACCACTATTCTTCGGCATATGATATGAGTTTAATTGCCAAAGAACTAGTTAAACACGAAAAAGTACTAGAGTTTACTTCAACTTATGAAGACTACCTAAGAAAAGATACAAAGAGTCCTTTTTGGCTTGTCAATACAAATAGACTAGTAAGATTTAAAGAAGGCGTAGATGGACTTAAAACAGGCTTTACAAATGAGGCTGGATATTGTCTTACTGCTACTATGAAGAAAGATGGTATGAGACTTATTACTGTAGTTATGAAGGAAGAAAATACAAATAAAAGAAGTGCTGATACCACTAAAATGTTAGATTATGGTTTTAATGTATATATGGTCCAAACAATACTAGATGAAAAGACTACCATTGAAAAAAGAGAAGTAGAGTTAGGTAAAAAGTTAACTACTGAAATCATTCCTAAAGAAAACATTACTATTCTTAATAAAAAGAGTGATGAAATAAAGAATATTACTTACAAAACCAAAATAGGTAATATTACTGCTCCTGTTAAAAAAGGCGACATAGTAGGAAGTATTGATATACTAGAAGACAATAAAATTATTTCTACTATCTATGCTACAGTTAAAGAAGATATAGAAAAAGCAAGTATTATTACTATATATTTAAGAAATATAAAAGATATAATAAGTGGAAATCTAAGATTTTAGGTTTCTTCTTTTTAATCACTCTAAGCCTGTAGTCTTAGAGTGTTGCCATAAGCCTAAGGTCTTATGACAAAAATATTATATAATTGTAAAAATTGTTTATATATAGTATAATCAAATTAGAGGTAAGAATATGAATAAAGATTTAATAAAATTAAAAGAAATTATAAATAGTTCTAATAACATAGTATTTTTCGGTGGTGCTGGAGTATCCACTGATAGTGGATTAAAAGATTTTAGAGGAGAAAATGGATTATACAAAGAAAAATATGAAAAGAGTGCAGAATACTATTTAAGTATAGGATGTTTTTATAATAATCCTAAAGAGTTTTATAATTTCTATAAAAGAAATATGAATACTATAGGTATTAAACCTAATATAACTCATTATTATTTAACAAAGTTAGAAAAAGAAGGAAAATTAAAAGCAATAATTACCCAAAATATAGATGGTCTCCATCAAAAGGCTGGTAGTAAGAATGTTATTGAGATTCATGGTACAATAGAAAAAAATCACTGTATTAAATGTGGTAAAGAATATAATAGTCAGTATGTATTTAATAGTGATGATATACCAGTATGCAAGTGTGGTGGTATAATTAAACCAGATGTTGTATTATATGGTGAAATGCTCCCAGAATGTTTCGATTTAGCAATGTCTTATATTTATAATGCAGATACTTTAATAGTGGCTGGAACATCTTTAACAGTAGAGCCCGCTAGCGGACTAGTAAAACTATTTAAAGGTAAAAACCTAGTTATAATCAATAAAACTCCTACTGCATATGATAATCTTGCTACTTTAGTTATCCATGATAGTTTAAAGAATGTAATAGGGGAAATATCAAAATAAAGAATTACAAAACAAATATTTTATAGATTTAAACATATAATTTAAAATATTGCATATAATATTATTGCAAGTGAATTGCACATATATTGCACTTGACTTTTACTTTAAAATATAGTATTATTATTTACGAGGAGGGATATATTATGAATACTATATCTAATACAACTAATATGACTATCAGGATAGACAAAGATTTAAAAAATAGTGTAGATAGTTTGTTTAAAAAATTAGGAACAAATACTAATTCTGCTATTAATATGTTTTTAAGACAGTGTGATAGAGAACAAGGATTAGTGTTTACTCCTAGTATGGCTCCAGCACCTAGCAAAGAATTATTAGAATCTCTACAAGAAATAGAAAATTACAAGAATGGTAAAATCGAATTAGATAGTTATGATGATGTAAAATCTTTAAGAAGAGCCTTAACAGATGAATAATAAAAAATGTACTTTAATTTTATCTAATAATTTTAAAAGACAATATAAAAAATTGCAAAACAAGGTAAAGATTTAGATAAAATAGATGAAGTAATTGACAAATTAGCAAGATTGGAAACTCTAGAATCCAAATATAGAGATCATAACCTAATCAATGATAAATATTATAAAAACTGTAGAGAATGTCATATAGAGCCAGATTGGCTACTTGTATATCAATATGAGGATAATAAACTTAATCTTTTGTTAATCGCTACTGGCAGTCATAGTGAACTATTTAAATAAAATAGAATACTCTTTTTTATAAAGTGGGGCTACTGTCTCACTTTTAAAACTTTTTAATAGGGGGACTATTTTTATTTTTAGATTTATAAATATAGATGAACATCAAATTAAAAAATAAAGCACTGCAAAAAAAAGACAAAAGGATAATCTAATATTTAGGAGGAGATTTTTATGATAGAGAGAGTAGAATATTTAGAAAAAATCAAGAAATGGAAAGATAAAGATGTTATAAAAATTGTAACTGGTATAAAAAGATGTGGTAAATCTACTTTGTTTGATTTATATATAGAATATTTAAAGAGCATAGGTATAAAAGAAGACCATATTATATCTATTAATCTTGAATCACTAGATTATACTTTTAATAATTATAAAGAATTATATGACTATGTTATTAACTTAATTAAAGATAAAGAAAAATATTATGTATTTTTAGACGAAATCCAAAATCTTTCTGATTTTCAAAGAGTAGTAGATGCTTTATATATAAAGAAAAATATAGATGTCTACATAACAGGCTCAAATGCTGTTTTATTATCAGGAGAACTAGCCACATTAATCTCAGGTAGATATATAGAAATTAAAGTATTACCACTTTCATTCAAAGAATATAAAGATTATTATAATGTAGAAGGAGATGAAAAATTATATTTAAAATATATTAATAATAGTTCTTTTCCATATACATTAAAATTAGAAAATAGTGATGAAATAGATGAATATCTAGAAAGTATATATAATACTATAATAGTTAAGGATATAGCAGCAAGAAAAAAGATAACAGATATAGGAATGCTAAAAAGTGTTACTGAGTTTTTGTTCTCTAGTATAGGCTCTATTATGTCTGTTAAGAAAATAGCAGATACTTTAACATCAAATGGAAGAAATATATCAGTTCATACTGTAGAAAGTTATTTAGATTCATTAACCGAAAGTTATATATTCAATAAAGTATCAAGATATGACATAAAAGGAAAGCAACATCTAGAAACTAAAAATAAGTATTATGCCACTGATGTTACTATGAGATATGCTGTACTTGGTAGAAAAGATTTAGACGCTGGTCATATACTAGAAAATATTGTTTATCTAGAACTTATAAGAAGAGGATACAAAGTATATATAGGAAAAGTCGGAGAAAAAGAAATCGATTTTGTAGCAGTCAATAAAGAAGGCACAGTTTATTATCAAGTTGCATATACGACAAGAGATGAAAAAACTTTAGATAGAGAATTATCACCTTTAATGTCTATAAATGACCATTATCCTAAATATATTCTTACTATGGATATAGATCCCGAAGTAGACTATAACGGAATAAGAAAAATGAATGTTATAGACTGGCTTTTAAAAAAATAATAGAAGGTACTAGTTATCTTCTTTTTCCTATAGTACTATCCAGGTTAGAAAGCACTTCACGTATAATATAATTATGTGATTTTTTCACATATATTAGAAACTCTTTTCTTTT
>OIYS01000906.1_pt1 | contig 17392 bp, 17 predicted proteins | sample 1588271 | NCBI WGS metagenome assembly OIYS01 (sample SAMN03283286) | human gut metagenome | biome: human-associated habitat; material: feces | host: Homo sapiens | place: Peru | collected 2012
CTCTTTCAATATTTTATTTTCAATTTACTTGTGACATATCTATTTTAAACCTATAATACAAAATTATTTTTTATTTATTATTTACATATGTTTCTAAAATATACACTGCAGATAATGTATCCACTATATTTTTTTTATTTTTAGGTTTTATTCCCAAATCATTCATTGTTTTATGCGCTTGGACTGTTGTTAATCTTTCATCTATTGTTACAATATTTATTTTGTTATATTTACATTTTAGTTTATGTATAAATTTGTTTGTTGCTTCTACTCTAAAAGTTTTGCTTCCGTCCATATTAAGTGGCATTCCTATAACAATTGTGTCTATATTATACTCATTAAATATTTCATCTAGTCTTTTAAGCACTATTTTATCGTTTCCATTATGATGTATGGTTTCTAGTCCTTGTACAGTAATATTTAATTCATCTGTTATTGCAATTCCTACTCTTGCATCTCCATAATCAATGCCTAATTTTCTCATATTATTCATCTACTTCTATATAATTTTTTACCATTTTTTCTAGAAGTTCATCTCTTTCTAATGTTCTTATGATATTTCTAGCATTTTTATGACTAGTTATATATGTAGGGTCACCTGATAAAATGTAGCCTACAATTTGGTTTATAGGATTATATCCTTTTTCTTGTAATGCATCATAAACCTCTTTTAAAATTTCTTTTGTTCTATTGTTCTTATCTCTTTCAACTTTGAAATTCATTGTTTCGTCACTTATCATTTTATACCTCCTAAATACTTGTTATTGTGTTTTCTGTTTTGTCACAATTATTTAAGTACTCTTCTAGTTTTTTTGTTACTTCTTCAATTCCTGTTCCTTTGTAGTATGTAGCTATTACAAAATTGGCCTTTGGAGCTATTATATTTTTTATTTTAGATTTCGTTTTTTTCTTATTTTCTACTTCTATTTTAATATTTTCTATTTTACTTTTTAAGTCTGTTAGAAAATCAATTACGCCTTCCACTTCTGCTCCTGTAAATGCAATTGCAAATTTAGGTCCCATATATCTTACAAATATATATTCCGAAGCAATATTCTTTTTAACAGTATTTACTACTTCAACTATTAAATCTGTTCCTAAGTTTCTTCCAAAGTTTTCATTGATTTCCTCAATATTAGTTATATTGAACATACATATTGCAGATTGCCCAAATTCATCAATTTTTCTTTTTCCTTTTCCGTATAAATATTCTGCTGAAAATAACTCTGTTGTTTGGTCTACTCTATATATATTTTCAATTGCATTTTGATATGAAACTGTTTTTAAAACAGAAACGATATTTTCTCTTATTGTTCCCAATATGTTAGTATCCATATTATCAAATGCGTGTGGTTCATCACTTTCAATTATCCAATATCCAATATATATATTATCTATATATAGCGGAAAAAACATTGCAGATTTTGCTCTAGCCATTTCCATTTTTTGATATGTTAATTTTTCGTGTGGATTATTTATTGTTACATATTTAGGTGTTGCAGTAGATATACTGTCTTGGAACATTTCATCTGTATGAAGATTTTTAAGTACATCCCAAAATCTTTCAGCTACATTTGATGCTTTTAGAATATATTCTGCACCATTAAATACAACTATGGTTGAATATTTTATGTGGTATTTTTCTATCAGAATATTATTAATTAACTCAATTTTGTTGTCTACTGGTATATCTCTACCTATTATATCCATAAAATCTTGTAACACTTGTAAATTTGCAACCATTTCTCTTGTATTGTTCAAAGATTTTACTTTTTTAGATATTGAGCTATTATATATAATTAATATTCCAACAACTATTGCAAGTGCAATTATTATTATAATTAATATAGTCAATTTTCTTACTCCTTAAACTAATAATTTTTTTTCATTTTATTTAGTATATTGTTTGTATCATCTGAAAACTGCATTCTATTTTTCTTAGAGTTTTTAATTGGTGTGTATTGTTTCTGATTCAATAATGGATATACCATTCCAGCTAGTTCATCTAATGCTATTAAGAATTGTTTTGTATAGCCTCTTAATGAAATTTCACAATTAACTAATGCTTCTAAATATTTTACATAGTTTTGTGTTTCAAATGGTATTTTGCAATATTGAATATTATTTTTATCAAATAATTCTGTCATAAATGCCATTGCTGGATCATTGTATGAAGACATTCCTCCTATTAAAATCTTATCTGAAAGGCTTCCTACTTTTTGCCATTTGTTAATTACTATTTTAAGTTTTTCTTGTCTTAAAATATTTTTAGATTTTAAATTTCTTAAAAATGCTGTAAGTGGTTGTATAGTTAATATATCCATACTTTGTACTAAGTATATTTCTTGTGATTTTTCAAAGTATTCTATATTTGTATTAAAATCTGCATCTATTAAAACCACATCATAATTTTGCATTAATGTTACTAAAATGCTCTCTATATTTTTATGTCCTTCTTCACTTCCAGGTAGCTCTGTATATACTGTAAGGTTTCTATTAACTGAAATTCCATTTGCCATACCTTTTTCTAAAAGAGCTGTACTATTTTCAGCTATGTTTCTAAGTTGTTCTTCATTTTTTGTGTATATATAATATGCATTTTTGCTCTGAGTAGTATCTAATATTGCTGTTGATATATTCATAGAAGATAATAATAATGCTAAGTTATTTATAATAAAAGATGTTCCATTCTTTGTTGTTCCAACAAATGATACTATTTTTTTCTTACTTGTAAGTACTGTATTTAATTGTTGTGATGGTCTTACCTCTGTTGTATTTACCATTGTATTAGTTTGTGAATACTTTGGTTGTTCATTTACATTAAATGAATTTACATTTTCATTGTTATTGTTTGTTTTTTGTTCTTCTTGTGGTTCATCGTCCATACTAAACAAATCTAAATCTGATTCTTCGTTTTCGCTATTATTTTCTTCTTCATCTTCATCAGAATTCATTGAAAATAAATCTATGTCTTCTTCTTCGTTATTTTCATTAGAAATGTTGAATAAATCTATATCTTCATTATTTTCTTTTTTGCTGTCTTCTGCATCCATATTAAACAAATCAATATTTTCTTCTTCCTCTTCCGTAACATTCTTTTTAGGTCTTCCTCTTCCTCTTTTAGGTTTATTTTCATCTATTTGTGTAGCTTCTGGTTCCGGATTTTTTCTAGGTCTTCCTCTTCTTTTTGTTGTATTTTCTTCTATTTCTTCTACAGTTTTATTTTCTTCAATTTTTTCAAATGGGCTAGTTGGTTTTTGTGGTTCTAATTTTACTGTTTTTTTATTATTTAATGCTGATGGTATTACAATAGGTTTAGTAATATTATCTTTTTCTTCTTTTAACATCCTTACCTTTATTTTTTCTTCTGGTTTCTTAGTATCTTGTGCTTTTCTTGGTGTGTATTTTCCTGAATTTGAAACTCTATTGCTTGTAGAAAATGTTGTTAGTTCTTGGTATTTAGGTGATCTTTCTTCTAATACAGATTTTACATTTAATGGTAAGTATCTTATTATAATTTTTAATTGTGCATCTGTATACTGAGAAACTATATTATTAAAACTATCTACATACTTGTCTTCATCTTTTCCAAGTCTTTTATAATGTGCCAATATATTTTGTACTTCTGCCTCGCTTACATTATTTTCATCTTCTGCTTGGTAACCAACATTTTTTCCACTAATATCATATGCAATTTTAGCTTCTTTTTTATTTCTTGGTTGATACATTAATTTGCAAAGGTTTTCAATGTTTCTCTCGTCTCCTATAAGTGCATTATAAATACCTATTCCAAAAAGTTTTGTTAGCATATCATCAGATTTACTTCTTCTATCTGAACATACTAGTATAATTTCTATATTTTCTCCATTTGCTTTTGTTGCTTCATCACTTATTTTATCTAATTTCTCAAATAAGAATTTATCTATTGTATCGAAATTATTATTTGCAAATGGTTCTAAATCCTCACTTATTACCACTCTATCATACGATTTATCATTTTGTAATTCCTTAAAAATTGCATTAAAGTAGTAAACATTTTTATATGATATAATTTCCTTATATTCTTTTTGATATCTTTTTATTATTGCATCTGAAATGTTATCATTATTAACCGCAAATAATACTTTCATCTATTAACCCCTCCAACCTAATACTACTATTGTGAAAATTAAAGGTAATACTTGGCATATTACTAAAAGGGTTACAAAAGTCATTATTATTCCATAACCTTTATGTTTTTTATCTAATCTTCTAGTTCCCAATACGTATTGGTTCAAAGCTCCTATTATTATTCCTATAAAGCAAACCGGAATACTATAAATTCTAGCAAGGTGTAATATGTAAGCTGCTAATCCGTAAGACTCTGAGCCATATTTTTCTGTATATTCTTCTAATTTAGTATTTACTTTGTTTTTCATTTCTATTATTTCTTGTGTGTTTTCCTCTTCTGCTGTAGTTGCATTTGCTGCAAAAGATACTGTATATACTGATAAACTCAATATAATTACTAGTGTTATTATTCCTATTATTTTTTTCATTTTCTCCTCCTATATATTTTCACTTTTTCCTTATATTATAATACAATATAATAAAAAAAATAGCAAGAAAAAATCCAATTTTTTCTAATAAAAAAAGAAAAACACCTTACGGCGTCTTTCTTTATCAACAATATTTATTCTTCTGTTGATTCTGTTTCTGGAGCTTCATAAGCTTCTAAAATAGCTGTTTGAATTTTTTCTCTAGTTTCAGCATTGATTGGATGAGCTATATCTTTGAATTCTCCGTTTGGAGTTTTTCTGCTTGGCATAGCTATAAATAATCCATTTTGACTTTCGATAACTTTAATATCGTGAATAACGAATTCGTTATCGAATGTTACAGAAGCAACAGCTTTCATTCTGTTTTCTGAATTTACTTTTCTTAAACGTACATCTGTTATTTGCATTCTAAGTGCACCTGCCTTCCAAAGTTATAATTTCTTGCATTAATAAATTCTTTTTTTAATGCATAGTTATTTATTCGCCAAAAAAATCTTTTTTCCTTCTAATTTTTACAAGTTATTTTTATTTTTTTTATAAATTAAATTTTTATGTACGCATATACTTATATGTGTGATTTAATAATATGTTTTTGTATTTGCGGGCGATTAAAATCGCCCCTACATTTTCAAACACTTATGCAAATTACAATTTTATGGTAACATATTGAATTTTTTTAAAATTCATTGTATAATACATATGTTTTTAGAAAGGTGTGTTATTTTATGATTAGCTTAGATAATGTAGAAAATTTAAAAAAATATAAGCACATACATTTAATAGGAATTGGTGGTGTAAGTATGAGCGGTATAGCTGAAATCTTACATCACTTTGGTATTTTTGTTACGGGTTCTGACTGTACAAAAAGTAGAATTACAGATAGATTAGCAAGCCACGGTATCTTCGTGTCTATTGGTCATTCTCTATCTTTAGTTGAAAAAGCCGACCTAGTAATTTATTCTGCGGCAATTAGTCCAGATGATCCAGAACTTGTATGTGCAAGGAAAAAAAATATCACAGTAGTTGAAAGAGCCGACTTTGTTGGTTTTTTAACTCGTATATATAATGAAACTATTTGTGTATCAGGAACTCACGGTAAAACTACTACTACTTCAATGATTTCATTATGTTTTATTGAAGCCGGCCTCGACCCTAACATTCAAGTTGGCGCGTATTTAAAGCAAATTAACGGAAATTATAAGGTAGGAAATAGTGATTATTTTATTTTAGAAGCCTGTGAATATGTAGAAAGCTTTTTAAAATTTAATCCTAAATCTGCAATTGTTTTAAATATTGATAACGACCATTTAGATTATTTCAAAACTTTTGCTAACATAGTAAATGCTTTTAATAAATATGTTGCTTTGCTTCCTAGAGATGGGTTATTAATTACTAATGCAGATGATGAGAATTGCATTAATTTAAGAAAAAGTACATATGCTAAAGTTGTTACATTTGCTGTAAATAATTCTAAAGCAAATTTTGTTGCTAAAAATATATCTTTTGATGTAAATGGTTTCCCAAAATTTGATGTATATTATAACAATACATTTTTTGCAGAAATGAAATTATCTGTGCCTGGATTTCACAATGTATACAATGCGCTAGCGTGTATTGCTATGTGTACTAATTATGGTATAGATAAGTATACAATAAAGAGTGCATTAAGAAAATTTACTGGAGCAAGTCGCCGTTTTGAATTAGTTGGTTCATATAACAATATTTCCGTTTATGACGACTATGCACACCATCCAAGCGAAATATTGGCAACTTCTAAAGCATTACAGAAGAAAAACTTTAGACAATCTTGGGTTGTTTTTCAACCTCACACATATAGTAGAACAAAAGAATTACTTGATGATTTTGCTAAAGCATTGTTAGATTTCAATAATATTATTATTACAGATATATATGCTGCTAGGGAAACAAATACTTATGGAATATCTTCTCAAGATTTAGTAGATAAAATAAACTCACTTGGTAAAAAAGCTATATACATCAAAGATTTTGATGATATAGCCACATACATAAAAGATCGTGCCTGCCCAAATGATATTGTTCTAACATTGGGAGCCGGAACAGTTGTTGAAGTATCTAAGAAAATATTATTATAAAGACAAAAAACATTTTATTTTTCATTGAATTTTTTTGGAAAAATAAAATGTTTTTTATTTTTAAACTTTTGCTTTTACTATTGTTCTTGCATTATTATCATTAGTGCATGTTACTAATGTTATTTCTATATTTTGCCCTACATCTCTTGTCATATAATCTACATCTTCTGGCGTTGTTTCGTATTTTTCATAAACTGTATATACTAAAGTTTTTCCATTTAAATCTGTAATTCTTATTTTATCCCCAACTGCAACTTTCTTTAAGTTTGAAAAAAACATTCCGTTTCTGTAATTATGTCCTGCTATAACCACATTACCAACTTCATTAAGTGTAGCATTATCTGGATATCTCACTGCCACTGCTTTTTCTAGGCTTGCTACAGTTTCCTTCTCTAATATTGGGTATTTTATATTAATTGAAGGAATTTCTATGTATCCTAGCATTACAAAATTGTTATAGTATGTTACTTTTCTAGTCCCCTCACCTGTTGTATTTGTATTAGTACTAGGAGTTACAATATTCTGGTCAATTAAATTCTGTCCTGTATTGTTGTTATCTGTGTTTGTGTTTGTTTCTATGTTATTTTGAAATTTTGAAATTGCCTCAGCTGCTTCTTTGTTATTCTTATATTTTTTATACACATTTACAAATAGCACCGTAGTTACAACAATAATTGCAATTATGGCTATTATTAACACAACTGTTAGGAAATTGCTATATTTGCTTTTAAACATATTATCACTCCCTTTATCCATATATTTTAATTATAACATATTTTTTATAATATTTATATATTAATCGCAGATTTTAGTGCCAAGTTTTTTCCCACCTAGTAAATGGAAATGTAAATGTTTTACTTCTTGTCCACCGTCTTCTCCGCAATTAACTATTACTCTAAATCCTTTTTCAGCTATTCCTTCTTGTTTTGCTATTTTATTTATAATAGTATATATTTTTCCAACAACAGCTTCATCTTCATTAGTTAATTCTACTACGCTTCCTATATGTTTTTTAGGAATTACTAGTATATGTACTGGTGCTACTGGGTTTATATCTCTAAATGCTAATACCGTATCATCTTCGTACACTACTTTACTTGGTATTTCTTTTTTTATTATTTTACAAAATAAACAATCATCCATTTTTTATCTCTCCTTTATAGTAATATTGCTTTTATACGCCTTACACCTGCCGATGATGCTTCTTCTTTTTTTATTTTAAATGTTCCAAGTTCAGAAGTATTTGACACATGAGGTCCTCCACATAATTCCAAAGAAACATCTCCTATTTTATACACACTAACTATATCTCCATATTTTTCAATAAACATAGCTTCTGCTCCAAGTTTTAAAGCATCTTCTTTTTTCATTTCAAATCTTTCAACTGGTATTGCCATTTTTATATATTCATTAACTAAATCTTCTGTTTTTTGTTTTTCTTCGTCTGTCATTTTTGCATCGTGTGAAAAGTCGAATCTCATTCTTTCTGCTGTAATATTGCTTCCTTTTTGATGTACATGAGGTCCTAAAACTTTCTTTAATGCTGCATTTAAAAGGTGGGTTGCTGTGTGATATTTAGTTTCCATCTCACCTGTTGAAGCAAGTCCTCCTTTAAATTTTGCAGTTGCTCCTTCTCTAGATTTTGCTTGATGCTCTGCAAATTTTTCTTTAAAGCCTGCTATATCAACTTTTAATCCTCTTTCTTTTGCAAGTTCTTCTGTTAATTCTATTGGGAATCCATATGTATCGTATAATTTAAAAGCATTATCTTTATCTATTAAATCGCCTTCTAGATGTCCAACAATTTTCTCAAATTCTTTTAATCCTTTTTCTAATGTTCTATTAAATTTTACTTTTTCATTTTTAAGAACTTCTAATATTACATTTTTATTTCTTTCTAGTTCAGCATAGTATGGCGCATATTCATTAATTATTATATTTGCCAATTTTTCTTCCCAATTACTGTTTATATCAATTTCTAGTTGTTTTGCATATCTAATTGTTCTTCTAATTAATCTTCTTAAAATATATCCTTGGTCTGTGTTAGATGGTTTAATTCCAGCATCATCTCCACTAATCATAACAATGGCCCTTATGTGGTCTGCTATAATTCTCATAGCTTTTGTGTATCTTTCATCATCATAAGATTTACCAGATATTTCTTCTATTTTACTTATAACATCTTTCCATATTGATGATTTATAGTTATCTGTTTCGCCTTCTAGTATTGTTGTAACCCTTTCTACTCCTAGTCCTGTGTCAACATTTTTATTTTTTAGGGGTGTAAATGTGCCATCTGGTTCGTGGTTGTATTGCATAAATACATTGTTCCAAATTTCTACCCAAGTTTCGTCATCTGGGTCGAATTTTTCTGGAACAGGGCTACTGCTTCTCCAATAAAAGATTTCTGTGTCTGGTCCACATGGTCCTGTAAGTTCCATATTAGGCCACCAGTTATTTTCTTCTCCTAAAAATGCTATTTTGTTTTTATTTATTCCCAAGCTTTCCCAAATTTCAGCCGATTCATTATCTGCTGGTACTATATCATTTCCTCCAAATACTGTAACAGCCAATTTTTCTACTGGTATATTTAATCTTTTTGTTAATAATTCAAAACTCCACGAGATAGATTCCTTTTTAAAGTAATCACCTAACGACCAGTTCCCTAGCATTTCAAAAAATGTATGATGTGTTTTATCTCCTATTGAATCTAAATCGTTTGTTCTAAAACATTTTTGCACATCTGCTAGTCTATGTCCTTCTGGGTGTGGTTCTCCTTTTAAATATGGTACAAGTGGTTGCATTCCTGCTGTGTTAAATAAACAAGTTGGATCATTTTCTGGAATAATTGGTGCACTTGGTATGATTTTATGTCCTTTTTCTTCAAAAAATTTTAAATATGTATCTTTTAAATCTAATTTTGCCATATATTTGTCCTCCTTAAAAAACACATATATTATATCTCGTTTATGCCCTTCTTTTCAATAGATTTTGGCAAATTATTCTACAAATTGGAATTTGCTTAACTTCACAGAATTTAAAAATTAATATAATATTTTTCAAATTTGACTGCTGCCTACTCGCCTCATAGAATTTCTAAATCTCTCTTAGCGGCACCCTTTCAATGTAAAATTGAACTATTTCCGCACGCCAGATTAAGAAATTCTAATTCGGCTCGGGCCAAAGTTCAAATTCTCAAAATTTTATATTAATTTTTATAGCTAATTTTTTGCTATATTCTTATTGCAAAATTAAAAAATAGCCCAACACAGGAGTTTATATATTTAGAATAAATTGGAGACCTCCGAAAAACTTCGCAGGCGTGGGTCCAATTTATTATAAATATATAACTCCGACGAGATTGGGCGGGCTGTTTGTAGCAATGCAATTTAAATAATCCATTTTATGTGTTTTTGTATTTGCGGGCGATTAAAATCGCCCCTACATTTCCAATTTGTATATAAATGCCTACACAAATTACAATTTACCGTAACTTTTATAGCATTGCCCTAATAAAATATAATAAATAATTACCAAATTTTTATCATTTATCTTTGTGTTTCATAGTGGTATAATTATATTATCTGGAGGGATTTTAATGCAAATAGAAAAAATTAATGAAAATAAATTAGAAGTAATAATAAATATAGAAGATTTAAACAAGAAAAACATTAGCTTGCAATCCTTTATGTCTAATTCTACACAAAATGATGATTTACTTTTTGAAATTTTAAACCTTGCTAAAGATAAAGTTGGTTTTAATTTAAAAAATTGTGAAATTATTGTAGAATCTTTTTCTATTCCTTCAAAAAGTTCGTTTATTTTAGTTGTTACTCGCATTCCTAAAGGAAATGAACTTATAAAATTAACACCTTCATCTACATCATATAAGAATTTAAGTTTAGCTACTTCAGTGCTTTGTAGCTTTGATAATTTTGAAGATTTTTGTATGTTTTGTAAATCTATAAATAAAAAAGTTACTATACAGTCTTCTTTATTTTTACTAAACAATACATATTATTTACATATAAAATTCAAAAAAATAAAAGATGTTAAACCAGTAGTTTCATCCCTATTAGAGTTTGCAAGTGCTTTCTTTTTTAATAATTTTTTGGATGAAAATGCAAAATTGCTTATTAGAAATTGTGCTTTAGAAAAGAGTAAAAAATATTTTGTTTAATTTATACTAAAAAATCATAGATAATGGGTTTGTTCCCATTCCCTATGATTTTATAATAAATAAAAATTTTTTAATGTTCTTTATATTACCTAACAAAAAAGCAACCTAAGTTGCTTTTTTATTTTAATATAAATAATTTTGTGGGTTTAGTGTTGTTCCATTTACTCTTATTTCTAAATGTAAATGTGGTCCTGTTGAATTTCCAGTTGAACCAACTGTTGCTATTGTTTGCCCTTGTGATACAGATTGACCTTCTGTAACTTCAAGTGTATTGCAGTGGGCATATAGCGTTTCAACACCGTTTCCGTGAGATATTTTTACATAATTTCCATAACTTGTGTTTGAATAATGTACAAGTGTTACCGTTCCTGCTGCTGCTGCGTGTATAGGTGTTCCTGTTGGTGCTGCAACATCTAAACCTGTATGAGTTCTTCCCCATCTAGCTCCATATCTTGAAGTTATTGTATAGCCAGATGCTACTGGTTTTATTAAACCTATTCCTAGATCCATTTTAACTTCAGAACTAGCAATTGTGTATGCTCCTCCTGTAGAGTATACAACTGGTTTTTTATATAAAGCAGTTACTATACTATCTGTTTCTGAAAATTCTTTTAACTCTGTTCCAAATACTTGATTATATGAAATTTTCTTTATATTACTACTTTTTTTATCTGTTAATTTAGTTATTACTTCTTCTGCTTGTTCCTTAGTTGCCACATAATATTTTTCATCATTGCCTTCTAATATTGCATAATATTCATAATATTCTGTTCCTGAATTTACTACTTTATTAAATATTTCTTCGTCGTTAGTTTCATGATCTTTTTTTACTAAGCATAATGAGTATTTTGGTAATGTATTAATATCTATAAATGCTGTGTTGTCTTTCTCAGCAGCTTCCATATATGTATTTATTTTTTCTTGCATTGCTACTCTATCACTTACATAACCTACAAATTCTCCATTTAGGCTTACACTATATGTTACTTTATAAAATAAAGAGATTATACTTATTACTAATATACTTGCAATAATTACTAAAAATATTAATTTTAAAGAACTCCTTATGTGCACAAATATGTTTTTTATACTCTTTAAAATAATAAACACTCCTATCTGGTTTTAAATTAAACACCTTTTATATTTTACCTAAAAATTACTTTTTTAGCAATTATTAATATATGTGTTATATTTTGTTATATTCCTATTTTTATATATAATCTCTTTTTTTCTTCTTTTTTCTCTGTTTAGCTCTCATTTTCTTTATTTGCTTTTTTTGTAATTTTACCCATTTAATTCATTTTTTACCTTATTAATTTCAGTTTGTGGAGCTTTTTGTGCAGGCGTGTAGTAGCCCTTTATTTGTGCCACTTTAAATAATTCATATTGAAAAGCTTCGTCATTATTTCTTATTTGTTGTATTGTTTGTCTAAATCCAATATTTTCCGCTTCTGATATAACTCCTTGGTATGTTGTAAGCTCTGCTTTTAGGCTTTCTAGAATATCGTTTACCATATACTTTTCTTCCATTTTTACCTCCTAATTTAAAAATGATAATAGTTTTTGTTTTGTATTTAATGCATCTTGTGCAGCTCCGTGTAAACATCTGCTTTATTTGTGGATCTACGCATTGGTTAGAATACGCATTTAATTTTTGATAAGCTGTTTCGTGTGCACCTATTAAATGTCTTAAATTCTGTAATTCAACTTGAGTTAAATCTGCCATTTTATTATCTTCCTTTCGTTTTATTAATTTAACATACATATTTTGAGCATATTTCATTTTTTTATGCAAAATTTACGAATTATTATTATAACTTTCAAGAACTATAAATAAAGGGCGCAACTATGCGCCCTTAAATATTAAATTTTTTATTCTAATACAACTTCATCTTTTTTGTCCACAAAAGCACATCTATAATTTTGCTCTTGTTCTTCTTTTTCCAATTCTTTTACTATGTTTGATATTCTTATTTGTGGACTTTCAATTAGGTTACTTGCAATTATTGCTTTTTTATTTCCTTTTGCGCCTGCGTGTGCAAGACCTCTTAGTACTCCCAAAACTACAATATTTTCTCCTGCAATTACTTCTGCCCCTGCATTTACATCTCCTAAGATAACCAAACTTCCTTCAAATTCTATTTTTTGGCCAGATCTTAAACTTCCTTTATGGAATTTGGTTTCAGAATTATTTATTTCTTGTTCAAAAGTTTTTTTAATTCCGTGTAGTCCTAATACTTTTGGACTATCAAAATTCACTTCAACATCAATACTTTCTTGTATTAAATTTTTTATTTCGCTAATTTCTTTATTTTTAAGAACCTTTCCAACTACTAAAATAGGTGTTTTTTCTGTTTTATACAATTTTTTTAATGCTGGAATTTTCTTATTTAAACATTCAATTACTTCTATAAATTCTGCTCCCTCACTAATTCTAACAACTATTTCATCTTTTTTCATACTTATTCCCACAGGATTTCTCATATTTTGCCTCCTACTTAATATTTTTATATTAATTTGCTTGTGAAGTATATGGCTTTGCTGTTCTATCTTCTATTATTTCTTTTGTGCTTCCAAAATAACTTTCAAAGATTGCTTTTGCAACATTTGCTATATAATATCCGTGTCCACCATTTTCTACAAACACAACTACTGCAATTTCTGGATCATTATATGGTGCAAATCCTGCAAACCAAGCATTTACATTCTTGCCCGCCTCTGCAGAACCTGTTTTTCCACCAACTTCAATATTAAAGTTTTTAAAAACTGAGTATGCTGTTCCTCCTGTTTCTGTTGTAACAGATTTCATTCCTTCTAAAACTGCACTTATTGTTTCTTGGCTAATATTCATATCTTCTTTCTTTTGTGGTTTTGTACCTAGTTTTTCATTTATAAAATTATCTATTTCAGTTTTATCAATTTCTGTTCCATCTGCTTTAATAATTTTCTTTATTAAAGTAACATCTATGTCGTGCCCTCCGTTTGTTACCATTGCTATATATTTAGCAACTTGAACTGGAGTAAAGCTGTTATCTCCTTGTCCAATTGCAGCATTTAGTGTATCTCCTCCATACCAAGGTTTACCTAAGGCTGCAGATGTTTCTTTACTTGCAAGTAGCCCCGCTTCTTCTCCAACTAGTTCTATACCAGTTTTACTTCCTAATCCAAAATATCTAGCATATTTTACAAGTGTATCTATTCCCATTCTTCTTGCTGTTTCATAGAAGAAGTAATTACAAGAATGTTTTATTGCTCCAGATACATTCAAATAACCGTGTCCTACTCCATAGTCTGTGTAAGACCAGCATCTCCAATTAGTTCCACCATAATAGTACTTTCCTGTGTCGTTAATAGTTTCTGTAGAAGTTATGGCTCCCGATTCTAATCCTGCCACTGCTGTTGCCATTTTAAAAACAGAACCTGGTGCACACGCAGTTTGTATTGCTCTATTTAATAAAGCACTTCTATCTTCTTGTGTATATTCACTCCATTTTTCATTGCTTATTCCATCTACAAATAGTTGTGGTTCAAAATCCGGATAACTGCACATTGCAATTATTTCTCCTGTTTTTACATTTATAGCTACAGCTGCTCCAGATTTTGCATCATAAGCCTTTCCAAATCCTCCATTGCAAATCTTTTCTATGGTACTTTTTAATGATTCTTCTGCAACTTTTTGAAGATTGGCATCTATTGTAAGCATTACATTTGCTCCACTTTCAGCTTCATCTGTTACATATTCTCCTGTAATTGTTCCATCTATAGACATATCCGTTTGTTTTAATCCATCTTGCCCTTTTAAGTATTTTTCAAAAACATATTCTATACCCGTTTTTCCTATATAATCTGATATTTGATATCCTTCAGATTTTTTGTATTCTTCCTCAGAGATTCTTCCTGTATAGCCTAAAATATGTGAGCCTAAGTTTCCGTATATATATTCTCGAATTGGTGTTTTTTCAATATCTATTCCTGGTAAATTACTACTTTGTTCCTCAAATTCAAGCACACTTTGTGCACATATATCTTCTGCAATAGCATATGGTCTCATACTTGTATATCCATTTTTTTCTATTCCATATCTTACAGCTATAATTTTTCTTGCATCTTGCTTTAAAAAATTATCTAACTCATACTTTTTTATAAATTTTTCTAGAGCTTCTTGCGCCGTCAAATCTGTTGCTAGCTTATTATCTTTTAGCCATTTTCCTCTGCTTTCATCACTAGAAAAAGTGTATTCCATAGTATCTATATTAATAGGAAATTCATCAATGTATTTATCCTTATTTGTTTCTAAAATATTTATTGTTCTTAAAATAGTATTGTTTAGTTCTTCTGTTTCAATTTTACTCTTATAAAGTTCTAAAGAATATCTTATTTTTGTTCCTGCTAAAGTATTATTATTGCAATCTACAATATTTCCTCTGCTTGCTTTAATAGTAGTTTCTCTTGTTAATCTCGAATTAGACTTTTCTAAATATTCTTTTCCATTAACAATTTGCAAAGTAAATAATTTTATTATTATAATTATTCCAATAACATATATTAACATTGACATTATATTATATCTAATATTCTTTTTATCTAATTGTTTCACTTTTCACCTCTGTCTTTAAAAGTTTAAAAAGTTTTTATTTCCAATAAAATCTTGTTCTAATTTATTTCCGAACTTACAAAATAATGGATATAAAATTATAACTAAAATAGCATTGTATATTATTTCTATTACTATAAGTTTTACAAAACTCATTAATTGAATATTTGAAATTCCTAAGAAAATTAAATTTAATGCATACACTATAATTTCAAAAGCCAAAGTTAAAACCGTAGACATTAGCATTACAGTTATTCTGTTGTCTTTTGAAAAATTTTTATCCAAGATTCCAGAAATTAGTCCTACTACTCCCATTGCAATTGAATATGTGCCCATTTTTGCACCAGCAAAAATATCTAAAAAAAGGCCAAAAATTATTCCAAAAAAGAATCCAAAATCTTTCTTTAAAAATAGACCTATCATCATAATAAATATCACAAATAAATTCGGCATTATTCCTGCAATATTAAACCAAGTAAAAAAATTAACTTGTAAAAAATATATTATTAAAAATATTATTATTAGTAAAAAAATATCTAATACTTTTTTCATATTTCTCCTAATTTTAAATTTTTCTTCTAGTATTATAGCAAAAATAATGTGTATTTTCAACATTATTTTGTAATATAACTGTAATATAAATTTAACACTATTGTTACACGGTTTGTACTTTTTTATTATATAATATATAAATACAAAAGATATAAGGAGAAAAAATGAATATAGACTTTTTACTAAAGAATGAAGGAATTAATGTTGTAAGAGAATTAAATAAACAAGAAGTAAGCACAATTGCCAAAGATGTGTCTATTAAATTGTGTCTTGCTTTTCCTGAGCATAATTTATCTCGTACAGATTTATATGATGCTTTTTCTAGAGTAAAAATGTATTTAGCAAATCTTCCAAAAGATTTTTCTGGTGCAAAATATATTTTAGATAATAATTCTATTTATTTTAATAATGCTTTATCTTTTGAAGATATTCCAAACACTGCAATGCACGAATGTATACATTTTATTCAGCATTACAATTCTAACTCGAATTTTGGATTATCCGGTTCGACTAAAGATGTTGCTTTAAATGAAGCAGCTGTTCAATTGATGGCTTCTGAAGCTAATATGAATGATATGGTAGATGTAAAGTATTTTGATATTTCATTAAAAACAATTTCTCCAGATTATTACCCTTTAGAGTGTGCTTTATTAAACCAAATTGCTTACTTTACTGGAACATATCCTTTATTTAACAGTGTTTTATTTAGTAATAATATTTTCAAAAATACTTTTATAACTAGATTTAATAAAAAAATTTATAACAGTTTTGTAAAAAGATTAGATTTAATATTAAATTTAGAAGGCGAACTTAATTGCTATATGGAAGAGCTAGCTACTACAACCAATTCTAAGTTAGCCGACAATCTAAATAAATTAATTAATTATAAAAAGCAAAAAATTACAACTTTATTTTTCCAAACTCAGAATTTTATAATTAAAAATTGTTTTAATTATGAATTTAATTATATTAGAACGTTAAAGGATATTCATAATTTTAAAAATAAATTATATGATTTTAAAAATATTATTGGTTCTAACCCAGATTATGTATTTTATAATGACTTTTACCGTTCAATGATGCAGGCATTAGATATAAAAAAACAAGAAATTATAAATTGCGGTGAAATTAATATGTTTTCTTCAGATTGTACTTCTCTAATTATAGTAGATTCTAAGAAAAATAAATTAGCTTTTGTAAAAACATTTTTTAGGAAATTAAAAGAATTGTTTAAATCAGAAATTAGTAGAGATTATATAAATATGTAGGGACTATTTTAATCGCCCGTAACAATAATTTTGATATTTTTTATTTACGGGCGATTAAAAATAGTTATATTGTTAAAAAAAAGAAGCATAATGAACTGAACCCAAAAAGTTAGACACTTTTTGATTAAGTTTATATTAGGCTACTT
>OIYS01000907.1_pt1 | contig 17332 bp, 19 predicted proteins | sample 1588271 | NCBI WGS metagenome assembly OIYS01 (sample SAMN03283286) | human gut metagenome | biome: human-associated habitat; material: feces | host: Homo sapiens | place: Peru | collected 2012
AACCTGCTGCTTGGATAGCTCTGATTGCTGTTTCACGACCTGAACCAGGTCCTTTAATGTGAACTTCAACTTTCTTCATACCTTGGTCAATTGACTTTTTAGCAACCAATTCTGCTGCTGATTGAGCTGCAAACGGAGTACCTTTTCTAGCACCCTTGAAGCCGGTAGCACCAGCTGTTGCCCAAGCAATAGCATTACCTTGTGTATCAGTTGAAGTTACAATTGTATTGTTGAATGTAGATTGAATATGAACAACACCTTGTAATATATTCTTTCTTTCTTTCTTTTTAGTTTTTGTTGGTTTTGCCATTTTATATAATTCCTTTTAATTACTTAAATTAATCTTAGCTTTTTGCTAATACTTTTCTATTTTTTCTTACCTGCGATTGGTCCAGTTTTCTTACCTCTGCGAGTTCTTGCATTAGTTTTAGTTCTTTGACCACGGCATGGTAATTTTCTTCTGTGACGAATACCACGATAAGAGTTGATTTCGCTTAAACGTTTGATATGAAGTGATTCTTCTCTTTTTAAGTCACCTTCAATTGTATAATTTGAAATTTCATTTCTTAGTTTTTTAATATCTTCTTCTGTTAAATCGTCTGTTCTCAAATCAGGTGAAATACCTGTTGCTTTAAGGATATTTTCGCTTCTTTTTGGTCCGATACCGTAAATGTATGTCAAAGCGATAATCATTCTTTTGTTACGAGGTAAATCTACCCCTACTAGTCTTGCCATTTTTTAATTTTCTCCTTTTCTTGTTGTTAGATTTTTTTGTGTATGAGGCATAAATACTTCCTCACCATCAGCCGTTTAAGTCCGCCAATTCGACTATTCTTGTTAATCTTAGCCTAAAACTTCAATTAACCTTGTCTTTGTTTGTGTTTAGGATTTTCGCAAATAACAGCGATTCTGCCTTTTCTTTTGATACATTTGCATTTGTCGCAAATTTTCTTTACTGATGATCTTACTTTCATTTTTTGTTTCCTTTATATTTTAATGTTTCGTGAGATTTCTACTTAAGCCTAAATGTAATTCTGCCTCTAGATAAGTCATATGGCGTCATTTCAACTTTTACTCTGTCACCCGGTAATATTCTGATGAAGTTTTTTCTAATTTTTCCTGAGATGTGAGCCAAGATTTCATGGTCATTTTCAAGCTTAACTCTGAACATCGCATTAGGCATGGATTCTATAATCGTACCTTCTATTTCAATAACGTCTTTTGACATATATTCCTCTTTTTCGGCTTAATTTTTACATGTGCATAGTACACCCAATCAAGGTGTCTAAAACTATTCTACTTGCAAAATATTTGAATGCAAGCTCTATTATTGAATTTACGCATAAATCTTAATGAAAGTTAATATGATTTATTTTTTAAATATAACACACTTACACTAACGATTAGACATGACTAAAAAGCCTGCAATAAATTATTTCAGCCACTATTGTAAATTTTTCTTAATAATTCTAATAAGCATATTTTTATATAAACAAACTATTTACACTTTCTATTTCCATTCCACGACAAACCATCACAATGCAAATAATCCATGTTTCCGTTATATATTACCCAAGCCGTACAACCATTACCAGAACCGGTTTTGGTACAAGCATTCTCAAAAGGGAAAGCGGTATCCTCAGGAAGCCCATACGGAATAATCCCATACTTTGATATATCAAACTCAAATATATCCACCCCATAAGTATTCGGACGTTTATCGCCATTTATATCAACAACAACCCAACCACAGGTTGAAGATAGCGCTTTCGTCGTCCCACGCCTTCCGGTACACCCAGAATTAACATTGCCAAAACCAAGACTTGTTCCATCTTCAAGCCTAAGTTTGGTCATATCTTTTCTTACATTTGGCTGGAACAAACTGCTATATGGTTGCCCATTAAGGAAATATGTAGTATCAGAAGCCCAACACCCACTACCTGTACCACAATTTTTAACAACATTTAAGTGCTTTGCAAATAAATTCCCCAAAACCGCCGTATCTTCAGAGTTTAGAACATTCCCCGCATCATCTCTTACTACCGGAGAAATCCCCCAATTAGTAGGCTCACCATAGTCTTTATAAACCATCAACCACGCTTGAGAAAGCTCCGAATACACTTTCTTTAATTTATTTGAAGTAACTTTTTCTTCATTTTTTTGGATTAGAGTCGGCAAAGTCATTGCTGCAACAACGCCTATTATTGCCAATGTTATCAAAACCTCCGCAAGAGTAAATGCTCTTCTCATCAAAACAGACCTCCATGCATATTAAATTACTTATGAACACAATAATGTTCATAATAACATTATTGTGCATTTTTATAAATTTGTCAATCCTATAGAATTAAAAGAATGAAAGACGAACGATTATTACAACTCGGACAAAAAATTAGATATGAACGCATTAAAAATAAAATGAGCCAAGAAGAACTTGAAGAGAAATCAAAAGTTTCAAGACGAACTATCAGTGAAATTGAACGTGGAAATGCCGACATAAGGTATACAAATCTTTGTCAAATTGCAGAAGCATTAAATCTTTCCCCGTCAGAGCTACTTAATTTTAAACTATAATCATTAAGTTTTTTTACAAAAAGTTCATCACCTTGAAATCCTAAAAAGTACAAATACTTTATATAAATAAGAGAAGTAATAAGAGGAGCGAATTATGGCTTTTAAGGTTAATGGTATTGAATCAGAAGACGACTTAAAACGAGCACAAGCTGCGGCACAAGCTCAAGGAGTTTCAATTCCTAACTATCAGGATTGGGCAAATGTACTTGAAACATTACAAGAAGCAGGAGTTGAATCCACAGGCTCATACGAAACTGACAAATTAAAACTAAAAGAACTTGAAGAGCAAGTTAACAATTTCATCCAAGAAATGCAAGAAGAAAAAATTGCAGATGATAAGAAAAAAGAACAAGAACAAGTAAAAGACACCTCGGAAAGCGACAAAGACCAAGAAATCAAAGCAACCGTCGCAAACGCGACCAGCTCAATGATACTTGCCGATTACATGAAATATTATCACCTGATGTCATAGTTGTACCCATTTGATATTACTTGACGTTCTAAAAAAAATAAAAAGGGCGGTTTTGCAAACCGCCTAAAATAACCAGATTTTACACTATATAAGTGTTCAGAAAGGAAGTCTTAATCTGTTCTATTCACCCAAATTTAATTGAGAGAATTGAACAATCTTGTTTTTACCGCGTTTTTTCGCGTTATAAAGAGCATGTTCTGCATAACGAATAATCGTATTAACATCTTCATCAACATTATCTAAACAAGGATAAGTTGAAATTCCACCGGAAATCGTAATCGGATGCCTTTCATCCTCTCCGGCCGGAATAAATTCCATTTTTTCAATATCACGTCTGAAACGTTCCGCGAAAAGGAATGCATTTTCTTCAGAAGTATTCGGAAGTATAAGCAAAAATTCCTCATCACCATAACGTGTCAAAATATCTTCTTTACGGATTAACTGTTTTAACTTGTCTGCAATTGACCTTAACAGCACATCCCCCCAGTCATAACCATAGATATCGTTTACAACCTTGAAAAAGTCTAAATCAAACAATAGACAAGACAATTTAGTGCCATAACGCTTTGCTCTTGACATTTCTTGTTCAAGTCTTTCGTGCAAGTATCTGCGGTTATGTAAACCGGTAAGCTCATCTGTTGTAGAAACTTGGTTAAGCTTGTCACGCAAATCTTTTATTTTTAATAAAGATTTTGCTCTGATAACTAACTCTTCGTTATCAATCGGAGTTTTAATCAAATCATAAGTAACAGCACGAACAGTTGTTCCATTAAATGGTTCTCCAACAAATAAAACAGGTGATTTAAATTTTGTCACCATCAAAACATCTTTTATATCAGGAACATCTTCTATAACAATCAAACCTGCATTCAGAGTTTCATAATCTCTTAACTTTGCAGCATCTTCAAGTCTAACATTAACATCGTCTATCTCTGCTAAAACACTTGTTAAAGCTGATGTTTTTTTCGTTGTATATATAATTATATTTCTCATATGTACCCTAACTCTCTTAATACACTGTGATTTTAACACAGGAGGTTAATCGAGGCAATTTGTTACGAATTGTTAATATCTTAAGTCCAATTTTAAAGTTTTCAACAAATGATGCCGTAATACAAAATGTAAGTTACGTAAAACGAAAGGATGAAAAAGGGCTTATGGGAATGTCAGCATCACAAGCAAGATTGTTAAGCATTACCGCAAGACTGACCGACAACGAAAATTCCGGTCAATCAATCTCATATGCCAAAATTCGCCTTGCGAACCAAACAGAACAAGCAAACACAGATTATCTTAATGCACTTAAAGCAACTAAATTAACTGTTTTAACAGATTTCAACGGTTCTGAAGAAGTTTATTCTGATATTTCTTATGGACTTATGACAGGTTATAACACTGTTGCCGCAGGAACACAGTATATTGTAACAGATAAGAAAGGTAAAGTTCTTGTAACAGCAAAACAAGCTGATGCGTTCAAACAAGGAAACGGCAATTTCAACACATTTCTTGCAGCTTTGGGATATTCACAATCTGATGTTGGAATTAAAGCAAATAGCACAACTGCAACTGATACAGAAAAAGCAGAAGCTTATCAAAAAGTTCATGAAGCTTGGGATCAATACTTAACATCAGTAGGTCTACATATCGGAGAAGATGAAGAACACGGACTTGACTTCGGATTCCAATCATTCAGCTCATCTCCGTTTGACGGATACCCAACTTATACAGTAACAGATTTAACAACAGGAGAAAAAACTACAAAAGCATTAAACTACGAAGGTACAACTCAAGAACAAAGAGATATGTACGACTACGCAACAGCAATAACTGAATCTTATTACGGCGCAACAACATCATCTGCCTTGAATACAGCAGAAAATGCTGACAACACCGGATATATTAACTATTTGAAAAATATATTTCAAAAAATGGCATCAGCAGGTTTCTATACAGAAGATGACGAGAAAACAACATTAAAAGACAACACTTGGTTCGAAAAAGGCTTGAGAGAAGGCAATCTGCAATTGGAATACTACTCAGCCGTAGATAAAAAGTTTGTATCAACATCTATTGATTCTGATTCAGCTATTCAAGAAGTTAATGATGAAAGAGAAATCGCAATCGTCGAACAAGAATATCAAATGAAACTTGATGACTTAGAACAAAAAGATAACAAATATGACCTTGAACTAAAAAAACTTGATACAGAACATTCTGCTCTACAAACCGAATATGACGCAATCAAGAATGTTATTGATAAAAACGTTGAAAGCTCTTTCAAATGTTTTTCATAAAAATTTTAAATTGATTCCTTTTATTTCCTTATTTACAAAATTTCGTAACTTTTCCCCTACCGCTTTCTACAAGAAGCGGTTTTTCTTTTGCAAAATCAAATAATATCAATATTTTTGTGGTAAAATTTTTGTTGTAAGGAGAAATTATGCCGTTTGAATTTGAAAGACTACAAATTCCTGATGTTGTTTTAGTAAAACCAAAAGTTTTCGGAGATAATCGCGGTTTTTTTATGGAAACATACAAAAAGTCGGAATTTATAAAAAATGGAATTACCGACGAGTTTGTTCAAGACAACCATTCAAAATCCAGAGCAAAAGTTTTAAGAGGCCTCCATTATCAAGAGCCCCCTTATGGACAAGCTAAACTTGTCCGCTGCCCAAGAGGTCGTATATATGATGTTGCGGTAGATATTCGTCCAAACTCTAAAACTTTCGGAAAATACGTAAAAGTTGAATTGTCGGAAGAAAACAAATTTATGCTATATATTCCGGACGGTTTTGCTCACGGTTTTGTCGTATTATCTGACGGGGCAGAACTTTTATACAAAACATCCGGAGAATACGCTCCACAAGCAGACCGAGGAATAATTTGGAATGATAATGACATCAATATAGACTGGGACATAGACTTTAAACCGATTTTATCCGAAAAAGATATGACTCAAAAAACTTTTAGAGAAAGGTTTTCACTATGACAACGTTATTAGTAACAGGTGGCGCAGGTTTTATCGGAAGCTGCTTTATTCGCCATATTATAAACAAATACAAAGATTATAAAGTCATAAACCTTGACGCACTTACTTATGCAGGCAATATTGAAAATCTTGACGATATAAAAGACAACCCAAATTACACATTTGTCCGTGGTAACATTTGTGATAAGAAGCTTGTACGTGAATTAATAAATGAATCTGATTGTGTTGTAAATTTTGCGGCAGAATCTCACGTTGATCGTTCAATTTCATCCCCTGAAATTTTTATAGAAACTAACATTCAGGGAACCTTAAACCTTTTACAAGCATCAAAAGAACTGGGGATTGAGAGATTTTTACAAGTTTCAACTGATGAAGTTTACGGAAGTTTGGGAAAAGACGGTTATTTTTATGAAACAACTCCGATTGCCCCAAACTCTCCATACTCAGCATCTAAAGCAAGTGCGGACATGCTTGTAAGAGCTTACCGCGAAACTTACAACATGCCGGTACTTAATACGAGGTGCTCAAATAACTATGGACCATATCAGTATCCGGAAAAACTTATTCCGCTATTTATTTCAAAGCTAAAAAAAGGAGAAAAAGTTCCGGTATATGGTGACGGCTTAAATGTAAGAGATTGGTTATACGTATATGATCATTGCCAAGCTATTGATACGGTTTTACATCAAGGGAAAGTCGGAGAAATATACAATATCGGCGGACACAACGAAAAAACTAATCTTGAGATAACACGACTGATTTTAAACGCAATGGGTAAAGATGACTCTTCTATAGAATACGTTCCAGACCGCCTCGGACACGATAAACGTTATGCAATTTCTAACGATAAAATAACCTCTGAATTAGGGTGGAAACCATCCGTAACTTTTGAGGAAGGTATTAAATTGACAATAGATTGGTACCTGAACAATACAAACTGGATTGAAAACATTGAAAAACGCCAAAAGGAGATGAAATAATATGACCAAAATTCTTGTCACAGGTGCAAACGGAATGCTAGGACAAGATTTATGTCCTATATTAGAAGACTCCGGCTATGAAGTTGTAGAAACAGATGTCGACACCCTTGATATAACATCCGCAGAAAATGTCAAGAAAGTTTTAGAACTTGAAAAGCCTGATTTTGTAATACATTGCGCAGCATACACAAATGTTGATAAAGCGGAAGAAGATTTAAAAACAGCTGAACTTATAAACGTTACAGGAACAGAAAATATTGCAGACATTTGCGGAAAACTCGGAATTACACTTGTTTATATCTCGACTGATTATGTTTTTGACGGGAAAAAGCAAGAACCATATCTTCCAAACGATAGAGTAAATCCGCTAAACAACTACGGTATGACAAAATATGAAGGTGAAGAAGCTGTAAGAAGTTTATGTGACAAATATTATGTAGTTAGAACTTCTTGGTTATACGGTCATCACGGCAAAAACTTTGTAGAAACAATGCTAAATCTTGCAAAAAACAACAACGACCTAAAAGTCGTTGACGACCAAATTGGCAGCCCTACGTGGACGGTGGATTTGTCTAACGGGATAATAAACTTATTAAAAACAAATGCCGAATATGGAACATACCACATATGCGGAGCAGGTGCGACAAGTTGGTATGGTTTTGCAAAAGAGATATTTAATCAAGCCGGAGTTGATGTTAATTTAACACCTTGTACAACAGACGAATTTCCACGACCTGCAAAACGCCCATCTTTCAGCAAAATGGAAAGTTATGGAAAGTGTCGAAACTGGAAAGTTGCGTTAAGGGATTACTTAGATTTAAGAATTGATGAGTCGGAGGTAGAAGACTAATGAAAGGAATTGTACTCGCTGGAGGAACCGGAAGTCGCTTATACCCAACAACATTAGCGGTGTCAAAACAGTTAATGCCGATTTACGACAAACCAATGATATATCACCCGATTTCCGTATTAATGCTTGCAGGGATAAAGGATATCCTCTTAATTTCAACCCCTCATGATTTGCCAAACTTTGAAAAACTGTTAGGTGACGGCTCTCAATTCGGAGTAAAATTCTCTTACAAACATCAGGTTTCACCGGACGGATTGGCTCAAGCATTTATTATCGGAGAAGAATTTATAGCTCAAGATAATGTCGCACTAATCTTAGGAGATAATATTTTTTACGGCTCAGGTTTTTCTGGGATGTTAAACAATGCAATAAAAACGACTAAAAATGGCGGTGCTGTGATTTTTGGCTATCCAGTAAAAGACCCCGAACGTTTTGGAGTTGTTGAATTTGATGAAAATGGAAAAGTTCTTTCTCTTGAGGAAAAACCCAAAAAACCAAAATCAAATTATGCTGTAACAGGCTTATATTTTTATGATAATAAAGTTGTAGAATATGCAAAAGCTTTAAAACCATCCAAACGCGGCGAACTTGAAATAACAGATTTAAACAATTGCTACCTTAAAAGCAATCAACTTAAAGTTGAGCGCCTCGGCAGAGGTTTTGCATGGCTTGATACCGGAACACATGAATCAATGTTACAGGCAAGCCAGTATGTACACACAATTGAGGAAAACCAAGGAATAAAAATTGCGTGTTTGGAAGAAATTGCATACCGTATGGGATATCTTTCCAAGGATGAATTACGTAAAAACCTTGCGAAATATCCTATTAACGAGTACTATGAATATATAAAAAGAATAGTAAAGGAATAAAATGAGTAGAGTATTAGTAACAGGTGGGGCTGGTTTTATTGGAAGTCACTTATGCAAAAAACTATTAGATAACGGAGATGAAGTAATTTGTCTGGACAACTTTTTCACCGGTTCAAAAGACAATATAAGACCACTTTTAACGAACGACCATTTTGAACTTGTTCGTCACGATATCACAAAAGAGTATTTTGCAGAAGTTGATCAAATATACAACTTGGCTTGCCCGGCAAGTCCTCCACATTACCAATACAATGCAATAAAAACAATTAAGACTTCTATTCTTGGTTCATTACATATGCTAGGCTTGGCAAAACGCTGCAATGCGACAATATTACAAGCTTCTACAAGTGAAGTTTACGGTGACCCGAAAGTTCATCCGCAAACGGAAGATTACTGGGGAAATGTCAACCCTATAGGAATCAGAAGCTGTTATGACGAAGGGAAACGCTGCGCCGAAACATTGATGATGGATTACCACAGACAAAACAACGTAAACACAAGAATTATCAGAATTTTTAACACATACGGACCTAATATGGCGATGAATGACGGAAGAGTTGTTTCAAACTTTATTATTCAAGCTCTTAGAAATGAAGATATCACAATTTACGGAGATGGTTCTCAAACTCGTTCATTCTGCTATGTTTCTGATTTAGTAGACGGAATGATTAAAATGATGAATAACGAACAAGGTTTTATCGGACCTGTAAATTTGGGGAATCCATCTGAAAGAACTATTTTAGATTTTGCAAAATATATTATAGAATTGACAAATTCAAATTCTAAAATAGTCTTTAGAGCTCTTCCCAAAGACGACCCTACCCAACGAAAACCTGATATTACTTTAGCTAAAAAAGAATTGGGCTGGGAACCTAAAGTTGATATAAAAAAAGGTTTAACCAAAACAATTGAATATTTCGACAAAAAAATAAGAGGATGTGTATAAATGAAAGTTTGCGTAATCGGAACAGGATATGTCGGACTAGTCGCAGGAACTTGTCTTGCGGAAATGGGGAATGACGTTATTTGTGTAGACAACAACAAAGAAAAACTAAACCAATTAAATAATGGGATTATTCCTATTTATGAACCGGGACTTGAAGACTTAATCCAATCTAATGTTCAAGAAAACAGGCTTCATTTTTCATCAGACTTGAAAGATGCAGTTCAAAAATCTTTAATCTGTTTTATTGCAGTCGGAACCCCCCAGGGAGAAGACGGTTCAGCAGATTTACAATATGTCCTTGAGGTTGCAGAAAGCATCGGAGAATCAATTAACGCCTACAAAGTTATCGTTGACAAATCAACAGTTCCGGTTGGTACTGCCGAGAAGGTTTTTGAAATTATAAAACAAAAAACAGATATTGAATTTGATGTCGTATCTAACCCTGAATTTTTAAAACAAGGTGCTGCAGTTGAAGACTTTATGCGCCCCGATAGAGTTGTTATAGGCGCGAACTCTGAAAAATCGAAGAATATTATGCTTGAATTATATGAACCGTTTGTTAGGAACCAAAACCCAATAATCACAATGGATTTACGTTCTGCGGAGATGGTTAAATATGCCTCAAACTCATTCCTTGCCGTTAAAATATCTTACGCAAACGAAATTGCGAATCTCTGTGAAGCAGTTGGCGCAAACGCAAATTTAGTACGTCTGGGAATGTGCGCAGACACCAGAATAGGAACAAAATTTTTATACCCCGGAATAGGATATGGCGGAAGCTGTTTTCCAAAAGACGTTAAAGCTATGCTCAAAACAGCAAGTGACTTTGGCACCAAATGCCCAATTATAGAAAGTGCGGATAAAACAAACAAATTACAGAGAGAACTATTCACTAATAAAATTTTAAAACGTTTTGGAGATGATTTGAGCGGTTTAACCTTTGCAGTCTGGGGGCTGGCATTTAAGCCGAAAACGAACGATATGCGAGAGGCTCCATCAATTACGATTATTGAAACACTCTTAGACAGAAATGCCAAAATTCAAGCGTATGATCCAAAAGCATATGACTGTGCAAAAAATATTTTTGGTGATAAAATTATTTATACAAATTCATCATATGAAGCGTTAAATAATGCCGATTGTATGTTATTATTAACAGAGTGGAATGAATTTAGACGACCTGATTTCGAAAAAATGAAATTATTATTGAAACAACCAATAATTTTTGACGGAAGAAATCAGTATAACGCAGATAAAATGAAGAAAAAAGGATTTGAATACTATCAAATCGGTGTAAACGACAAATTTAGTCAAAATTAAAATTAAAGAGAAAGGGGATATGTAGAAAATGAAAGGGATTATACTGGCAGCAGGTGCAGGTACAAGACTTTATCCGGCATCGTTACCTATATCAAAAATATTGTTATCAATTTATGATAAACCAATGATTTACTATCCTATTTCAACACTAATGCTTGCAGGTATTAGAGATATTCTTATTATTACCAATGAAACCGACTACGACAATTTCAAAAAATTGTTAGGTGACGGCTCAAATTTCGGCTTACACATTGAATATAAAATCCAGTATATTCAAAGAGGGATTGCTGATGCATTTTTAATTGCAGAGGACTTTGTAAATAATGAAGATGTTGCATTAATTTTAGGAGATAACATCTTCCACGGTCACGGATTTTCAACAATAATGAAACATGCAATCGAAAATAACACAGGCGCAACAGTGTTCGGTTACACCGTAAAAGATCCTGAACGTTTTGGAGTTGTAGAATTTGACGAAAACAGAAATGTTTTGTCACTGGAAGAAAAACCTAAACATCCAAAATCAGATTATGCCGTAACAGGGCTATATTTCTATGATGGTAATGTTTGTGAATACGCAAAACAACTTACACCGTCAACAAGAGGAGAACTTGAAATTACCGATTTAAATAAAATCTACCTTGAAAAAGGAAATTTACGCGTAGAAATTCTCGGACGAGGTTTTGCATGGTTAGACACAGGAACTCACGATTCAATGCTACAAGCAAGTAACTTTGTACAGTCAATGGAACTTAACAAGGGCGAAAAAATCGCATGTCTTGAAGAAATAGCTTACCTTCACGGTTTTTTAAGCGGCGAACAAATTTTAAAAAATATTGAAGGTTACAAAAGCGACTACTATGACTACGTAAGAAATGTAATCTTAAAGAGTATGACCGGAGTAAGAGTTTAAATCCCAGATTAGGAAATATTAAAGGAGAATATTTATGTTAAGAGGACCGTTTTTAGATAGAACTTGGATGGGACAAAACCCCGATTATGACAAATCTGATATAGTAATGCTAGGACTTCCGTTTGACGGAACCGTTTCATACAGACCAGGCTCAAGATTTGCGCCTGAACAGATAAGACTGGCTAGTTGGGGATTAGAAGAATATTCACCTAAGTTCGACAAGTTTTTGGAAGATGTAAATTTTCACGATGCAGGCGACCTTGAATTTCCTCTTGGCAACACTTACAAATCACTTGAGTTAATTGAAAAAAATGTAGAAGATATTTATAAAGATGGGAAAAGAGTTTTCGGGATTGGTGGAGAACATTTGGTGACATTACCTGAAATTAAAGCCGTATCAAAATTTTACGACAACCTTGCTATCGTACATTTTGATGCTCATACTGATTTAAGAGAAGAATATTTAGGCGAAGAAATGTCACACTCTGCAGTCATTAGACACTCATCAAAAATCGTTGGTGCAGAAAACATTAAGCAAATTGGAATTCGTTCTGGTATGAAAGAAGAGTTTGAATTTATGAAAAAGCACAACACTCTTGCAAAAAAATATTCTGACTTAGACGTTCTTAAAGATAAAAAAATATTTGTTACCGTTGACTTAGATGTTTTAGACACCTCGATAATGCCTGGAACAGGAACCCCTGAAGTTGGAGGACTTGAGTTTAGAGAGCTTATCGGCTGGTTTGAATATTTGAAAGACTTTGATATAGTAGGGGCTGATGTAGTTGAACTTGCACCTGACTATGATGCTTCAGGTGTTTCTACAGCAGTTGCAACAAAAGTAATCCGAGAACTTTTAATGGTTATGTAATTTCGATTAGAGGCTATGTATAATGGTAATTGAGAGAATAAATTTTTTAAAAGACGAAATTAACAAACATAATTATAACTATTATGTAAACGATAACCCTACAATAAGCGATTTTGAGTACGATAAGTTGTTTGCAGAATTAAAACAACTTGAACAAGAAAATCCGTTACTAATAACACAGGATAGTCCAACTCAAAGAGTCGGCAGCGTAAGTGAACGTTTTTTCCCTTACAAGCATAAACATAGGTTATATAGCCTTGACAACACATATAATTACGAAGATTTAAAAATTTGGTACGACAAAATTGTTAAAGAGTTTGAAGAAGAAGTTGAACTCGTTTGTGAATTAAAAATTGACGGTTTGGCAATCGCCCTAACTTACGAAAACGGTCTTTTTACAAGAGGAGTAACTCGTGGAGATGGTATAACCGGCGAAGAAATAACCCAAAACCTAAAAACAATAAAAGCTATTCCGTTGCATTTGTTTGAAGATGCTAATGTTGAAGTTCGCGGTGAAATTTATATGCCCAAAACATCCTTTGAAAAACTAAATAGCGAAAATGCTCAAAAAGGAGAAAAACTTTTCGCCAACCCAAGAAACGCTGCGGCAGGCTCTCTTCGCCAATTAGACAGCAAAATTACCGCTAAAAGAGATTTGTCAATGTTTACATACACGTTGATTACCGATAATGCTCCTAAAACACATTACGAAAGTATAATGTACTTGAAAAAACTTGGATTTAAAGTTAATCCAAATATAAAACTTTGTAAAAATGTTCAAGAAGCAATTGATTATTGCGAAGAATGGAGTACAAAACGACAAGGCTTAAACTACGCAACTGACGGAGTTGTGATAAAAGTAAATAAAATTGCAATTCAAAACGCACTCGGATTTACGGCAAGAGCCCCTAAATGGGCGACAGCATTCAAATTTCCACCGGAAGAAGTGACAACAAAAGTTATTAACGTTGAACTGGGTGTTGGGAAAACAGGTGTAATAACTCCGGTTGCAGTTTTAGAGCCGGTATTACTTGCCGGAAGTACTGTTTCAAGAGCAAGTTTACACAACTTTGACGAGATTGAAAGATTGGATTTAAGAATAGGTGATACAGTATTAATCAAAAAGGCGGCAGAAATTATCCCCAAGGTTATTAAGGTAATTGACTCAAAAGAGCACACAAACTTGCCAATCTATGAACCACCTACCAAATGCCCTGTTTGCGGAGGAGAACTTGAACGAGAAAAAACTTCCACATCAGAAAAAGGAATATTGTACTGCAAAAATCCTGAATGCTCTCAACTTATGAAAGCTCGAATTGAATACTGGGCGTCAAAAGAAGCTATGGACATAGATTCTTTAGGTCCATCAATTATTGAACAGCTTTACGATAAAAAATTTATTACGAATCCGGTAGATTTATATCGATTGACAATGCAAGATTTTATGCAACTTGATTTAATAAAAGAAAAATCTGCCACAAACTTGTATAATGCTATCCAAAAAAGTAAAACTCAATCATTAAAGCGACTCTTAACAGCGCTTTCTATCAAAAATGTCGGGAAAGAAACGGCTGAAATCATTGCTAACAGGTTCGGAAATCTTGATGAAATTGCAAAAGCTGATATAGAAACATTTGAAACTCTGGACGGTATCGGACACATAATTGCCGTAGAAATTTACAACTTTTTCCATAATGAAAAAAATGTTACTATGTTAGAGGAACTAAAAAATCTTGGAGTAAATCCAACCCAAGAAGTTAGTCAGCGTTCAAATTTATTCCAAGGAAAAATCTTTGTACTAACCGGAACTTTATCCCAAATGACAAGGAGCGAAGCTTCCGAATTAATAAAATCTCATGGAGGAAAAACATCTTCTTCCGTATCAACTAAAACTAATTTTGTACTAGCAGGAGAAAATGCAGGCTCAAAATTAACAAAAGCAGAAGATTTAGGTGTTACAATATTGACAGAAGATGATTTTCTTGAAATGATAAAAGAATAAAGTGTGAGGTATAAAATGAAAAAAGACGGACCTAAAATAATTCAAATCTCAGGATTAAAGGGAATTGCTTTAATTGCTTTTTGTATTGTTTGTCTTGGAGAAGGATTTGTTGTTTTCCCAGCAAAAATGGCAATGCATTTATGGAATTATTTAGCCGGAGGTTTTTCAATTCCAACAATAAGCTTATGGCAAGGAGCGCTATTATGGGCTTTTGTTGCAATAAGCGTTTACCTGATTAATGCAAAATGTTCTGTAATATCAATCAAGCAACCAATGGAATTAAATGACGAAGAACTTCGTATCTTGATGGACAGAATTAAATTACAAAAACAAGCTCAAAAATTAAATACAATGATATTAAAAGCTGAAGATATTAAAATTGTCAAAAAGCCTGAAAATCAACAAGCTAATATTGAAGACAATTCAAAATCTAAAGAACTTTCAAACAATATAAATGAAAAACACTCGTAGAAACAAATAGGAGAAATTATCATGAAAAAGATTTTTACAGCAGCAATCGTTTTAGGTGTTATTGTATGCGGAACTTCTTTTGCTGCGTCAACAACACAAGCAGAACCAGAAAGAGGTTACATCAGCGTTAACACATCAGCAAATACAGAAATCACACCTGATGTTGTTGAAATTAACATTGCAGTAAAAACATCTGATTCAAAATCTATGCTTAAAGCAACAACCGAAAACAAAGAAACATCAGACAAAGTTTACACAGCAATAAAAGCTATGATTAATCCGGCAAACGGAGATTACATAAAAACCGCAGATTACAATGCTACTCCTGTATACAGCTACAACTCTGCCGGTAAAAAGAATTTTGATAAGTACGAAGTTTCAAATAACATAATTGTACACACAAAAAATATTGAAAAAACAGGGGCAATTATTGATAAAGCAATAAGCCTTGGTGCGACAAACATAAACGAATTGAGTTTTTCTGTTTCTGACTACGAAAAACAATGCAACGATTTGCTTGAAATTGCAACTAAAAAAGCAAAAACAAGAGCAGATATCGTAGCAAAAAGTTCTTCAAGCTACATAACAGGTATCAAATCAATGGACATCAATTGCACAACAAACAACAACAGAGTTGTCCAATATAGACTTTTTGCAAAAAATATGGCGACAGATTCTGCTGTTGGCAGCATTGCTCCGGAAGCCGCTTCAACTCCTATTCAAAGTGGAGTTATCAAAATATTTGCCAACCTTAATGCAAGTTATTTTGTTAAATAAAAACTGTAATACTAAAACTAAAAAACTATCGGTTTTGCCGATAGTTTTTTTATGCGAAGTTTAATTCATCTCCCAATAAGGTAACACTATGAATAATCCAATATTTTTTACATTAAAAAAGGAACCTCGTTTTCACGAAGTTCCTTTTAGTCTTATGAGAGTGTTTTTAACAAATTACTCAATAATTTTGTCAACAACACCGGCACCAACTGTGTGTCCACCTTCTCTGATAGCGAATCTCATACCTTCTTCGATAGCTACAGGAGCGATAAGTTCAACTTCCATAACTACGTTATCACCAGGCATTACCATTTCGCCGTCGAATTTGATTGAACCAGTAACGTCAGTTGTTCTGATATAGAATTGAGGTCTGTAACCAGGGAAGAATGGAGTGTGACGACCACCTTCTTCTTTTGTCAAAACGTAAACGTTAGCAGTGAATTTAGTGTGAGGGTGAATTGAACCAGGTTTAGCCAATACTTGACCACGTTGGATATCAGTCTTATCGATACCACGAAGCAAAGCACCAATGTTATCACCAGCTTGACCTTGATCAAGTGATTTTCTGAACATTTCAACACCTGTAACAGTTGTTTTCTTAGTTTCGCCAAGACCAACTAATTCAACTTCATCACCAACTTTAACGATACCACGTTCAACTCTACCAGTTGCAACAGTACCACGACCAGTGATAGAGAATACGTCTTCTACTGGCATCAAGAATGGTTTATCCAAATCACGTTCTGGAGTTGGGAAGTATTCATCGATTGCATCCATCAATTCCCAAATCTTATCAACCCATTTGTCTTCGCCACGTTTGATAGTTGGGTTAGCTTGAGCAGCTTCCAAAGCCTTCAATGCTGAACCGTGAATGAATGGGATGTTGTCGCCATCGAATTCATATGAAGAAAGAAGTTCTCTAACTTCCATTTCAACCAATTCTAACAATTCTGGATCGTCAACCATATCGCATTTGTTCAAGAATACTACCAAGTTAGGAACACCAACCTGTCTAGCCAACAAGATGTGTTCACGAGTTTGAGGCATAGCACCGTCTGTAGCAGCAACAACTAGGATTGCGCCGTCCATTTGAGCAGCACCTGTAATCATGTTTTTAACATAGTCAGCGTGGCCTGGGCAGTCAACGTGTGCATAGTGTCTTTTTTCTGTTTCATATTCAACGTGAGCAGTGTTGATAGTGATTCCTCTTTCTTTTTCTTCTGGAGCCTTATCTATATCTGCATAGTTGAATGCTTCTGCATATCCTCTGTTTGCTAATACTGTTGTTATTGCTG
>OIYS01000908.1_pt1 | contig 17326 bp, 18 predicted proteins | sample 1588271 | NCBI WGS metagenome assembly OIYS01 (sample SAMN03283286) | human gut metagenome | biome: human-associated habitat; material: feces | host: Homo sapiens | place: Peru | collected 2012
CAAAACGCTGCCTATGCCGTCAATCTGCTCTATTTCCTCTGCAGTAGCCGCCGCTATTGCCTCAATACTTCCGAAATGCTCTGTTAAAAGCGCCGCCGCCTTGCTGCCTATATGGCGTATTCCGAAAGCGAAAACCAGCTTTGCCGCGTCGTTTTGCTTTGATTTCTCAATCGCGTTTTTAAGGTTCTCCACGCTCTTTTCGCCTACGCGTTCAAGATTTTTAACGGCTTCGTAGTCAATCGAGTAAATATCGTCTATACTATGAATAAGCCCGGCGGAAAGCAGCTGTTCAAGCATTGCGGGGCCTAAGCCCTCAATATCCATAGCGTCGCGCGAGGTAAAGTGTATCAGGTGGCGCAAAAGCTGCGCAGGGCAATCGGCGTTGGTACAGCGCAGAACCGCCTCGCCCTCCTCGCGCGTTACGGGCGAGCCGCAAGATGGGCACTTATCGGGCATTTTGTAGACCGATGAATTATCGCCTTTCTTTGAAACGTTCAGTACCTCGGGAATAATATCCCCCGCCTTGCGCACCACTATGGTATCCCCTATGCCTATGCCCTTTGAATTTATAAAATCCTCGTTGTGCAGCGTTGCGCGGCTCACCGTAGTGCCCGCAAGCTGTATCGGGTCAAACACGGCGGTGGGAGTCAGCGCGCCTGTGCGCCCTACGTTAATTTCAATGCTTTTAAGCACCGTTTCCTTTTCTTCGGGCGGGTATTTAAAAGCTGCCGCCCATTTCGGGTATTTCGCGGTGCTGCCGAGTTCTTTGCGGTATTCAAGGTTATCAACCTTTACAACCGCGCCGTCAATATCATAGGGCAAGCCGCCGCGCGAGTCTCCTATGCGCCCAATTTCCGAAATGACGTCCTCAATATTATCGCAGCGCTTATAGGTCGGCAGGGTGTGAAAGCCGAGGGATTTCACAAAGTCAAGCGTTTCAATGTGCGATGTAAACTCCTTGCCCGTTATTCGCTGAATATTGAAAACAAATATATCAAGCCCGCGCTCTTTAACTATTTTCGGGTTTTTCTGCCTTAAGGAGCCCGCCGCCGCGTTTCGGGGGTTTTTCGCGGGCGCTTCGCCCATAAGCTCCTGCCGTTCTACCAGTTTCTCAAAACTTTCTTTCGGCATATACACCTCGCCCCGCACTTCAAGCTCGCCGTCAAAGCGTATGGCTTTGGGTATGCTTTTTATCTGCATTAAATTCGCGGTCACGTCCTCGCCGGTTACGCCGTCGCCTCGTGTTGAGCCGCGAAAGAAAAGCCCGTCTTTATATTCAAGCGATACCGAAAGCCCGTCGATTTTCGGCTCTACCGAAAATGCGGTTCTCGCGGTATCTATTTTTTCGGCAAAAGCGCGCAGCTCGTCAAAGCTGAAAACGTCCTGAAGACTTTCCATTTTAACCGCATGGGTTACCTCGGCAAAGAGTTTCAGTGCAGCGCCGCCCACGGTCACGGTGGGCGATTCCTCTTTTTTGAATTGCGGGTATTCCTTTTCCAAATCTTCAAGCTCACGCAGCAGCGCGTCGTACTCGTAATCCTCAATTTCGGGCGCGTCTTCAATATAGTATTTTTTGTTGTGGTATTTAAGCGTATCGCTTAAATATTTTATTCTTTCTTCCGCTGCCTTTACGTCCATTTTCCGTTTCTCCGTTTCCGTTTAATCATCGGCAACCGCGCCGTAATCGTTAATAAGTCCCGCCGTATTATCGTTTTCGCTTTCTATAACGTTCGTGTACGCCCCCGGCACCGCACCCGAAATCACGGTCTGCGCGGCTATTGCCGAGGTCGCGGCGGTCACGCCGCCCCTGTAACCTATCATCACAAAGCTGCCCGAAATACTCATATCTATCATTATTATATGCAAAACCTGATTTATACCGACAGATTTGAACTCGTGGGAAAAATTGACTACCGCCGTTGCCGTAAGCTGCATTTTAAAGCGCAGTTTCGGTCCTAAAGCATTTGTGTATACGCTTGAGAAAAACGTGCCCACGGGTATTTTAACCTCATAATACTCTTTTTCGTCAACCTTGCGCGAAAGCCTACCCGATATTGCGCTTTTCAGCGTATTTATTTTCACAATATCTATCTCCGCGCTCGTAACGCTGCCGTTTTCCCCGCGGGAAAGCACCACAATATCGTCGTATGTAATGCCGTTCTCGTTCAGTATCTCCAAAACCGCCTCGTTCGCGGCGTTATACATTACCGTTTGCGCAATGCTTTCGGCGTATTTGATTATAACAGGCCGCATGCGCAAAAAGAAAACCGAGACAATAAGCGAGCAAATAAGCAAAAGCGTAATAAAAAAGCGCCAGAACGCAAAACCCGAACCCCGCCGATATTTCATATAAAACACACCTTTCGCAAGCTATAATACATATTACGAAAGGAAATTCGGTGTGTTAATAAAATCAGCGCTTAATTGTTAAAAAATCAATTTTCCTCTTGACTTTTTCATCATTTTAAAGTAAAATATCGTTTGTTGCATGCGGGTGTGGCGGAATTGGCAGACGCACCAGCCTTAGGAGCTGGCGCCCCGGCGTGCAGGTTCAAGTCCTGTCACCCGCACCAAAACCGACAAGTATCAAACGGTACTTGCCGGTTTTGTTTTTTTACTCTTTTTCTCTGTTCTCTTTAAACAGCTTTTTATAGTCGGTCGGGTCGTACTCGGCTAAGAATATCTCCCACTGCTCGTCGGAAATATCGTTTGTATTAACGCTGTAAAGCGCGTAAAGATTATCCAAAACCTTTTTATACTGCTTTTCGGTTTTAATGCGCGCCCTCACCGCTATGACGGTTGTGGCAGCCATTAAAATTACAAGAATTAAAAGCGGGGCGAAATGCCGCCAGAAATATGATGGCGTGTAGCCCAAAACGCCGAGCGAGTCTTTCATAATTGCGCCGAAAACCACAATAAGCATGATTTCGGGCAGAGCGCTTAAAATTCCCGAAACGAGCTTAAACCGAGTAAAGCTTAAAACATAGCCTGCGATTATAAGCACCGTGCAAACGATAACCGTAATAAGCGAATTTAAAATACTTTTGAAATTATCCGTGCCGAGGCGCGTCAGCAGCATACCGCATATAAACAAAATGTTTATACCCATAGTGTAAATAAAAAGCAAGGTATAGCTGACTCTCAGCGCCTTATACAGCTTTCCGTCGGTTTTGGCGTATGTAATTCCGTGCTTTTCCTCAATCATCCTAACGCGCCTTAAAACGCTTTCCTGCATTTTCATTATTTTTCGCCGCCTTTTTCAATTTCAAAGGAATCAATTATTTTTTCCAGCATTTTAAAATTCTTTTTCATATAAGATGGCTGGGAAGAAAAGGTCACCCAGAAAAATTCGTCGTTTTCCTTAAACTCAACATAGCAGAAATATTGGTATATCTTCGCCCCGTCATACTCCGCCGAATAAAGCTCGGCGGTTATTTTTTTATCGGTTGATGTAAACTCAGGCGTATGCTCTACCTTTTGAATATTTTGGTAGCGCTCCATATTATCCTTCGATTGCTGCGACAGAATATCCGTAACATTGGCGCTGTCGGCAAAATCCGAGCGGTAATAGCCGAAAATTCCCATACCTACCGAGCTGTTTTCGCAGTACCAGTCAAGCTCGGTGTCCTTGTTATCCTCTTTCCAATCGTCAGGCGTGCTGAATTTTAAATTAAACTTTTCAACCTTAAATTCCTTTAATGTTTCCGCCTTTGCGTTTACAAGGGCAGTATCCGAAGAAGTATCGCCGCCGCCCGTACATCCCGCAAACACAAGCGCGAAAAGAAAGGCAAGCAGGGCTGCCGCCGCTTTTTTAAGTTTCAAACCGTTCATCCCCTACCGTTTTATTTTCCCCCTAAAATTTTCAGCACCCGCGGGTGCAGCATATGCATATAAACCATCGCCATACGCGAAACGGCAATATCGTAAAACACAAACACAGCATTACCGAGCAGCAGAAAAATATACTCACTGTATTTTCCCAATTCCCCGAATTCCTCTACCGATACGCCGAAAGCTCGCGCCAAAATGAAATACACCGTAATAATTGCCGCGTTGAAAACCGCAAGTTTTAATATCCACTCTAAAGCGCGGCTTTTACGCCTGTCAAAAACCGCCTTTAAAATTGGGTAATACCCGAAAAAGCAAATATACAAGAGCTTGCCCTCGGGCTCGGCAAACAGAAATACAAGCACCGAGGCGGCAGCATACGCTCCCAGCGCCCATTTGTACCCCGCCTCGATTACCGTTATCATTATAAGCAGCCCCGCAACGGCGGGCACCGCGTAGGTTAAATACGGAAAATAGGAAAGCAGCATAAACACCGCAGAGAGCGCCGCAATTATTCCGCAGAATGTAATTTTAACCGTTTGTTTCATATCAGCAGCAGGGTATCAGGTCGCCGCCCATGCACTCGCAGCAGCAATCGGCGCAAACAAGCCCCTGGCACACATCGCAAGCGTTGCAACTGCCGTTTCCGCCGTAGCTGCGGTAGGGGTTATACTGTCTTCCCTGTTGGCGCGCGGCATTCTGCGCCGCGTTTTGGTACTCGGGATTATTCGGATTCATCCTTGCGGCCGTGGTGAAACTTGTAAACGCCTGGTCAAACCAGCCGCGGCGGTAAAGCACCGTGCCGTTTAAAAAATACCATTCGGCGTTTCGCTGCTGCGGCGGTACGCCGTCAAGCACCTCCTGCGCCTGCTCAAGCCTGCCCTGATTTATAAGGGTGCGTACCTCGGGAAATGCCGAAGTCGCATTTGGGTTATACCCGCTGCCGCCCGATGTCTGCCCACCGCGGCGGGCGTTAACTATCTGGTCGTAAGCCTCATTTATTTCTTTCATTTTTTCGCCCGCTAAATCTGAAAGCGGGTTATCGGCGTAATTATCGGGGTGGTATTTGCGCGCAAGTTCTCTGTAAGCCTTTTTAATTTCCTCGTCGCTCGCGTTTTCCGAAACGCCCAACACCTCATACGGATTTGTCATTTTTGCCAAGCTCCTTTTTGAATGTATCCTCAAGCCCTAAATATATTATATTCCCGAGTATGGACTTGTATTTTTTAATATCCAGCAGTTCAAACGCCTTGCCCGCCTCGTTAGCGCAGAAATAAAGCTGCGGCGTTATGCGGTTTTCCGCATATTCCGCGGGGTCGCCCTCGCAGGCGTAGGAAAGGCAGTTGTAAGAGCCGCTTTTTATATCGTCGGGTAAATCGCACGCCGCGTCAAGCAAATATATATATCTGCCTATGCAGTAGCCCAATCGGTCAAGCACCCGCTTTTGCGAGGGGTCTTCGCTGCAAAGCTGCAAAATTCCCGAAAGCGCTAACGCTGTTGGGTCGGCGGCGGCGTCTAATTCGCGGCAGCCCGCCTTTTCAAGCTCAGTTTGCGCCGATATATAATCGGATATTATCTTTTCAAGCTGCGGGTACTTTTTCGCGGCTTTTTTGTTCGCCCTCTTAAAAAGCGGCTTAATAATAATATACCCCAGTTTTTTAATTCCCTTTTCATCGGCTATATCGTCAAGCAGCTTATAGTAGCACATTATCATTGCAGCCGCGGCGGGCATTTCCAAAGGTTCGCTGTTTTTACAGTAGTTGCACCTTTTTAAGGGGTTGAAAAAGCACCTGCCGCGCTCTACGGGGTCGCACCCACTTTTAAGCGCCATATTAAGCAGCGCCAAAAAAGTGAAATCATAGCTTAAGGTGAAGCGCGACCACAAGCCGTACTCCCGCCCCATAAGGCGGCAAAGTGAGCAATAAACCGCCTTGTAGGTCTCGTATTCCTTGATTTTAAGCTCCGGCTTGCAAGCCCTTACATACCCGAACAAGCATTTTCACCCCATTTGTTTCATTTTATACGCTGAAAACGCACGTTTGGTGAATAATGTGTAAATTTAAAGCAGTTTTTTCAAGAACTTACCCGTGTAGGATTTTTCGCAGGCGGCTATTTTTTCGGGCGTTCCCGCGCACACCACCGTGCCGCCCTTATCGCCGCCCTCGGGACCTAGGTCCACAATATAATCCGCCGTTTTAATAACATCCAAATTATGCTCAATTACAAGCACGGTGTTTCCGCCGTCCACAAAGCGCTGCAAAACCTCTATCAGCTTGTGCACGTCCGCCGTGTGCAAGCCCGTTGTGGGCTCGTCAAGAATATAAACCGTTTTGCCCGTGCTGCGCTTTGAAAGCTCCGCCGCCAGCTTTACGCGCTGCGCCTCGCCCCCCGAAAGGGTGGTGGCGGGCTGACCGATTTTAATATAACCCAGCCCCACGTCGAAAAGCGTTTTCAGCTTGCGGTGAATACGCGGTATGCTCTCAAAAAAGTTCATACCCTCTTCAACCGTCATTTCAAGCACGTCATAAATGCTCTTGCCCTTGTAAAGCACGTTCAGGGTTTCGCGGTTGTACCTTTTGCCGCCGCACACCTCGCACGGCACGTAAATATCGGGCAAAAAGTGCATTTCTATTTTTAGAATACCGTCGCCCTGGCAGGCTTCGCACCTGCCGCCCTTAACGTTAAACGAGAACCGCCCCGCGGTGTAGCCGTGGGTCTTCGCGTCCTTTGTGGAGGCGAAAAGCTCGCGAATATCCCCGAAAACGCCCGTGTATGTGGCGGGGTTTGAGCGCGGCGTTCTGCCTATGGGCGCCTGGTCAATATTTATTACCTTATCAAGGTTTTCGGTTCCCTCAAAGCTCTTGTATGCTCCCGGTATGGTCTTCGCGCGGTTAAGCCTGTTTGCAAGCACCTTGTAAACAATTTCGTTCACAAAGGATGATTTACCGCTGCCCGAAACGCCAGTAACGCAGGTGAATGTGCCGAGCGGAATTTTAACGTTTATCTTTTTAAGGTTATTTTCCGCCGCGCCCTTTATTTCAAGGAACGTACCGTTGCCCTTTCTCCTTTTTGCGGGCACGGGTATTTTTCTGCGCCCCGTAAGGTAATCGGAAGTTATAGAATCGGTGCACTTTTCAAGCTCGGGCACTGTGCCCGAAAATACTATATTGCCGCCGTGAATACCCGCTCCCGGACCTACGTCCACAATATAATCTGCGGCGCGCATTGTATCCTCATCGTGCTCCACCACAATAACGGTGTTTCCAAGGTCGCGCAGCCTTTTAAGCGTGGCTATTAGCCTGTCATTATCCCGCTGGTGCAGCCCTATGCTCGGCTCGTCCAGTATATAAAGCACCCCCATAAGGGATGAGCCTATTTGCGTGGCAAGCCTTATTCGCTGGCTCTCGCCGCCCGAAAGCGTACCCGAAGAGCGCGAAAGATTGAGGTATTCAAGCCCCACGCTTTCAAGAAAGGTAAGGCGCTCGCGTATCTCCTTTAAAATCGGCTTTGCAATCATACTGTCGCGCTGCCCGAATGTAAGCGTATTCAAAAACGCAAGCTCGTCCGTTACCGATAAATCGCAAAATTCCTTAATGCTTTTGCCGCCAACCGTAACCGCCAAATATTCGGGTTTCAGCCTTGCGCCGCGGCAATCGGGGCAGGGGCGCTCGGTCATATAGCTCTCAATTTCGGCGCGCGCGTAGTCGCTTGTAGTTTCCTTATAGCGGCGCTCCAGGTTATTTATAACCCCCTCAAACGGCGCTTCATACTGCCCGCCGCCGAATGTGCCGCTGCGCTTTAGTTTCAGCTTTACGCCGTTTGTGCCGTAAAGCACGGCGTGCTTTACCTCATCCGATAAATCCTTGTAGGGCGTATTTATATCAAAGCCGTAGTAATCGGCAAGCCCGTTGTAATACATTGTGGCAATGCTGCCCGAATCGGGGTAAAACCAAGAGTTTACCCCCCAGCCCGAGGCACGTATAGCGCCGTCTAACAGTGATTTTGACTCGTCGTTTATAACAAGCTGCGGGTCTACCTTCATAAAAATGCCGAGCCCCGTGCAGGTGGGGCATGCGCCGAACGGGCTGTTGAACGAGAACATTGTGGGGGTAAGCTCGGGTATGCTTATTCCGTGCTCCTCGCAGGCAAAGCTTTGTGAAAATTGCAGCTCCTCCCCACCTATCACGTCCACCGTGACCGTGCCGCCCGAAACGGCAGCGGCGGTTTCAATGCTGTCGGCAAGGCGGGAGCGCATACCGTCCTTTACAACAAGCCTGTCCACCACAATTTCAATGCTGTGCTTTTTATTCTTTTCAAGTTTTATTTCTTCTGATAAATCGTAGATGTTCCCGTCTATTCTAACCCTTACATAGCCCTGTTTTCTTGCGTTTTCAAGCTCCTTTGCGTGCTCGCCCTTTCTGCCTCTTACCACAGGGGCGAGTATCTGAATCTTGCTGCCCTCGGGCAGGGCGGCTACCCTATCCACAATCTGGTCGGTGGTCTGCTGGCTTATTTCCTTGCCGCACACAGGGCAGTGCGGCACGCCCACCCGCGCGTATAAAAGCCTTAAATAATCGTATATTTCGGTAACCGTGCCCACAGTGGAGCGCGGGTTTTTCGATGTGGTCTTCTGGTCTATTGATATTGCGGGTGAAAGCCCCTCAATGCTTTCAACGTCGGGTTTTTCCATTTGCCCCAAAAACTGGCGCGCGTAGGAAGAAAGCGACTCAACATACCGCCGCTGCCCCTCTGCGTATATGGTATCAAACGCAAGCGATGATTTACCGCTGCCCGAAAGCCCCGTGAAAACTATCAGCTTATCGCGCGGCAGGGTCACGTTTACGTTTTTAAGGTTGTGCTCGTTTGCGCCCTTTATTATTATTTTATCGTTAGCCATAAATTTATCCCCTAAATGCCGAGTACGGCTATTGCAATATTAAAGTAAATGAAAAGCGAAATTGCATCTACAATCGTGGTTATAAACGGGCTTGCCATAACTGCGGGGTCAAAGCCCACCTTTTTTGCGAGTATGGGCAGCGTACAGCCGACAATTTTTGCCACAATAACGGTGAAAAATAATGTCAGGCACACAACCGCTATTTCGGCAATTTGTCTGCCCGGGTCGAACGAATGGAAAATAAGGTAATCCACCAAAATCATTTTAATAAAGTTTACAAGCGCCAACGCCGTGCTGCACAAAAGCGCAACGCGCACCTCTTTCCATATAACCTTGAAAATATCGCGAAATTCAATATCGCCGAGCGAAATACCGCGAATAATGGTAACAGATGACTGACTGCCCGAGTTTCCGCCCGTATCCATAAGCATAGGTATAAAGGCTATAAGCGCAGGTAGCACCGTCAGCTTTTCTTCAAAATTGGATATTATGGCGCCGGTAAATGTGGCGGAAATCATAAGCAATAAAAGCCAGGGTATGCGCGCTTTAAATGTAGAAAACACGCCCGTTCTGAAATAGGTGCGGTTAGACGGCAAAATAGCCGCCATTTTTTCAATATCCTCGGTTGCCTCTTCCTGTATAACGTCAATAGCGTCGTCAACCGTTACAATACCCACAAGGCGGTTTTCCTTATCCACCACGGGCAGCGCCATAAGGTCGTATTTTTCAAACTGCCCCGCAACCTCTTCCTTATCGTCCAAGGTGTTTGCGTATATAATGTTTTCGTCCATTATATCGGAAAGCACGCAGGTTTTGTCATTTAAAAGCAGGTCCTTTACCGTAACTATTCCGAGCAAATGGCGGCTGCGGTCTATAACGTAGCAGGTGTATATGGTTTCCGAGTCAATACCTATTGCGCGTATGCGGTCAAATGCCTGTTCCACCGTCATATCCTTTTTAAGGTCTATATACTCGGTGGTCATAATGCTGCCGGCGCTGTCATCGGGGTATGCCAGCAGCTGATTAATCATTTTGCGGGTTTTGGGGTCGGTCTGGCTCAAAATACGCTTTGCCACCGTTGCGGGCATTTCATCGATAACGTCAACGGTATCGTCCATAAACAGCTCGTCCATAACCTCTTTGAGCTCTGTATCGCTGAACGCCTCAATAAGCAGCTGCTGCATATCGGGGTCCATTTCAACAAAGACCTCGGCGGCAAGCTCTTTGGGCAATATTCTGAAAATTACCGGCAGCTCCCGCTCGGGGATATCCTCGCATATCTGCGCTATGTCGGCAGGGTTCATTTCCGAAAGCAGTTCTCGCAATCGTGCGTACTTCTTCCCGTCTATCAATTCAAAAATGTCTTCTTCCTGCATGTTGATATCCTCCTTCTTGCGGTATTTGCCAATATTAGGCTGACGAGAGTCAGCCTAAGCTTACCTTATTTGTTTTAATTCCAATTCTTCAAGCGGCTTTAAGCCGAGTGAAATTGCGAAATCGTGTGCGTTTTTCTGCATTTCGGTGTTAAGCAGCATATCGGGCGAGTGCGCGTCGCACCCTATAATTACATCATTCCCGACTTTTGCGGCAATTCTGAAAAATCTTTCGGACGGATAGTGCCGTCTGCCCATAAGACCTAACATATTTATTTCAAGCGGAACGTCCAGCGCTTTTGCCGCCTCGCAAAGCCGCTCGTTTTCGGTGTAGTACCAGTCGGCGTCCGATAAACATAAAAACACATCGGGGTGCGCAATATAGCTGAAACAGCCGGTGTTTATGCCCTCTGTAACCTCATCGACATATTTTTTAAGCATTTTTCTGTCGCCGCTGCCCGAGCCTACATAATAACCGCCGTCCTCGTTGTTCAAAAAGTGCTGACCCATTATCATATAGTCAACATTATGCTCTGTGCAGAACTCTTTAAGCCTTGGAAAAAGCGACGGAAAATACTCCGCTTCAAAGCCTGTGTAAATCTTTATTTTCCCGCTGTATTCCTCTGCTAAGCTCTTAATGCAGCTTACATATCCGGGCGCCTCGTCGGGGGTCATTCTCATGCCTGAAACATACCCGCTTTTAAAAAACTGCGGCGTATGGTCGGAAAAACCGAGTATTTTCATTCCCGCGGCAATCGCGTTTTCAATATACTCGCGCTCGTCTCCCACGGCATGCCTGCAACGCACCGTATGCGTATGATAATTTGCTTTCATAAACTCGCCTACTTTCAACCTATCAATTATACACCCAAAACCCGCAAAAAGCAAGTTTATAAACTGTTAACATTACGGCGGTAAAAATATCTTGTAATTATTTCTGTTTTGTTATATAATTGTAATATCTATAATTATCGAAACGGAGCTGTATAGCTTGATAAATCAACTTTTATCGGGAAGAATAACATCGGTCAGCAGCGGTATAGCCTATATACTGTCCTCTCTCGTTGTAATTTTTTTGACCTTACCCATACATGAATTTGCCCACGGCTTTGCCGCCACAAAGCTCGGCGACCCCACGCCCCGCTATCAAGGCAGGCTGACGCTTAACCCATTTGCACATATCGATTATTTGGGCGCCGCGTGTATACTGCTTGTCGGTTTCGGCTGGGCAAAGCCCGTCGGCGTAAATCCCACCTATTTTAAGCACCCCAAGCGCGATATGGCGCTTACCGCATTGGCTGGTCCTGTTTCCAACCTGATTGTTGCGCTTATCGCCCTTATTATCTGCAATATTTTTCAGTACCTGCTTACAGGCACGGTATTTTTGTATATCGCAATCTTCTTTTTTTACATTGCAAGCATAAACATTTCACTTGCCGTTTTCAACCTTATACCCATTCCCCCGCTTGATGGCTCACGCCTTTTATCGGCGCTGCTGCCGGACAAGCAGTATTACGCCCTTATGCGCTATGAGCGCTATATATTCATTGCGCTTATGGCTCTCATATGGCTCGGCGTGCTCGATAAACCGCTGGGATATTTAAGCAACGGCGTCATGTGGTTTTTAAATATGCTGGCGTCATTGCCGTTCAGGGCGTTCATGTGATTATGGAATATATACCGTCTTATAAAATTGAGGGCTTTGAGGGTCCGCTTGACCTGCTTTTACAGCTTATAGCCCGAAACAAGCTTAATATTTACGATATACAGCTATCGGTGCTTATAGACCAGTATTTAGCGCAAATAGAGCTTTTCCGCAATGAGGAAATGGAAATTAAAAGCGAATTTTTGGAAATGGCTTCAAGGCTTTTGTATATTAAAACTGTGAGCCTGCTGCCGCGCCATGAGGAAGTGCAAAAACTTAAAGAGGAGCTTACGGGTGAACTGCTTGAATATATGACCTGCCGACAGATAGCCGCGCAGTTATCAACAATGCAGTCAGGGTTTGATAAATTTGTGCGCAAGCCTGCCGAGCTTGAATTTGATAATACCTACGAACTTACCCACTCACCCGATGTTATGTACCTTTCGTATCTTGCGGCGGTGGGCAGAGGTCAGCGCCGCTTGCCCCCCTCTACCGCGCCGTTTACCAAAATTGTGGCAAAAAAAATTGTCGCCGTATCAACCAAAATAGTTTTTGTAATGCGTAACCTATGGTCGGGCGGCTCAAAAAAGCTTATGTCGCTTTACAAAACGGCAAACAGCCGTTCGGAGCTTGTAGCCACATTTTTAGCGGTTCTTGAGCTTTGCAGGGGAAACCGTGTTAAAATTGAGGGCGACGCAGAGGACGCCGACATAACACTTATTAAGGAGCATAAACGCAAATGACAATGTCAGAGCTTACATCCGCCTTTGAGGCGGTGCTTTTCTCGGGCGGCGAGCCGCAAAGCATAGACCGCTTTTCGCAGGTTTTTGATATTGCGCCCGAAAAGGTTGTAAAGGTAATGGAATCGCTTGAAAAAAAGCTCAAGGAGCAAAAAAGCGGCTTGGAGCTTTTACGGCTTGATAACACATATCAGCTTGCAACAAGGGCGGAATATGCCGATTATATAAAGAAAATGTTCGATATAAGGCGCCGCACGCCCCTATCCCCCGCCGCGCTTGAGGTTTTAGCGGTCGTGGCTTACAATCAGCCCGTTACAAAATCGTTTATTGAGCAGGTAAGGGGCGTTGATTGCTCGGGCGTTGTTACCACCCTTGTGGAAAAAGGGCTTATTGAGGAGCGCGGCAGACTGGAATTACCCGGCAAGCCCCTGCTTTACGGCACAACCAAAAATTTTCTGCGCTGCTTCGGCATAAACGATTTATCGGGCTTGCCCCCGCTGCCTAAAAACGAAAACGCCGAGGAAAGCACCGCCGAGCAAATACCGCTTGACGAGGAAACGGCGGCGGAAACTTCGGGGAGCGTGACCGCTTGATTGCTTTAACTATTATTTCCGCAATCGTTCTATTAATCGTTCTGCTGCTTTTTCTGCCTATAAGCCTTGATATAAAGTACACCGACGATTTTTTTATGACCGTTAGATTTGCGGGAATACGAATTTATAAAATAGAACCCGGGAAAGATATTAAAAAGCCCGCAAGAGACGAGGAAAGCGATAAAAAAGCCGAAAAGCAGGCGGAAAACCCCTTTAAAAAGCTAAACCGCGAAAAGGGCTTTAAGGTGGCTTTAAGCGAAATAACGTCTTTCATAAAAGCCCTTATTTTACGAATAAAAAAGCAGCTGCGGCATATTAAAATCACCCGACTTTGTTTGGGAATAAAGGTCGCGGCGGACGACGCTGCGCTTACCGCTATATATTACGGCGCGGTATGCTCCGCAGTATACCCGATTTTGAGCCTGCTTGATTCACTTTCAAATATAGCATTTAAACAAATTGATATTCGCGCCGATTTTGAAAGCGCAAAACCCGATTTCGCATTTTCGGCACGGGTAAAGCTACGGCTATTCTTCCTGTTGGCTGCCGCAATTGCGGCGCTTTCGGAATTTAATAAATTTAAAACGAGGAATGAATTATGAGCGAAAACAGCATTAAAAGCATTATGGACGTAACTATGGACAAGCTCCGCGCAATGGTGGACGCAAACACCATTATCGGCGACCCGATAGTGGTAGGCAACGTTACCCTGCTGCCCGTTTCAAAGGTCTCCTTCGGGCTTGCAACAGGCGGCAGCGATTTCCCGAGCAAGACCCAATCGGGGCTTTTCGGCGGCGGTGGCGGCGCAGGTGTTACAATAGCGCCCGTTGCCTTTATAGCCGTGTGCGACGGCAACGTTAAAATGATGCCTGTATATAATGAACTCAGCTCCGCCGAAAAGGCGTTTGCAATGGCGCCCGACGTTATTGAGCGCGCAAAGGAGCTTTTCTCAAAGGATAAGCGCAAAAAGGAAGAACAGTAATATAAACTCCCGCCTTTTAATAAACTTTTTAAGAGGTGGAGTTTATGAAAAAAATTGTCGCGTTTGTTATTATATGTATAATTTTTTCATTGCCGGTAAGTGCCGTTTCCACGTCTGCCAAAGCGGCGGCGGTAATAAACGGCGATACCGGCGAAGTTTTGTACAGTCAAAACGCCGATACACGTCTGCCTATGGCGAGTACTACTAAAATTATGACGTCTCTGCTGCTTTGCGAGCACGGCAATTTGGAAAAGGAAATAACCGTAACGGCGGATATGCTAAAGGTTGAGGGGTCTTCAATGGGGCTGCTGCCCGGCGATACCGTAACCCTGCACGACCTGCTTTACGGTATGCTTTTAGCCTCGGGCAACGATGCGGCAAACGTCACCGCAATAGCGGTTTCGGGCTCTGTTAAAGCGTTTGCCGAGCTTATGAACCGTCGCGCAGCGGAGCTGGGGCTTAAAAACACCCACTTTGTAACCCCCTCGGGGCTTGACGCGGAGGAACACTATACAACCGCGCAGGAATTAGCGCTGCTTGCCGCCTTTGCGCTTAAAAATGAGGAATTTGCCAAAGCCGCCGCCTCAAAAACCGCCACGCTGTGCTATGGCAACCCGCCCTATAAGCGCACCCTTTCAAACCACAATAAGCTTTTAAAGCTGTATGAGGGCGCGGTTGGTGTAAAAACGGGCTTTACCAAAAAATCGGGGCGTTGCCTTGTTTCGGCTGCTAAAAGGGACGGTAAGCTCGCCGTAGCCGTAACGCTTTGCGACCCGGACGACTGGCGCGACCATGCGGCTCTGCTTGATTACGGGCTTGATTCGATAGGTCAGACCTCATACACCCCGCAAATTTCGCACTTTTCGCTGCCCGTTATCGGGTCTGACAATGAAAATCTTGACGTGTTTATAGAGCCTTACATTATTAACACACTTGAAACCGAAAAAATAAGCTGTAAAATAAATCTACCGCAGTTTTTGTATGCGCCCATATCCCGCGGCGAAACCGTAGGCACCGCAGAATACAGCTTTAACGGAAATATAATTGAAACTGTGGAAATAAAAGCGCCGCGCGACATTGCGGTAACAAAGCCGCGGCAAAGCGTTTATTCACGGCTTTTAGCCAATATAAAATACATATTATTAAGCATTTAGGAGTAGATATGAAGGATAACAGAATAAGACTGCAAAAGCACCTTGCGGAATGTGGCATAGCCTCGCGCCGAAAAGCCGAGGAGCTTATAGAAAGCGGAAAGGTAAAGGTAAACGGGCATATTGCCGTTATAGGCGCAAAGGTTGACCCCAAAAGAGATAAGGTGACCATTCGCGGTAAGGCGGTAGTGCCTGTTTCCGAAAAAGTATATATAATGCTGCACAAGCCGCGCGGATACGTTACCACCGCAAAGGATGAGTTGGGGCGTAAAAACGTTTGTGATTTAGTAAAGGATACAGGCGTGCGCCTTTTCCCCGTAGGTCGGCTTGACCGCGATTCCGAGGGGCTGCTTTTAATGACGAATGACGGCGATTTTGCCAATAAGCTCACACACCCATCATCCCACGTAAACAAGACCTACCGCGTGACCGTAAAGGGCGATGTAACGGACGAAAAGCTGATTGAAATGCGCGATGGAATTTTGCTTGACGGCAAAAAAACGCTCCCCTGCGACTGCTTTGTGGCGGAACGCAAGGAAGACAGAACCGTGCTTATTTTCATACTGAACGAGGGCAGAAACCGCCAGATAAGGCGCATGTGCGAGGCGGTGAATTTAAGCGTTATCCGCCTTAAACGCACCGAAATTGCGGGCGTTAAGCTGGGTATGCTGCCGCAGGGCAAGTGGCGGGCATTAAACGAGCGGGAAATGCGGCGGCTTACCAATGTTTCGCAAAGCAAGGAGGAAGAAAATTGATTACCTTAGCACCCTTAACAGATAAAGAAAAAATACGCGCCGCGTGGGAAGAAAACGGGCTTACATACTCCGATATATCGGGCTGCGTTACAGAGCGCTGCGGCGATGAGGTTTTAGGCTACTGCCTTTACACGCTCGACAGTGAAAAAACGGTGATTTTAAGGCTTGTAACGACCGACGATACGGTATTTGCCGACGGTCTTTTGCGCAGCACGCTGCATGTGGCGGCGGAGCGCTCGGTTCTAAATGCGTTTTATGAGGGCGAAGATACCGAAAGGCTCTGCGATAAACTCGGCTTTATATTAAATCGCGATGAAAAAAGACTTGATACAGACAAGCTTTTCAAAAGCTGCTGCAAATAAGAAAGGAAGTATTTTACTATGCGTTACAGATTTTTACGTTTCCCCGGCGGACTTTCAAAAGCAGTCACGCTAAGCTATGACGACGGCTGCAAGGATGACATTCGTTTTTCCGAGACAATTTGCGCCCACGGGCTTAAATGCACCTTTAACATAAACAGTGGGTTTATAGCCGAAAAAGAGGGTGACGGGCATTTAACGCGCGAGCAGATTAAAAAATATCTTATCGATACAGGCAACGAAATTGCCGTACACGGTAAGGACCACCGCGCTTTGGGAAAGGTAACGCCGGTAGACGGCATACGCGACGTGCTGGAGTGCAGAACCGAGCTTGAAAAAGATTTCGGTATGATAATACGCGGAATGGCGTACCCCGATTCGGGCATAACATGCTTTGAAAACGGCGCGGAGTACGGCAACATCAAGCGCTATCTTACAGACCTCGGAATAGTGTATTCACGCACGCTCGGCGGCGATAACGACAGCTTTGCCCTGCCTGCCGACTGGCACGCTTGGATGCCAACCGCCCACCACACCAACCCCGAGCTTTTCGGCTATATTGATAAATTTATGAACGAACCCATGTCCCCTTACAACGCGTCTCAAACGCCAAGACTTTTCTACCTTTGGGGGCACAGCTTTGAGTTTGAAGAAAATAAAAACTGGGATCTGCTTGATAAGATATGCTCTTCCCTTTCAAATAAGCCCGACGTATGGTACGCCACAAATATTGAAATTTACAATTATGTTTCCGCCTACCGCTCGCTTGTTTTCAGTGCCGACGGCAGCACGGTTTACAACCCAACGCTTCTGACCGTTTGGTTTACAGAGGACGGAAAGCTATTTTCTGTAAAATCGGGCGAAACGCTTAAAACGCAATAATAGATATTAGATGGTAGATGTTAGATATTAGATATTAGACAAATACCCCTCAGTCGTGCATATGCACGACAGCCGCTGACGGCGGCGGTCCCCTCTGTCAACTGCGTTGACGTCTCCCCAC
>OIYS01000912.1_pt1 | contig 17271 bp, 16 predicted proteins | sample 1588271 | NCBI WGS metagenome assembly OIYS01 (sample SAMN03283286) | human gut metagenome | biome: human-associated habitat; material: feces | host: Homo sapiens | place: Peru | collected 2012
AATATGATGAAATGTCTAATGAATACTTGAAATAAGGAGGTATTATGTCAAGTTATACAAAAGTTAATCCTGAGGAATTAAAAACCTTAGCAAGCACAATACAAAAAGCTAAAAATAATATTGATACATGCTTGACTGAATATAAAAATAATCTAAATAAGATAAATGAAGAAGGCTATTTGCAAGGTGTTGCTAATGCCACTATATCCACTGCTTATAGCAAACTAGTAGCCCTTGTAGAAGAGTTTGGCAATTATGGTGAAACTGTTAGAACCAAGTTAAACGAAATAGCTACAGAAACAGAAAAAATTGATGAATCTGAAGGTAAAAAAGCCGAAGATGTTTATTCACAAGATCCTTTAACATTTGGCGTAGCAGCGGCTAAAGCTATTTTAGGCGCTAGTGCAAGTGAACAGGCAGCTCAAAAAACTAATGTAGCCGAACCATCGGTAGGTAGCGCTATGGATGTTCCAAGTGGAGATACATCTTTTAAATCATATACTAATTATGAGAAAGTAACAGATAAATCAACAACAGCTTATGCTATTAATAATGGTAAACCAATGCCATATGGTAAATATGAAGGCCAAACTTTTGATGTTAAAACTGATGATACGGGAATGCGTTATGTCGATAAAGGTGATGGAAAGAAATACTATACTGTTGCAATGGGAACTTATTATGGTACAGAGGGAGACACCTTTAAAGTTAAAACCGATGCTGGAAATGAATTCGATGTTATTATAGTTGACGCCAAGGGAAGCGATACTAATAATTTTCATTCAAGTGGAGGATCTTGGTATCATTCTCATGGAACTAAAAAAGATTTAGTAGAGTTTTATATCTCATCACCAGATTCAATAAGAGTCAAAGGTGGAACTACCGGTGATTATAATTCCGATGCTAGATTTAAGGGAAATATAACTTCGATAGAAAAATATAATTAAGGAACTAAATACTAGTTCCTTTTTGATTGAACTTTTTTTCTGATTTTATTATAATTGATATAGGAATGATTTTATGAATAAAGTGAGATACTTAATAAAGAATAAAGATGGTAAACCTGTTGGGGTAATAGACATTTTTCAAAAATTAGATATGTACAAGTTAAAAAAATATGATCAACCATTTAATACGGGATTTATGTTTTTGTTAAAAAATGAACAATTTAATAATTTGGATAATTTAATTAATGATACTCTTTTACGTTATGAAAACTTTATTCATTATTCTAAAAATGATATTGAAAAACTTAAATATCAAAACAAATTTAATGGATTAACAGATATTAAAAGGAAAATTTATACAGCTAAAAATGAATATTTACAAAATAAAAATAATAAGATTTTATTTAATAAACTTATTAATTTATATAATTCAAGTAAAAATTTTTTATAGGAGAAATTATGGATTACATCAAGGGTAAAATAAGAAAGATAATTTATCAAAATGAATCGGGCTTTCAAGTGGCTCTTTTTCGTATTAAAGAAACTAATGATATAGAATTAAAAGATAGTTTAAATAAGACTATAACTGTGACTGGTGTGATACTTGATGCAAACATGGAAGAGACGTATATTTTATATGGAGAATATATTAATAATGAAAGATTTGGTTACCAGTATTCATTTAAAAGCTATGAAAGAGTAAAACCAAGTGATGTTGATTCAATTGTTGAGTATTTAAGTAGTTCCTTAGTTAAAGGATGTGGTGAAAAAACTGCATTAAAAATTGCTGAGGCCTTTGGAGAAGATGCTATTTCTATTATTAAAGATAATCCCGAAAGACTTATGGAAATCAAGGGGATGAGTAAAGATAAAGCTGAAAAAATATATAATAGCATCTTAGCTAATGAATCGGTCTCAGATATAATCATTAAATTAAAAGAATATGGTTTTTCAATGAATGAAAGTACTAAAATATATAATAAATATCATAAAGAAGCACTAGAAATAATAAAAAGTAACATTTATCTACTAAAAGAAATAATAGATTTTAAAAAATTAGATGATATTTTTACAAAATTTAATGATAAAGAAGATATAACAAGACTAAAAGCATGTACCTTAGAAAGTATGGAATATTTAGCTTTCAAAAATGGAGATGTTTATTCATGCTTTAGTGAAATAAAAAAAGAAATGGCAATAAGTTTTAATATTACTCTAGCTGATTCACCACTTTATGAAATCCTTAAAATGTTAATTGAGGAAAATAAAATAATTTTAGAAAAAGAAAATTATTACTTAAAAGAGTATTATGAAATGGAACTTGACATAGCAAATTATTTGTATGCCATAACTGAGACGCCATTAAAAAAAGTAGGAAATATTGATGAAGAAATAAAAAAAATAGAGAATAGTTCTCATATAAAATATAATGAAGAGCAAAAAAATGCTATATATCAAGCTTTGAATAATCGTGTAACTATCATAAGTGGTGGTCCTGGAACTGGAAAAACAACTATTATCAATGCCATTGTAAAAATATATACTTCTATTTATAATTTATCTCCAATTGATGTTTTCCAAAGCATTGCCCTTATTGCTCCGACTGGTAGAGCTAGTAGAAAAATGAGTATGTCCACGTCTCTTCCAGCTATGACAATTCATAGATATTTAAAATGGAATAAAGAAACAAATAATTTTGGTATAAATGAATATAATAAAAATTATCACAAACTAATTATAGTTGATGAAGTATCAATGATAGATATTTTACTTTTTTCATCTTTATTAAAAGGAATAACTACTAATGTACTTTTAGTATTGGTTGGAGATTCATTTCAATTACCAAGTGTTGGCCCGGGATTAATACTTAGCGATTTAATTAATAGTGGCATGTTTTCGTACTGCCCTTTGAAAGAAATATATAGGCAAAGTAGTGATTCATATATACCGTATTTAGCGAGAGATATTAAAGAAAAAAATATAGATGAAGATATACTTTCTAAAAAAGATGATTATAATTTTTTACAGGTTCCTTCTCTAAAAATAAAAAATACTATTGCTAAAATATGTGATTTATCTCTAGAAAAGGGCTTAAGTGTTGATGATATAGAAATATTAGCTCCACTTTATAAAGGAGAAAATGGTATTGATAATTTAAATATCACTTTACAAGAAATATTTAATCCTCAAAAAGATAAAAAGGAAATAAAAATCGGCGACATCACTTATAGAGAAGGGGATAAAGTTTTACAACTCCAAAATAATCCCGATGCCAATGTTTATAACGGTGATATAGGTTATATAGAGGAAATAAAAAAAGAATTTTCACCACGTAAAAGAGATGTAATAATTATTAATTTTGAAGGAACTAAAGTTATTTATAAAAAGGAAGATATGTTTAATGTTAAACATGCTTATGCAATTACTATTCATAAAAGTCAAGGAAGTGAATTTCCTCACGTTATTATGCCTATTACAAAATCGTATTCAAAAATGCTTTATAATAAATTAATTTATACAGGAGTAAGTAGAGCTAAAAAAAGTCTTGTAATTATTGGAGATGTTAACGCTTTTACTAGTGCGGTATTAAATGATTATAGTACTAATCGAAAAACAACCTTAAAAGAAAGAATAGTGAATAGATTTTTAAATTAAAGCCATACTAATACTGAGGTGGAAAATGAAAAAAATTGGATTTATGGCTGGAGCTATATCGGCGAGTTTAGTGGGCTTGATGGCTTACTCTTTAATGAATAAGAAAACAAGTAAAAAAGCTGATCAGCTTTTATGTGATGTAATAAAAAAAACAGATGATTTAGTAAAAGGTAACCATTAAGGTTATCTTTTTTCGTGTTGTTATAGTTTTTAATAAATGGTATAATAAAACCCTAAGAGGTGAACATGAAAACAGTATTAATAACAGGATCATCATCAAAAATAACTCAAGCAACAGCTCAAAAGTTTTTAGATAATAATTGGAATGTCATTACAACCTATTATAAAAATAATAATGGGATTCGAAATGTTAAATCATATTATTTAGATCTATGTGATGAAGAATGCATAAAAAAACTTATTAGTGATATAAAACGCGATTATGAAAGAATAGATGTCTTAGTAAATAACGCAGCAATTTGTTATGACGAAGATATTAATTCTAAAAGTGCAGCTGTTTTTAGAAAGGTTATAGATACCAATTTAACAGGAACATTTTTAATGTGTAAATATATAAAAGATATTTTACCTTCAGGATCAATAATTAATATTTCATCGACTAATGCTAAGGATACTTATTATCCATTAAGTTGTGACTATGATGCCTCTAAAGCTGGCGTAAATTCTCTTACCAAGAATTTTGCTAAATATTATGCGCCCGATATAAGAGTTAATGCTTTAATGCTTGGTTGGGTGAATACTTCTATGAATGATAATATGTTAGAGTCCTTTAAAAAAGAAGAGGAAAGTAAGATCTTACTAAAAAGGTTTGCAAAACCAGAGGAAATAGCAAATGTTATTTACTTTTTAGCAAGCGATGAGGCTAGTTATATTAATAATGCGATAATTAGAGTTGATGGAGGTAAAGATGAATAATATTGAATACTTTAAGAAACTAGAAGAAAATCTTGATTATGATTATTATGAAGATATTTGTTTATATAATTCAAACAAGGTATTAACTGCTTTTAAAAAATGTAATGTGTCAGAATCAAGTTTTAATAAAACAACTGGGTATGGTTATGGCGATATAGGCAGAGATACTATTGAAGAGGTATATAAAACTATTTTCTCTGCGGAGGATGCCCTTGTTAGAACTCAATTTATTTCAGGAACTCATGCTATCCAAACGGCTTTATTTGCACTCTTAAGGCCAGGTGATTTATTATTATCAATTTCTGGTACACCATATGATACTTTACATGAGGTAATTGGTATTAGAGACAATGATAGTTCTTTAATGAGTTTTCAAGTAAAATATGATGAGATAGATTTAAAAAATAATGACTTTGATGATGAAAAAATAATTAATTATATAAAAAATAATAAAGTAAAAGTGATAGAAATCCAAAGAAGTAAAGGTTATTCCTTAAGAAAAAGTTTATCTATCGAAAAAGTTAAACGAATTATAAAAAAAATAAAAGAGATAGATAGAAATATAATTGTTATGGTAGACAATTGTTATTGTGAATTTGTAAATAAAGAGGAACCTATCGAAGTAGGTGCTGATATTTGTGTAGGATCTCTAATAAAAAATTTAGGCGGTTGCATTTGTGAAAATGGAGGCTATATAGTAGGTCGAAAAGATTTAATTAAACTATGCAGTGAAAGGCTAAATGTTGTTGGGGAAGCTAAAGAAGTTGGACCTAGTTTAGGAGCTAATAAAAGTATTTTGCAAGGTTTAGCTTTTGCTCCTAGTGTAGTTTTATCAAGTATTAAAATATCTCTTTTAACTAGTAAATTAATGGAAGATAATAATATTTTAGTAGAGCCTAAAAGCAAGGATAAGAGAGTAGATATTGTAACTACTATTATGTTTAATGATAAAGACTTATTAATAAATTATTGTAAATTAATTCAAAAATATTCTCTAATAGATAGTAATGTAATACCAATGCCAACTAGTACACCGGGATACGATGATGAAATAATAATGGCAAGTGGTTCATTTATTCAAGGATCAAGTATAGAACTATCATGTGATGGACCTATAAGAAGTCCTTATGTTGCATATCAACAAGGTTCAATGACTTATGAGTATGGTAAGCTAGCATTAATGAAAATATATGATGAATTATTTAAGAAAGGAAAACAAGATTAAAATATGGAAATAATTTCTCACGCTGCAAATATAAAAAAAGGCAGTGGTGTAGTATCTGAAAGTAAAATAAAGAAAGCTTTGGATTCTCCTTGTGATATTATAGAAGTAGACTTAAATTTAACTAAAGATAATAAATTTGTATGTATTCATGATCCCATAATTAAAGGCAAGAAAATAAGTACGCTTTCGCTTTCGGAAATTAAGAAATATGAAAAAGAAGCCTTATCAATTAATGAAGTTTATGATTTAGTAAAAGAAAGAAAGACTTTATTATTAGATGTTAAAGATTACGTTGACACTGAAAAAATAAAAGATATGTTGATTCCTTTGTTAAAAGAATTTAATCCCGATAACTATATAATTGAAAGCTTTGATATTTCTTTGTTAGAGGAAGTTAAGAAGCATTTTTCTGAATCAAAAATTATTATACTTGCAAGAATTTTTACAAGCATAAAAGATCTTATAAAAAAGGAACTATTTTATGATTGTCTTGGTATTGGTTTATCAAGCGAGCATTTTTTTAAACCATATGGTTATAAAAAATATAGAGAGTATATGTTGCCAGAGCAAAAATTGTATGCTTGGACTTGGACTTTATTATATAAAGAAACCGAAGAGTTATTTCATCGCTTTAAAAATTGCCAATGTGACGGCATAATTGCAGATGAAGTTATGAAATTAGAAAGGACTTTAAATAAATGAAAAAATTATTTGTGTTAATGTTATCGTTATTTTTGCTAGCGGGATGTAGTAAGGTGACAAGCAAAAAAAGTGATAAAAAATTATTAAAGGGGTTTATTAACGTTGAAATGTCTGTTAAAGATTATGGAAAAATAAATTTAAAATTAAATGCCGATGTAGCACCTATTACAGTTACAAACTTTGTTAATTTAGTAAATGAAGGTTTTTATAATAATTTAACATTTCATCGAATAATTAAGGATTTTATGATTCAAGGTGGAGATCCTTTACATAATGGTACAGGTGGTAGTAAAAACAAAATAAAAGGGGAGTTTAAAGATAATGGTGTAAACAATAACATTTCTCATAAAAAGGGAGTTATATCGATGGCCAGATCTAGTGATTATGATTCAGCGTCAAGTCAATTTTTTATAGTGACTAAAGATAGCACATTTCTTGATGGTGAGTATGCAGCTTTTGGTGTTGTTACATCAGGGTTGGATGTTGTATTAAAAATAAGTGACGTTAAAGCTATTGATGATAATGGTACAGTAGAGTATAAAAATCAACCAGTGATAGAGTATATTAAAGTGGTAAATGATTAGTTATTTATTTTAATATTTTTCTTTTTAAATCATATTATTAAATATAAAACTAAGGAGGAAAAATGTTAAAAGTATCTAGTAAGTCAAATCCTAGCAAAGTTGCCGGAGCGATAGCAAATATGTTTAGAGATAATGGCACGGTTGAAATTCAAACGATAGGAGCAGGAAGTTTAAATCAAGCCATAAAGGCTGTGGCGATTGCAAGGGGATTTGTTGCCCCAAGTGGAAGCAACTTAGTATTAATTCCAGCTTTTAATGATATTAATATTAATGGCGAAGAAAAAACAGCTATAAAACTTATTGTTGAGTCCAAATAAAAGGACTCTTTTTTAATACATTTAATTATGATAATATTAAATTGGTGATTATATGAATATTCTAGTTATTGGAGCCGGGGCTTTTGGCCTTGGACTAAGTTATAGATTAAATAAAAATGGTAATAAAGTTACTTTATATAGTTGCGTTAAATCGGAGATTGAAGCTTTAAAAAACACCCGAAGAAATGAGCGTGCCTTGCCATCATTTACTTTACCAAAAAACATAACTTTATCTACAGATATAAAAGAAGCCTACAAAAATGTTCAGTTAGTAATTATAGCAGTCGGAAGCAAATATGTCTTAGATGTTTCTTTACTTATAAAACCATTTTATAATAAGGAACATATTGTTATAGCTTCAAAAGGAATTTGTGAAAAAACTCATAAGTTTGCTTCACGAATCATTAAGGAAGTTTTAAATACAAAAAAGGTTTGTACCATTTCAGGGCCTAGTTTTGCTAAAGATTTAGTTAATGATTCATACGTTGGCCTTAGTGTTGCGGCTAGTAATAACGTCACTTATAAACTTGTTTTAAAAGCATTAAAAAGTGATACCTTAAAGTTGCGTCGTACTAAAGACTTTAGGGGCGTTGAGTTATGTGGTACTATGAAAAATGTCTTAGCTATTGCATCGGGAATTTTAGAAGGCCTTGGTGTTTCAGATTCAACTAAAGCTATGTTTTTAACAGAAAGCTTAAATGATATTCGTAAATTTATTAAAAAAATGGGAGGTAGAGAAAAAACAATTCTTTCTTTTTCAGGATTTGGTGATATAATACTATCTTGTACATCTCCAAGTAGTAGAAATTTTACTTATGGATATATGATTGGATCTGGATTAGATTCATCTAAATTAAAAGAATATTTAAATAATAATACGGTGGAAGGCGTTAATACTTTAAAAGAAATAAATGCGATTATTCATAGTAAAAAAATTAAATATCCTTTTATCAATATTTTAAGTAATATTGTTAATAATCCAACTGATCCAAAAATACTACTTGAATTTTTGAGTACTAAGAAGTAGGGGGAATATGGATAATTATAAATACGAAGATTTTCGATGTATTGTAAACGGACTTTTAAAAAAAGAAGACTATGAAGGGTTAATAAAAATTATAAACGAGAACACTGAATTACTTTCTTATAATTACATGAAAGATATTTTGTTTAATTCATATTACAATTTAGGCTTTTTTGATGACGCAATATTAGTTTTTAATACGATGGAAAACAAAGACTCTAGATCTAAAGCTGCATATTTATTGGCTAAAATGTATGGTGAAAGAATAAAAAAAGATAATATTTTAAAAAAGCCTAAGAGTGAAAGCGATAAAACTAATTTTAATTTTTATTTAAGACAAATTAATAATTATAAAACTAATCCTTATGCTCAGTTTATCTTAGTAGATTATTATAGAAATACAAGAAATAGAGATAAACAGCTTGAAACTCTTCTATATATAGCAGATAACTTTGAATTATCTAGAAGGAAGGCAGTAAGTATTTATACTGAGTTATCCGACGTATATTTGGCAGAAGGAAACACAAAAGAATCATTATCATGGGCAAAAAAAGCTGTTTTAACAGATGAAAAAAATTTTAATGCAAATAGAGCAATGGGTAATGTTTTGTATATAATAAATGATTATGAAAACGCTTTAAAATATTACGAAAAAAACTTGGATGATAAGATGGACAAATATCGTAATTTTAATTATGGAAGAACTTGTTATAAGTTAGGGCTATATGATAAAGCAAGAAAGCATTTGGAATTATCAACAAATATAAGTGGAATAAAATTTAAAGTTATTAATTTTCTAGCCAATATAGAAAAATTTAGTGGTAATTTAATAAAGAGTGAAGAATATTATCAAGAAATGTTAAAAGGTAAAGAGAGAGACAAAAATATTGCATATTTAGGTATGTCTGTTTGTGAGCGAAACTTATCTAATTATGAAAGTGCTTTATCATGGGCAAACAAAGCTTTAAATGGAACTGTGCGTGATAAGTCCGAGGCTTACTTAGAAATGGCTAAGGTTTATTTACTTATACATGATAGAGAAAATGCCAATCTATGTTTTAAAAAATTACGTGAGATTAATAATACAGATTTTGGGAAACTAGATGAAGCAAGATACTATTTCCATGCTAAAGAATATGATGAATCAAAACGCATTCTTAAAGAATTAATTGATAGTAATTCATTTGATAAAAATGAAGCCTTGATTGAATTAAGTAAATTATATCGCAATGAATCTAAATATGATTTGGCATTATCAAGCCTTGAAAAAGTTTTGCCAAATAGCAAGTCCTATTATAAAGCCTTATATGAAAAAGCTGTTATTTATGTAATCTTAAGAAAAATAGATGAAGCCGAAGAAGTTATAGAAATTTTAAAAAGATCTAATAATTATAATGACGTTATTAGATGCAAATATTTATATGCTAGAATAGCACTCATAAATAAAGACTTTAAAAAAGCTCGTGATTTATTATTAGAATTAAAAGGTACTTATTTATTTGAAAAAACTGTTAATGATTTCTTAGATTATAATTTATTAGATAGTGAATCATTAGAAATTCTAGCTAGTGAAATATTAAAAAGACCCACTATAAATAAAGATTTATATATATTATTGCAAGGAGAACTTGCTTTGATGAAAAATAATTTAGAGAAAGCCGAAAAGTGTTTTCATGAGTTAGATCAAAAAAATAGTATTTATAAAGCTAAGGCACTTTTAAAATTAAGTAACTGTTATTTGCAAATGAATGATTATGAAAATGCTAAAAGAATATTTAATGAAGTATATTTGAATGAAGATTTTAATTGTGACGAATCATTATATATGATGGTTTCAATTTTAGAAAAAGAAAATAATTACCAAGAAGCTTTAAAATATATAGAAGAACTAGTTAAAAATACGCCTAATACCAGAGTATTTGATTATATATATTTAAAATATGCATGTATTTTATATAAATTAGGGGATTACAAAAAAGCTATAGAAGTTTTAAAGCCTCTAATAAATCCTCCTGTTAATAATATGGCTTATTTACAGTACGGCAAAATAAAAACTAAATTAGGAGAATATAATGAGGCAATCTTAATATTTAAAAACATACTTATGACTGATAATAGATTATATGCTTTATTAGAACTTGGTAATTTATATTCTGCATTAAATAATTTTTCTGAAGCTTTAAAATACTATGAGTTAATAATCGTTGAATCAACATCAGCTGAGGATAAAAAAATGGCTTATATGAATGAATCTAGAATATATGCTATATTAAGAGACTTTGATAAATCAAATGAATGTTATAATCTTGCCCTAAACGGTGGCATAAAGAAAGAAAAAATTGATAATGATTCTTTATTAAAATTGGGTATAAAATCTAAAAAAGAGAAATTATATAAAGAAGCAAAACGTTATTTATTAGAAATTGATGATGACAATATGAAAAACACTGTGATAGTACAACTCTTTGAAATAGCTCTATTAGAGCATGATAAATCTCAAGCTGAAATTTACATTCATAATTTAGAAAAAAACAATGCTGATATTGATTTAATAAAGTTGTGCAGAGGAAGATTTTTAACGGAATTTGATAATCCAGAAAAAGGTTTAGAATTATTAAGTAGTATAAATAATAGTAAATATGATACAGAAAAGTATTTTTATTTAGCCATGGCTTATATTTACGAAGAAGATTTTATTAATGCTAAAAAGTTTTTAGAAAGGTGCATAAATATTAGTAATTGTTATAATGCCAAAATGGAACTTGCCAGAATTTATGTTATTTTAGGGGAATATGATTTAGCCAAAAAGCTTTTAAAAGATTTATCTACTGTAAACTATAATATTGATGCAAAAAGTGAGTTAGTTAGTTTGTACATTCATGAAAACAATTTAGAAGAAGCTTTTTTCTTAAATAATGATTTAATGCGTGCTGAATCATCAAGTGCAAATGCAACACTTACATACACGTACTTGTCAAAGGCTTTAAACATAATGTTACCTGTTTCATTTTATGGAAAAGAAACTTATGGTAAAAATCAAATTTGCGATTATAGTTTTGAAAGATTAATTAATGCTTCTATAGATCTAATTAATAGTGATTTATATGATATTATTACGGTTTTAGAATTTGCCCAAAGTAAGTTATCAAAAGATACATTTATAAAAAGTAATGGCTATGACATTTATTCTATTTATCTTGAAAATATTGGTTTAAATGGCGAGAATTATTTGACTATTTTAACTATTCCAAATAGCACTCAAATTGTAAGAGTATATCCTTCATTTAATAGATATGATGCCATAAAAAGGATTAAATGTTTATAAAAAGATATTGGTTAACCCAATATCCTTTTTATTTAAGTAAAAATACAGCTAAAATAATTCCTATATTAATAACAATGTAAATTATTAGAGAGGTGGCTCCGAATCCTTCTTTACCTACTTTTGAATTAATAGTTTCTGGATAATTGCTATTTATTAAAACTAGTTTAGGGCCTTTTTCAGATAAAAAATCACTGCCATTTAACTCGTCCTTTATCATTCTAATTCCAGGAGTATCTAGTTTGGCATCGTAAAGGGAATCGCGAATAATATTTTGCATGTTTATAAATTTATCCAAAGCTTTATCAACTAAATAATCTTGATTTTTAAACAATACTAAAAATGATTGAATGAAAAATTTTATTTCTTCTATTTCATCACCAGTTAGAAGGTTTTTAACTAAATAAGTTCGAATTCTTAAATAAGCATAATTTATGTTAAAATCATTTTTTTCTAAATAATTATTTTCTTCTAAAACATCTAGATGTATTTTAATAATATTTATAAAATCATATGGAAGCAATAAGAATGTCTCTTTTTTTAAACTACATAAAGAAAAATCTTTTAATGATAAAACATAATCTTTGTAAGTTAAAATATTTTCTTTTACCTTAATTTGAGCCAACTGCGGATAATCATTTTTAAGGTTATCAAAAAATAAGTCGTTATCATAATTTTCATTATCCATATTCTTCATATTAGTCTCCTACCTTATAATAGTAACAAAAAAGTAAGAAAAATACAATTGTTTTAAATTAAATTATAGTGTATTATATTTTTTGGAAGTGGTTAAATTGGAAAAACTTAATGAAGATTTTATACGCAAGCTTTCAAATAAAAAAAAGGAACCAAAATGGATGCTTGATTTTAGATTAAAAGCTTATCATAAATTTTTAGAATTAGATAATCCTTCTTTTGGCCCTGATATAGATATTGATTTTGACAAAATAATGTATTATAAATCCGATGTGTCTGAAAGTTACGATGATTGGAGCAAAGTTGACAAAGGAATAGAAAAAAAGTTTTGTGATTTAGGTGTTATTGATGCTGAAAAAAAATATTTGGGCGGAGTAACTAACCAATATGAAAGTGAAGTTGTATATCACAAAAATAAATTTGATAGTGGTGTTATTTTTTTAAGTACTGATGATGCTTTAAAAAAATATCCTGATTTATTTAAAAAGTATTTTAACACTTTAGTAAAGTATGATGAGAATAAATTTACTGCTTTAAATGGAGCACTATGGAGTGGCGGTAGTTTTATATATGTTCCACCATATACTAAATTAGATAGACCTCTTCAAAGCTATTTTCGAATTGAAAGTGAAGCTTTAGGTCAATTTGAAAGAACAATTATTATAGTTGATGAACATGCAGAACTTGATTATATTGAAGGCTGTACGGCTAGAAGCTATTCATCAAATTCATTACATGCCGGTGTAGTTGAGATTTTTGTGTTAAATAATGCTAGAATGCGTTATTCAACAATTCAAAATTGGTCATTAGATGTTTATAATTTGGTTACCAAAAGGGCGATTGTTTATGATGATGCCAAAATGGAGTGGGTTGATGGTAACATAGGCAGTAAAGTTACAATGAAATATCCATCTTGTATTTTAATGGGAAATAACGCCGTTGGTAATTCAATAAGTATTGCTTATGCTAAAGAAGGCCAAAAGCTTGATGCTGGAGCTAAAATGATTCATATAGGTAAAAATACGAAAAGTAATATTGTGAGTAAATCAATAGCTAAAGATGGTGGGATTGCTAATTATAGAGGGGTAAGTAAAATAGAAGAAAGTGCAATTAATAGTAAAGCTGTTATAAAGTGTGATACACTATTACTTGATGATACTTCAAAGAGTGATACATACCCTAAAAATATAGTAAAGAATAACACCTCAACATTAGAACATGAGGCTACTGTATCTAAACTAAAAAAAGAAGAACTATTTTATTTACAAAGCAAAGGATTATCCGAAGAACGAGCAGTTGAGTTACTTATAATGGGATTTATTAGTGATTTTAAAAAGGAACTTCCTATGGAGTACGCAGTTGAGTTAAATAGATTATTAAATTGTCGATAGTATTAAATTTGTTTTTTAGCAAAAAGGTAAGATCAAAATCTTATCTTTTTGTTTGCTAAAATAATATTTTGGTAATTGTTTTACTTTAATTAAACAATTTTAGCGTTTTGCTATTTTTTTTGTTTATTGATATAACACTTTTGAAAGGAGAATTATTATGTTAAATCAAGTTGTTTTAGTTGGAAGATTAGTTGAAGATCCGGCTGTTGTGGAAATGGAAGGAGGAAAGAAAAAGACGACTGTTAATTTAGCCGTAGCTAGATCTTTTAAAAACAGTGATGGGCTTTATGATACGGATTATATAAGATGTATTTTATGGAATCAAGTTGCTTCAAATACTAAAGAATATTGCAAAAAGGGAGATATAGTTGGTATTAAAGGAAGAATTCAAACTTCTTCTTATGAAAAAAATGGTGAAAAGAAGTATAGCGTTGATGTTATAGCTGAAAAAGTAACATTTTTATCTTCGAATAAGCAGAAGACAGAATAGCTTTACTTATCGTTAATGTTTTTGCTAAAATATTAATGAAAAAGGTGAATTTATGAAAAAGTTACTTATTATAGGTGGGGGAGCATCTGGTATAGTTGCAGGTATTTATGCCAAAAAAAGAGGGCTAGATGTTACAATTTTAGAAAAAAATAATGAAGTACTAAAAAAGTTATTATTAACTGGTAATGGAAAATGTAATTATTTTAATGAATATTTTGATGAAACTAAGATTAATAGTGAAAATAAAGAATTAGCTAAAATGATATTTAGCGAAGATAATATAAATGAAGCTAAAGTTTTTTTTGAAAATATTGGTATTGTTCCAAAAGTAAAAAATGGCTATTGTTATCCATTTGCTAATAATTCTTATTGCATGAAAGAATCATTAATTAATGAAGCTAAAAATTGTGGAGTTAAAATAAAGACCAATATTTTTGTAAACACTATTGAAAGAAAATCTAATAAATTTATTGTAAATAATGATTATGAATGTGATTATCTTGTACTATCAACAGGAAGTAAATCAGCATTAAAGGATGCCGATATGTTTAATGGCTATAAATTACTAAAAAGTTTTGGCCATAAAATAATAAAACCCCTTCCATCACTTGTCCAACTAAAGGGCAGTGAAACATATTTTGATAAATGGGCTAAAATTAGATGTGATGTATCTGTTAAATGGTTTGAAGACGGAAAGCTAAAAAAAGAAGAGAAAGGCGAAATCCAACTTACTGATTATGGTGTAAGTGGTATATGCATTTTCAATTTAAGCAGTGGTATTATAAGAGGCCTAGCAAATAATACCCACGAAGAAATTAAAATAGATTTTTTACCATTTACATCTGATCATTTTGCTTTTATTGAAAAGCGAAAAAAATTAATGCCAAATAGTACGGTCATGGAGTTTTTAGAAAGCTTAATTAATTATAAAGTGGTGAAAATAATTTTAAAAAAATCCGAAATAAACGAAGAAAAAATTGTAAGTTCTCTTTCAGAGACAGAATTAAAACGTTTAATAAATAATTTACAAGCATTCTCCCTAAATATAACTGGATATAAATCATTTTTGGATTCTCAAGTTACATCAGGAGGATTAGATTTAAATGAGGTTTACATAGACAGATTAGAGTCCAAAAGAATTCCGAATTTATTTATTACTGGCGAACTTTTGGATATTGATGGCGTTTGCGGTGGTTATAATTTAATGAATGCGTGGATTACGGGAATAATAGTAGGGAAAAGTGTTGGTAAAAATGATTAAAATTAGTAATTTTAAAGTTAATGTCAATGATAATAGAGATTTAAGAGATTTAATAGCCAAAAAGTATTCAATAAATATTCTTAATATAAAAGAATTAAAAATACTTAAAAAATCTATAGATGCTCGCAAAAAACCAGTGATTTACTTCGTTTATGAATTGGCAATAGATTTAAAAAATGAGGATATTCATATTTTTAAAAACAAGGATATAAGTAGGTACAATGAAGAAAAATATAGTTTTAAAATAACTGGTAAAAGCGCCTTAAAACATAGGCCAATAATTGTAGGAAGTGGTCCGGCAGGTTTATTTGCCGCATATATGCTGGCTGAAAATGGATACGAACCAATTATATTTGAAAGAGGCGAAAAAATAGATAAAAGAGTTTTATCTGTAAATGATTTTTGGAACAATAATGTCTTAAAGAAAAATTCCAACGTTCAATTCGGCGAAGGGGGAGCTGGAACTTTTTCGGACGGAAAATTAAACACCTTAGTAAAAGACAAACTTAATCGAGGAAAAAAAGTATATGAAATATTTGTTGCCAATAATGCTCCAGAAGAAATACTATATCTTAATAAACCTCATATTGGAACTGATAAATTACGAGAAGTTATCAAGAATATGAGAAATAGAATTATATCTAAAGGGGGAAAGTTTTATTACAACTCTTTAGTTACAGATATTAATATAGAAAACGATAAAATTAAAAGTGTTATTGTAAATAATAAAGATGAGTATTTTACAGAATGTCTAGTCTTGGCAATAGGTCATAGTGCAAGAGATACTTTTAGAATGCTTCATCAAAACAATTTCAAAATGGAGCAAAAGCCTTTTGCTGTTGGGTTAAGAATTATGCATCCCAGAAAAATGATTGATAATTCTCAGTATGGAAATGCTTTGCTTTCCGGGGCTAATTATAAACTAACATATCAAACTAATGACCATAGAGGAGTATACACATTTTGTATGTGTCCAGGAGGCTTTGTTGTTAATGCTTCAAGTGAAGAAAACAAATTAGTGATAAATGGCATGAGCAATTATGATCGAGACGAAGCGGTGTCTAATAGTGCTATAGTTATAACTGTAAGTGAAAATGATTATGGCAAAGAACTATTTGATGGAGTTAAATTTCAAGAGCAATTGGAAAAAAAAGCATTCTTGCTTGCACATGGCAATATTCCCGTCCAGTTATATAAAGATTATAAAGACAATTTAATTAGTACTGGTTTTGGTGAATTTTTGCCTTGTATAAAAGGAAAATATGAATTTGCTAATTTAAATGAGTTGTTTACAGATAGTATTAATGAAAACATAAAAAAAGCAATATATGCTTTTGGTAAAAGAATTGATGGATTTTCTAGAGATGATGCTATTTTGGCTGGTGTGGAGTCAAGAACATCATCACCAATCAGAATATTAAGAGCCGACAATATGCAAAGTAATATTAAAGGCGTTTACCCAATAGGAGAGGGTGCAGGTTATGCAGGTGGTATTACTTCTGCAGCAATTGACGGACTAAAAGCTTTTGAAGAAATAATATCTATTTACAAACCGTTCTCTTAGAGTGTCAATTTAGCAATATTTTTGTCATAGATATTGACTGAATTGTTTATTTTTCTTATAATTATCTAAGATAAGGAGAATTGTAATGGATACCAAAAGGAGGATAATTTTAACAAGCATAATAGTAATGTTATTAATAACACTAGTAGTAGCAGGA
>OIYS01000914.1_pt1 | contig 17248 bp, 21 predicted proteins | sample 1588271 | NCBI WGS metagenome assembly OIYS01 (sample SAMN03283286) | human gut metagenome | biome: human-associated habitat; material: feces | host: Homo sapiens | place: Peru | collected 2012
CTCATTTTTTTATCAAAAAATACTTACACTATTCGAGTAAGTATGATATAATTAAGTAAAGATAAATTATTTTTATCTTTACTTAAAAATATGCTAGTACAGGTATTTTATGAATTAGAAAAGGAGGTAATTTATGTCAGAAGAAAGCAAATATTGTGAATTTTGTGGGAATAAGGTACATATTGATGCTGTAATGTGCCCAAATTGTGGAAGACAGCTTGAAGAATTAAAAACAGATAGAAATACAAATAATCCACAAGTTATTATTAATAATAGTAATACAGTTAATAATACAAGTTCCTATGGAAGAAAAGAATGTGATAAATGGACATCATTTTTATTATGCTTTTTCTTAGGATGGCTTGGTGCCCACAAATTCTATGAAGGCAAGACAGGATTAGGATTGTTGTATTTATTTACAGTTGGATTATTTGGCATCGGATGGATTATAGATATAATTATAATTCTATGTAAGCCAAATCCATATTATGTGTAGGGAGATGATATATAATGGAAAATACAAAATTTTGTAAGTTTTGTGGAGAAAAAATAGATAAAAGTTCAATGGTGTGTCCAAAATGTGGAAGACAGTTACAAACTTATAAGGAAAACAAAGAACAACCAAAAGAGGAACAACAAAAGAAAGTAGAAGATAAGACCAAAGTATATACCCAAACTTGGTTTATGTGGGTTATGCTGATAATTTTTCCTCCAATAGGAATATTTCTGATGTGGAAGTTCAATTTTGAACTAGAAAAGAAGACTAAAATAATTTTATCAATTGTATTTGGTTTATTATTTATATTATTACTTACTAGTAACACTAACGAAGCATCAGACAACAATGGTAAAATATATAACAGTGGCACTAATGTAAGTAATTCAAAAAAAGTAGAAATAATAGATTTCAGTTCAATGAATGAAATTGAAATACTATCATGGTGTAAAGAAAATAATTTAAATTGTAACATAAAAAGAGAATATTCCGATACAATACCAAAAGATGGATATATTAAACAAAGTTCCAGCGTTTCGGCTAAAGTACCAGAAAATAGTAAAGTAACAATTTCATTTTCATTAGGAAAAGAACCATCAGCAGAATACAAAAATGCACTTAAAAAGGCCCAAAGTTATGCAAAAACTTTGCATATGTCAAAGCGAGCTATTTATGATCAATTAACTTCAACATATGGAGAAAATTTTGAAAAAGACGCCGCGCAATATGCTATTGATAATATTGAATGGGATTGGGAAGCTAATGCATTAGCCAAAGCAAAGTCATATAGAGATACAATGAGTATGTCAAAAAATGCTATATATGAACAATTAATTTCAGAGTATGGTGAACAATTTACTGAAGAAGAAGCACAATATGCAATTGACCATTTGGACGAATAAAAAGCAAAGCCATTATCTAAATATAAATATAAATATAACCACTTGTACAAAAAAATACAAGTGGTTTTCAACATATAATAGTACATAATAATTAACTTATATATAATAAATATGGTTGATAAAAAATAATATAAACATATTGACATCTTTTGGTAATAGTGATATTATTTAAATATATGAATATATATTCATATATAATAAGGAGGAATAATATGATAGATAATGTAGATATAAATAAAATACAAAAAGAATTACTTGAAGAAGATACAATTATTGATATAGCAGAACTATTCAAAGTATTTGCAGATTCAACAAGAGTAAAAATAATAAATGTCTTATTAGAAAATAAATTATGTGTTAGCGATATAGCAACACTAGTTGGAGGAACACAATCCGCCATTTCACATCAACTAAGAATACTAAAATCAGCAAAATTAGTAAAATATACCAAAATAGGAAAAACAGTCTACTACGAACTAAGTGATGACCATGTAAAGAAATTATTTAATATTGGAAAGGAACATATAAATGAAATATAAATATAATATCAAAAATCTAGACTGTGCTAATTGTGCTAAAAGCATTGAAAATAAATTAAATGAAGATAAAAATATCAAAAAAGCCATTGTTAATTTTAATTCATCAACAGTAACTGTGGAAACAGACATAAAAGATGCTTTTACTTATATAAAAAAAATAGTAAGTGAAATAGAACCAGATGCTATTTTAAGTGAAGATAAAATAAAAGAAAATAAAAATATAGATATCTATAGAATAGTACTAGGAGGATTAATAGGATTACTTGGAATAGTACTAAAATTACCAAACTATTTAAGTACTATCTTAATAGTAGTAGCCTATATAATCCTAATATATAAAACACTATTAACTTCTATTAAACAATTAAGAAAGAAAGTAATAAATGAAAACTTCCTAGTAGCAATATCTGCTCTCGGTGCTTTTGTTCTAGGAGATTCCCATGAAGGATTAATGGTCCTATTCTTATATGATTTAGGAAAAGTATTAGAAAGCATGGCTGTAAATAAAAGTCGTAACTCAGTAGCCGAACTTATGGATATCAAAGAAGAAACATCAAATCTAAAAGAAAAGAATAAAATAATAGTAGTTCCAACAACCGAAATAAAAGTAGGTGACATAATCGTAGTCAAAGAAGGAGAAAGAGTACCCCTAGACGGAACCATAGTAAAAGGCTCTTCCATGTTAGATACAAGTGCTCTAACCGGAGAAGCACTTCCAATATCAGTAAATATTGGAGATAACATCTTATCAGGAAGCATAAATAAAGGAGGCCTACTAGAAGTAAAAGTAACATCAATCTATAAAGATTCAACAGTAAATAAAATACTAGAATTAGTAGAAACTGCTACCGAAAGAAAAACTAAAACTGAAAAAGTAGTATCAAAATACTCATCTAAATATACATTAGGAGTAATTATAATCGCCATTCTAACCGCAGTCTTATTACCACTATTTACAAATCTAACATATAGTGAAAGTATCTATAAAGGATTAACAATACTAGTAATATCTTGTCCATGTGCTATAGCCATATCAATACCACTATCATACTTTTCAGGTATTGGAGCATCATCTAGAGAAGGAATACTAGTAAAAGGAAGTAACTATCTAGATAGTATCAAAAATATCAAAGAAATAGCCTTTGATAAAACAGGAACTATCACAACAGGAGATTTCTATATATCAAAAATAAATATCCACAACAAAGAATATACTAAAGATAAAATAATGGAAATTTTTGCTAAAGGAGAATCCCTTTCAAATCATCCAATCGCCAAATCAGTATTAAAAAAATATAATAAAGAAGTATCTCATAAAGATATCAAAGACTTTAAAGAAGTATCAGGAAAAGGAATAGAGTTTACTTATAAAAAAGATAAAGTAAAAATAGGAAATCCTAAATATTGTGGTATCAAAGAAGAAAGTAGTAATATCTATCTAACAGTAAATGATAGTCTAGTCGCAGATATTGAAATAAAAGACGAAATAAAAAGTACTGCTAAAGAAACAATAAAAAAATTAAAAGATATGAATATAACAATTCATATGTTTACTGGAGATACCAAAGAAAAAGCCGAAGAAATATCTAAAGAACTAAATATCGAAGATGTAAATTATGGTATGTTACCAAATGATAAATATAACTATTTAGAAAAAATAATCAAAAACAAAAAAGAAGGAACAATCGTAGCCTTTGTTGGAGATGGTATCAATGATGCCCCAGTTCTAAAACTAGCAGATCTAGGTATTTCAATGGGCTCCCTAGGAACAGACTCTGCTATCGAAGCATCTGACATAGTAATAATGAATGATAATCTAGATAAAATAATAACAGCTATAAATATATCTAAGAAAACAGGAAAGATAATAAATCAAAATCTAATCTTTGCTATAGGTATAAAACTATTAGTACTAATATTAACTCTACTAGGAATATCAACAATGCTAGAAGCTGTCTTTGCTGATGTAGGTGTAACAGTATTATGTATTTTAAATACATTAAGATTATTAAAGAATAATAAATAACTATTTGACAGCAAAAACGAGCAAAACCATATACCATAAGGAATTGCTCGTTTTTTAATTGTTGTGATTTAATTAAAATAACTAGTTGTAATAAATAAAAAAATAATATATAATTATATTGTAAATAGGAGGACATATGAATATAGTAATAGCCATAATTTTTATATCCGTAATAGGAACACTTTTACATTTCATGTATGAATGGTCAGGACATAATAAAGTAGTATCCCTTTTTGCAGCAGTAAACGAAAGTACTTGGGAACATATCAAAATAGCCTTAACACCAACCTTTATATGGACATTATATGATGGAGCAGTATATGGCCTTAATCCCAATTACTTTGAAGCCAAAGCCTTAAGTATATTAGTAATAATAGTGCTAATACCATTACTATTTTATGCCTATCAATTAATAACCAAAAAAGCCATATTACCAATAGATATCACAATATTCTATTTAACTATTATTATAAGTAACCTAGTATTTAACTATGTAATAAATATGGAAGCATTACATTTCTTTTATGCATACATATCAGTATTAGTATTATTTATAATATTCGGTTCCTATATGGTATTAACCTTATTACCAATAAAAAGCTTCTTATTCAAAGACCCAATAACCAAAAGATATGGAATAAGAGGACATTCACATCATGAACACAAAGAACATAAAGAAAAATAATCAAAATATGTTTTAATAACATATTTTTTTTGGTATAATAATAATGGAAAGTTAGAAGTGAAAAAAATGAGAAATATATATGATTTAACAATAAAAGAATTAGAAGACTATTTCATATCAATAAATGAAAAGAAGTTTAGAGCAGTTCAAGTATATGAAGCTCTATATAAAAGAAGAGTAACATCATTTGATGATATGACCAATATAAGTAAAGAAGTAAGAGAAAAATTAAAACAAGATTTTTCTTTCTATAAAATAAAAATGTTAGTAAAACAGCAAGGCAAGAATGTCAATAAATATCTATTTGAATTAGAAGACGGAAACAAGATAGAATCCGTATTAATGTTTCACGATTACGGAACAAGTATCTGTGTATCATCTCAAGTAGGTTGCAATATGACTTGTGCCTTCTGCGAAAGTGGAAGATTAAAAAAAGTAAGAAATCTATTAGCCTATGAAATAGTAGAACAAATCCTCCAAATAGAAGAAGAAATAAATAAAAGAATAACTCATGTTGTCGTTATGGGAATAGGAGAACCTTTTGATAACTATGATAATGTTTTAAGATTTGTTAAAATAATAAATTGTGGTAAAGGAATCGATATTGGTTCAAGACATATAACCATATCAACATGTGGAGTAATCCCTGGCATAAAGAAGTTTATGAATGAAGAAGGACAAGTAAACCTAGCCATAAGTTTGCATGCCCCTAATAACACCCTTAGAAGTAGAATAATGCCTATCAATAAAGCATATCCTTTAAATGAATTAATGGAAACAATAAAAGAATATATAAATAAGACAAATCGTAGAGTAACCTTTGAATATATAATGCTTGATAATGTAAATGATAGTGAAGAAAATGCTAAAGAATTAGCCTTATTATTAAAAGGAATAAATTGTTATGTTAATCTAATACCATATAATGAAACAGAAAATATTGAATTTAAACGAACAAAAGAGTGGAAAATTATGAAGTTTTATGATATACTAAAGAAAAATAAGATAAATGTAACAATAAGAAAAGAATTTGGAGGCTCTGTTGATGCTGCATGTGGTCAACTAAGAGCTAATAATTAAGAGGAAGTGAAATAATGCAAACATTTTATATGACAGATGCCGGAAAAGTAAGAACACATAATGAAGATAGTGTAATAATAGTTAGTAATAAAAATAATGAATTCATTCTAGCAGTAGCAGATGGAATGGGTGGACATAAAGCTGGAGAAATAGCTTCAAATATAGCAATAGAACATATTGTTCAAAGTTTCGAAAGCATGGAAACAATAGGAAAGAAAGAAGAAGGAATAGATTGGTTAAGAAAAATAGTAAAAGAAATAAATGAAAAAATATTTGAATATACCTCTATTCATCCAGAAAGTAAAGGAATGGGAACAACCCTAGTAATAGCAGTAAAAACAGATGACTATATCCTTTATGGAAATATAGGAGATTCATCAGGATATGTAGTAAAAAATGAAAAACTACATAAAGTAACTAAAGATCATACTCTAGTAAACCTATTAGTATCAACAGGAGAACTAACTCCTGAACAAGCAAAGTTCCATCCTAGAAAGAACTTGCTTACAAGGGCACTAGGAGCCAATGATCCAATCGAAATAGATATCTTTGATGTTGATAATACCATAAATGGCTTATTCTTATGTAGTGATGGATTAACCAACATGGTAACAGATGAACAAATAGAAAAAGTATTAAATAGTAAGTCATCAATCGAAGAACAAGTAGAAAAATTAATAAAAAAGAGTAATATAAGAGGGGGAACAGATAACATTTCAATAGCATATCTGAAAAAGGAAAGTGGTGATAAGTAATGCTAACTAAAGGTCAAAAAATAAATGATCGTTATGAAATAATAAAAACCATCGGTGAAGGAGGAATGGCAAATGTCTATTTAGCAGAAGATACCATTCTTGAAAGAAAAGTAGCCATAAAAGTTTTAAGAGGAGACCTTTCAAATGATGAAAAGTTTATTCGTCGTTTCAAAAGAGAAGCCCTATCAGTATCAAATCTATCACATCCAAACATTGTTGAAGTATATGATGTTGGAGAAGAAGATGGAAACTATTATATTGTAATGGAATATATTGAAGGAAAAACATTAAAGCAATTACTTCAAAAAAGAGGAGCTTTAACCCTAACAGAAGTAATAGACATAATGAGTCAGTTAACAGATGGATTAGCCCATGCTCATGAAGCTTATATAATTCATAGAGATATAAAACCACAAAATATAATGATTGAAGATAATGGTCGTATCAAAATAACTGACTTTGGAATAGCAATGGCTTTAAATTCAACTCAATTAACTCAAACAAACTCAGTAATGGGTTCAGTCCACTATTTACCACCAGAGCAGGCTAATGGCAAAGGCTCAACAGTAAAAAGTGATATATATTCATTAGGAATATTAATGTATGAGTTATTAACAGGCTCTGTACCATTTAAAGGAGATACTGCTGTCGAAATAGCATTAAAACATATGAAAGAAAAAATGCCAAGTGTTAGAAAGCAAAATCCTACAATACCACAGTCAGTAGAAAATATAATATTAAAAGCAACTGCCAAAAATCCTAAAAACAGATATGATTCGGTAAGAGAGATGTATAACGATTTACAAACTGCTTTAGAAAGAGACAACGAAAAAAGATTAGTATATGAGTATCCTGAAAATGATCTAGAAGAGACAAAAGTAATAGCCTCTTTACCAAAGGAGCCAAAAAAATCAGTTGTAGATAAACCACTTGATAAAGAAGAAGATACAGATAATGATAGTTCCGTACTAAACGAAAAAGATGAAAAAAACAAATTACCAATTATTCTAGCAGGAGTTCTTCTAGTAATATTAATAGCCTTAGCACTGGTATATCTACTAATTAGTAATCATGATGTTAAAGAAGTAAAAGTACCAGATGTAGCAGGTCTTACACTTGAAGAGGCCATAAAAGAAGTAGAAAAGAAAGGCCTAAAGTATACAACAAAAGATGAAGAAAATGCTGATGTTGAAGAAGGGATAGTAATAAGAACGGAGCCAAAAGCAGGCTCAACAAAAACCAAAGGAAGCACTATTACAATAGTAGAATCTTCTGGTAAAGAATATTTATTGCTTGAAGACTACACAGGAAAAAATTACTATGAAATAAAAGCAAAATTAGAACTAAAAGGTATTAAAGTAGAAATGAAAACCAAACAAGTAGAAAATACATCAGAATATAAAGATAAAGAAGAACAAATAATAGACCAAGAACCAAAATTCGATAAAGAAAAAGAAACAAAACTATATGCAAAAGATACAGTAACATTGTATATTCCAGAAGTAGATGTTTATCCAGATATGGTAAAAGAAAAATGGACATTATCTAAAGCACAAGATTTTGCCAGTGAAAATAATATAACATTAGATATAACATATAAAGAAACAACAGATGTAGAAGAAAATATAATATTATCACAAAGTAGAGAGCCAGGAGACCCAATTTATGATGGTTACACACTAAAAATTACTGTATCCAAAAAGCCTGAAGATAAGACAGAGCCAACAGACCCATTATTGCCAAGTGATGATAAAAAAGAAAATAAGACAGAATAGGAAAAAATATGGAAGGTATAATAATAAAAAACGAAAGTAATAATTACACAGTAAGAACAAACAAAGGAATAAATATATGTAAACCAAGGGGAAAGTTCAGATTAGATAAAATAACCCCTCTAGTAGGAGACAAAGTAGTAATAGACGATATAAATAATTATTTACTAGAGATAAAACCAAGAAAAAACTCTCTAATCAGACCACAAATAGCAAATGTAGACATAGCCATAATTGTAACATCAGTAAAAGAGCCAAACTTTGATAGCAATTTATTAGATAAATTATTAACAATAATATCTTATAATAATATAACCCCAATAATATGTTTAACAAAAACAGACTTATTAAATAAAGAGGAAGAAAAAAATATTAAAGAAATATTGGATTACTATCAAAATATTGGTTATACTGTAGTAACAAATAATGATATTAAAGAAATAAAAAAGTTAATAGCAGGTAAAATAGTTGTCTTTGCTGGTCAATCAGGCGCGGGCAAATCATCTCTTCTAAATAAGTTAGATAGAAACCTAAATCTTGAAACAAATGAAATATCTAAAGCCTTAGGTCGTGGAAAACATACTACAAGATGCACAACATTATATGATATAGATTCATCTTTAGTAGCGGACACTCCTGGTTTCTCGTCAGTAGACTTTCGTGGAATGACAAAGATTGATATCAGAGATAATATGAAAGACATGTTTGATAATTTGCATAATTGTAAGTACAAGGATTGTATGCACATTAAAGAGGACGATTGTGAAGTAAAAAGATTAGTAGAACAAAATAAAATATTATCATCTAGATATAACAATTATAAATCTTTTATAGGAGGACAAAAATGAAAATATCAGTATCAATACTAAATGCAAAAGACAAAAAAGAAACAATAAAAATACTAAATAATACTGATATATCATACTTTCATATAGATGTAATGGACGGACACTTTGTATCTCAAACTTCTATACCAGTAGAAGAAACTATAGAATTATCAAGAGTATCAGAGAAAAAGTTAGATATCCATTTAATGCACAGTAGTCCTCTAACTTATATCGAAAAAATAAAAGACATAAAAAATATTGAATATATAACAATCCATCTAGAAATAGAAGAAAATATTCAAAATACATTAAATAAAATAAGAGAGTATGGTTTTAAAAGTGGTATTTCAATAAAACCAAATACCGATATAAATAAGTTAATACCATACCTAAATGATATAGATTTAATATTAATAATGACAGTAGAGCCAGGACTAGGAGGACAACCATTTCTAGAAAATAGTCCAAACAGAATAAAAAAAATAAAAGAATTAGTTAAAGATAGAAATATTTTACTAGAAGTAGATGGTGGCATAAACAATAAAACCATAAGTCTAGTAAAAGATTCAGACATCGCAGTCGTTGGCTCATACATAACAACAAGTGACAATATGATAGAAAAAGTAAAAACATTAGTATAAATATAACTCCTCTCTTTATAATAAATAAAGAAAGGAGTTTTAAATATGAATAATGAAAACAAAACCGAGCCAATTAAAGAAGTACTAGAAGAAGAATACAGATTAGGTAAAGAATACTATAACAAACTATTAAAGGAAATACCAGAAGAGAAAGAAAAGTATGACTAGAAACAGCCATACTTTTTAAATAAATACTAGTAATTCAACTTTTGTTATGATATAATAAAGGTAGGAAGGTGAGTAAAGAGTGAAAGAAGATAAAAAGAAGAACACTATAATCGTAATATTAATAACAATTATAGTTGTTTTATCAGGAGTCATTATATTACTTTTAACAGGAATAATAAAATTAAATAATGAAAATAATAAATTAGACAGTGAAAACAACATAACAGAAAATGATAATGCCAAAGATAATTGGATTAATAAATTATTATCATATAATATATCAGAAATAAAATTACATAGAATGAGAAGTAAAGATTTAGGAGACTCCCAAGATATAAATAAAGAAATATCTCTAACCAAAGAACAACTTAAGCAAATACTGGATAAAGTAAATACAAACAAATTAGTAAAAACATATAGTTTAGGAAGAGGGGGACCAGATAGAGAGCACCTAACTGTATCTTATCAAGTAAATAATCAAAATTATACTTTTCAAATATATTATAGTTCAATATCTTTAGACTTTGCAAACGAAGAACTAATAGATATCTTTAATAACAATAATTACGAAGAGAAAGGTACAGAATATAAAAATCAAGAAGGCCCTTTCTACTATTATGCAATTGAAGGAAATGTCGAAAAAATATTTGATGAATATTTTAAATAGAATGACTAACATCTAGTCTTCTTTTTATTTATCAACAAATTCTGTTGACAAACAAAAAAATGGATATAAATCCATTTCATTAAGCAGCTTTCTCATTATTCTTTTTCATAGCTCTAGCTTCTCTAACACTAGTCTTAATCTTGTTACCGTCTTTATCAACAACAGTAGTAAAATTAACCTTTTGAGTACCTTTAGTTATTTTTAAACAGTTAGGTCTATTATTTACAGATCTAGTTTTTTTAGTTGTTACTTTCTTCATCGTATTCCCTCCTCATCAGTTCGTAATTAACTTTACCATAAAAAAGCCATTTAGTCAATAATTATTTACAATTTTACTATTTCTTGCTATCGTTTTTAATAAATTCTCTTAAAATCTTTGTAATAGCCCTTTTCTCAATCCTAGAAACATAACTCCTAGATATACCCAGGCTTTTAGCAATTTCCTTTTGCGTAATCTCATCATTATTATTAAGACCATATCTTTTAGTTAAAACATCTCTTTCTCTAGGAGTAAGAATATTCATATACTCTTTCAATAATTTAATATTGTCATTCTTATATATTTCTTCATTAAAATCAGGATCTTCAGTCTTAAGAACATCAAGAATAGTAACCTCATTACCTTCTTTATCGTAACTAATACCATCATAAATACTAACATTTTTAGAATTCTTCTTATCAGCCCTGAAATGCATAAGAATTTCGTTCTCCGCACACTTAGCGATATAAGTAGTAAGCCTTACGTTCTTATCAGGAGAAAAACTATCAATCCCCTTAATAAGACCCACCGTTCCTATTCCTATAAGGTCATCAACATCATTATAAGTAGATTCAAATTTTTTAACAATATGAGCAACTAACCTAAGATTATGTTCAATAAGTTTACTTCTAGCCTCCTTGTCACCATTAACCATCCTATTAATATACATCTCCTCTTCCTCCTTAGATAAAGGGTCAGGGAAAACATTATTAGAATAAGCACCAGTAAAAAAAGTAAGATTACCAATCAAAATATTAAACAAATTAAATAACATCATTAATCCTCCTAATAAAACTTATGCAAAATAAAAAATAGTAAGATTACAAACTATCTTTCAATAATAAAAAAAATATAGTATAATATGTATAGAGAGGTGAATAATATATGAATTACTTTTATCCAGATGTCTATCAGAAAAGCATTTATACCATAAACTATGACAAACTAAAAGAAAACGGAATAAAATGTCTACTATTTGATTTAGATAACACATGTGTCCCATATGTAGATAAAAAACCAACCAAAAAACTAAAAAGTCACTTTGATAAATTAAAAGAAGATGGATTTATAGTAGTAATATTTTCCAATTCACCAAGAGAAAGATTAGAGCCCTTTAAAAAATATCTAAATGTCGATTGTTGCCCATCAGCAAAAAAGCCAAGAAAAGCAAAGTTCCTAAAAATACTAAAAACCTATAAATTAAACTTATCAGAAGTAGCCATAGTAGGAGACCAACTAGTAACAGACATATATGGAGGAAATAGAGTAGGAATAACAACCATATTAGTAAATCCAATGTCAGATATAGACATGCCATTTACCAAAATACATAGATATATAGAAAGAAAAGAAATAAAAAAAATGAATAAGCAAGGAATATTCAAAGTAGGAGATTATTATGATTAAAAAATGCACAGGATGTGGAGTAGAGTTACAAACAGAGAATAAAGAAAAAGAAGGTTTTGTAGAAGACATAAATAACAACTTATGTACTAGATGTTTCAAATTAAAAAATTATGGAGAATATAAAGAAGTTTCCCTAGATAATGAAGACTTCACCAAAATACTAAAAGAGATACCAAAAGATTCATTAGTAGTTTATCTAACATCATTACTAAATATAAACTTAGACTATCTAGAAAATCTAAATAATGTAATACTAGTATTAACAAAAAAAGACCTACTACCAAAATCCGTCCAAGATTATAAATTAATAAACTATATCAAAAACATAACAAATAACTATTTAGATATTGAAATAATAAGCACAATAAAAAATTACAATTTAGACAATCTCCTAAACAAAATAAAAAAATATAATACTACCAAAAAAGAAGTATATTTTGTAGGAATGACAAACTCAGGAAAATCAACACTAATAAACAAAATAATAAAAAACTATACCGACAAAGAAATAGAAGTAACAACAAGCATTTACCCATCAACAACATTAGATAAAGTAGAAATAGAACTAGGAGACATAAAAATAATAGATACACCAGGGTTACTAAATAGAGGAAGCATTCTAAAAAATATCACGCTAAAAGAAATAAAAAAAATAACCCCAAAGAAAGAAATAAAGCCAAGAAGTTATCAGTTAAAAGGGAAAGGATCACTTTTAATCGAAGACTACATAAGACTAGATTATTATACAGATAACAATATAACCCTTTATATAGCAAATAATCTAAACATAACCAAAATGACTCAAAATAATCCTAAACTAAAAGAAAGCAAAAAAATAACATTTAATCTAGAAGAAGGAAGAGACATCGTAGTAGAAGATCTTTGTTTTATCAAGTTCACTAAGAAAGGAAAAGTAGATATATATACAAAGTATGATGTAAATATCTATGAAAGAAAAAATCTAATATAAAGGGAGTAAGAAGTATGAAGAAGATAGAAAAAAGCAAAGAAAAAACACCACCATCGTCAGCAGAACTTCTATCATTCAAAAGAATGTTCATAATATTCATAATATTTAGTTTCCTAGGCTGTCTCTATGAAGACCTATTATTCATGACTAAAAACTATATAAATTATGGAATATTAGATTATACAACAAAAAGAGGATTATTATATTTAGAATTATCACCAATATATGGTTGGGGTGCCTGCATAATGATATATATTCTAGGGAGAAAGCCCCGTCAAAAAATAGAATATTTCTATATTGGCTCTCTAATAGGAGGCACTTTCGAATACATAATAAGTTTTCTTCAAGAAACATTTACAGGAACAACATCATGGGATTATTCAACATATTTCTTAAATATAAATGGAAGAACAACAATACCATATATGTTATTTTGGGGACTACTATGCTACATACTAATGGTAAAAATATATCCTTTTATAACAAGAAAACTAGAAAAAGTACCACAAAAATTAGGAAATACAATATATCACATCCTTTTAGTAGTAGTAACAATAGATATTATTATATCATTTTCTGCTTGTATAAGAATGGGTTTGCGACATGAAGGATATAGTCCATTGACAAAATATGGAGAGATATTAGATAAAGTATATAATGATGAAAGAATGAAAAAAAGTTATACAAATATGGTGATAAAATAATGGAAAAAATAAGTTTAATAATAATAGTACTTTCTATACTAATGCTAATATATAGTTATTTAGTGACAATAAAAAATAACAATTATCCCAAGAAAGTAAAGACTACAAAAAAGAATGCAATATTAATACCAGCAAGAGATGAATCAAAAGTAATAGAAGCTCTTCTCATAAGTATAGAAAATCAAACCAAAAAAATAAATCCCGAAGATATTTATGTAATAGTAGAGTCTTCAAAAGATAGAACAGTAAAAATTGTAAAAAAACACAAAATGAATATAATATATCGAAAAGATTTAACAAAGCAAAGAAAAGGTTATGCACTAGATGATGCAATAAAAGAAATAATAATAAATAAAAAACACTATGATGCCTATTTCATATTTGATGCTGATAACATATTAGAAGAAAACTATATAGAAGAAATGCAAAAGAGTATAGACAAAGGATATGATATAGGAATAAGTTATAGGAATACCAAAAATAGTTCATCCTTAGTAGCGGCCTCATCTGCACTAACATTTTCGATGATAAATACATTAGGAAATACATTAAAGAACAAATACACAAACAACTTAACAATATCAGGAACAGGATACTACATAAAAGGACATCTAGTAGAAGAATGGGGAGGGTTCCCTTTTCATACCTTAACTGAAGATTATGAATTAACATTATATAGCACACTAAATAATATAACAACAACATATAATGAAAAAGCCATATTTTATGATGAACAGCCGGATGATTTCAAAGTTTCCATAACTCAAAGAACAAGATGGGTAAAAGGATACTTTGAAGCAAGAAAAAAATATATCAAAAAAATAAGAAAAAGCCTAACAAAGAAAGACAAAAACTATGGTTCAAAAGTAAATGCCATAATAGGAGTAAAACCATATATTTACCTTTTAATAGGAGTAATATTATTAATATTCTCATCATTAACATTTGATATAAAAACATTAATAAAAATATTAGTAATAGTCTTTCTAACCATATATTTAGAATTAGTATTAGTAAGTTATGTAATAGTAAAAAAAGAAGATAACAAGCTAAAAATAAAAGTTTCTAAAACAAAACTAATACTATATAATCCAATATTTTTACTAAGTTACATAATATGTTTGATAAAAGCCATAACAACAAAAGATTTAAAATGGGAAGTAGTAGAACATGATAAAGAACTAGTAAGAGAAGAATAAAAAATATTTTCAGTTAATCACTCTAAGCCTAACATCTTAGAGTGCTATTGCTAGCCTATAAAAATAGTCTATCAATAGAGTATCAACCATACATATCATATATAAGCAAAAATATATACTAATTGAAGAAAATACCAACTTTTAATATAGAAAAATATCTATAAACAAAAAAATAAAAAAACAAGATTTCTATTTACATTTTGCACTTTTTATATTATAATTTATTTATAATAAGGAGGGGCACAATATGAATTATTTTACAAAAGAAGAGTTAGAAGATATAGCAGGAGCATTATTAGAAAATCCTAGTTATGATACATTAAGAGAATTAGATATAAAATATAATGGTGAAGAAGAGGAAGTATTTGAAAACGAAGAAGAACATAGTGAATTACCAGAAGAAAATAACGAAGTAGATGAAGTAGAAAAGCCAGTAGAACAAGAGACACCTGCACCTACTGTAGAACTACCAAATTATACTATGCCAAATACAATGCCATCGACAACTCCACTAGGAGGACCGATGAATATTCCACCATTTGGATTAGAAAATCAAAATGTAGAGATGCCAGCTCAAAATATAAATCCAGTACCACCAGTTACACCAACAGAGCCACAAGTTCAAGCATCACCAGTGCAAGCACCAGTAGTACCTGAAGCACCAAAAGAAGAGCAAACAGGATTTCCAGAGTTCAAAATACATAGTCCAGAGGCTTTAACAAATCAGTTTACAATGGGACAACCAAACAATAATCAACCTCTAGGAATGCCGACCAATATAAACCAGGCATTAAATAACGGATTCGCTCCAAACCCAGCACCAAATAATATAATGGGTACGACAGATAACTTTAATTTAAACATAAATCAAAGTGAAACAACTAGTGGACCTCAAATGGCTAACCAACCAAATCCATTTGCCAATGGTGGTCCACAAATAATAAATGGAATGCCACCAGTAAATAATCAAGTAAATAATAATGGACAGGCATACAATCCAAATATGCAAACAGGCCCATCAATGTTTGGCCAAATAATGCAAGGTAATCAATAAACAGCAACTTTGCTGTTTTTTTCTTCACATATAATAGACAAAATAATACATATATGATAAACTATATGTGTCATTAATTTATAAAGAAAAATAAATATTTTAAAAGGAAGTGCCAAAATGAATACCAAAACAATAAATGTCCAAGTATTAGCCTTACTAGGAGACGCAGTCCTATCTTTATATATAAGAGAAGAACTACTAAAACAAGGAATAAATAATGCCAATAAATTACAAGATATGTCAATAAAATATGTATCAGCTAAAGGAGAGGTAACCATACTAAATAAACTAATTGAAGACAATCTCCTAACTGAAGAAGAATTAGATATCATAAAAAGAGGTAGAAACAACAAAAAAGAAAATCATCCTAAAAATACTGATATCATAACCTACAAATTATCTACTGGATTCGAAGCCTTGCTAGGAGACCTATATCTAAATGATAAAGAAAGATTAAAAGAAATATTAAAAAAAATAGAGGTGAAATAATGCAAATATATGGTAAAAACGTAGCTAAAGAAAAATTACAAACAAAAGATAAGATAAAAAAAATATATTTAAGTAATAGATTTAATGATAAGGAAATATTAAATTTAATATCAAAAAGAAATATTGAGCCAATAATACTTGATATAAAAAAGCTAGATAAGATGTGCAAAGGATTACACCAAGGAATAATTCTTGAAGTAGAAGATGTAAAGACATATACTCTAGAAGAAGTATTACCAACAATAAAAAGCCAATATCCATTAATAGTGATGTTAGATCATATCGAAGATCCTCATAACTTTGGAGCCATCATTAGATCATGTGAAGCTTTTGGCGTTGATGCTATCATCATACCAACTGATCGATCAGTAGGAATAACATCAGTAGTAGTAAATAAGTGCATTTCTCTACCTAACTTATTATGGTCACGAAGTTTAGCTTCTTCTCTAGCCTTTACAAATTCTTCAAGGTCACTAGCCTTAGTATAAGCTGTTGCATAAACACGAGCAAGCATCTTATTCTTTTCGCTACCTCTCCAATAAGCACCAGAAACATGTTCTAACTTAATAGCCTTTACTTTTCCTGTAGACATCAAATGAGGTCCAGCA
>OIYS01000916.1_pt1 | contig 17195 bp, 19 predicted proteins | sample 1588271 | NCBI WGS metagenome assembly OIYS01 (sample SAMN03283286) | human gut metagenome | biome: human-associated habitat; material: feces | host: Homo sapiens | place: Peru | collected 2012
GCCGCCGCCCGGCGGCAGAGCCGGTAGGCCGCGTCCTCCTCCATCATCCGCCGCTCCACGCGCGCCTCCGCGCCCTGCGGATCGTGCGCGCGCCGCTCCGAGTCCACAGCCTCGCGCCAGCAGATGAGCAGCCGGCAGAGAGCAAGGAACGCGATTACGCCCACCACCGTCAGCACGTCGGACAGTATGTCCAGCACGCGCTCGCGCAGCTCCTGGCGCTCATCCGCTTCAAACGCCCGCTCCACGGCGTCCATGTCGGAGGCGTCCATGTCGATAGTCCTGAATCTTCCCATTGCCTGTACCTCGTTTTCGTCTTATGCGTTTTTTGCAAAATTTTTCCGCGTTATGGAAACGTTCGCGCACCGATCCGCGCGTCGCTGAACACGTTCGCCTACTGCCTCTCCTCGTCGTCCGGCTCCGCCCAGTTCGGATGCGTGCAGACCTCGGCCTTCTCCGTCCAATACCGGTTCCAGGCGTGCCAGCAGCGGCGGAGGCATCTGCATCCCCTCGACCTGCAGACCGCGCCGAGCCGCCACGTCCGCTCGAACTCCTCCCGCGTCATGGGCGGCGGCGTCATCTGCGTCCGCCCTTCCCGCGCCCCGCGCCGTCCTTCGGAACGGAATACACCCATTCCGAACCGTTCGCCGTCGCAGCACGCTCGCGCACGAGCATGCCCGTTCGCACCATGCGGCGGAGCGTCCACCACTTCAGCTGCCACGAGCAGGTGCCGTCCATGTCGATCTCGCGCGAACGGAGCGGCCGGCCGGCCTTGCCGATTGCCGAGACGATGCGCGCCATCCGCGCCGCGAGCGAATAGTCCATCTCCCCGCCTGTCGCCGCCGCCGAGAAGCCCTTCTCGTAGTCACCCATGATCTCGTTCGCCCACGCGGCGAGGCACCGCCCACAGTTTTCGCCGTTCCTCTTCAGGCAGGACGAACACCTCCCGGCGACCGTGTTCACGAACGCGAGTGCGCGGCGCGCGACATCTTCTTTCATCGTGATGTGTTCCATGTCTCGACCCCCTCAGAACGGCGGCTGCTCCAGCATCGCGACGAGCATGTCGCGCACCTCGACGGCGCGGCAGGGGAGCGCGTGCATCACGGGACCGTCCTCCGTGAGGTGGACGACCACGCGCTCGACGGGCTCCGTCCGCGAGATGTACCCCGCCTTGCGGAGCAGCATCTCGTAGGCGGCGAGCTGGAGGCGGTAGTGTTCCATCGCGCAGTCGTCCAGGTGGGAGATCGGGTCGAGCGCCTTGTCCCCCCAGGGGGACGATTCGTCGAGGCGCGCGTTCGTCTTCCAGTCCAGGATGACGAGCCGCCCCGTCTTCCTGCTGCGCGCGAGGCAGTCGATGGTTCCCGCGAGGCGGCAGTCCACGTCGAAGACGACCTGCTCGACGCCCAGCACGTCGCACGTCTCCGCGACGCGGGACGCGGCCCCGAACGCCGCCGAGAACACCCTGCGCTCACGCTCGCCGTTCGGGCGGTTGCGGAACGCCCACCGACCGTCCGGCCCCACGCGCCGCCGCAGCACGTCCTCGCACGTCTCGTGGACGCGCGTGCCGAACGTGCAGGCCGCGATCTTGTTCGCCTCCCACTCGGCGCGCACGACGGCCGGGGAGACGCCGCGCTTCGCCGCCACGCGCTCGGACGCCGCAGCCGCGTCGAACGGCCTGAAGAAGTGGCCGACGAACGACGTGACGGACGTGTAGCGCACGACCACGCACGGATCCTCCCCGTCCTGGCCGGCCACCCCGCCGGAGCCGACGACGACCGCGCCCGTCGGCGTGATGTGCCCGTTCACGAGCGACGTGTAGGCGTGCGTCGCCTCGTCGAACTCGATCTCGTATCCGCGCGGGTTGCGCGCCCTCGATGTTCCCGGCATTATCTTCCCTCCATCATTGCAATCTGCGTTTCAATCGGTTCGTCTCCGAAGGGGTCTGTGGCTGCGGCGCCCGCGACCGTCACCTCTCCCGGCGCGGAGAGCGGCGTAGACGGCACGAGGCGCGTCTGCGCCGGGGCGTACGTCTCCACGTCGCCGTTCTCCCCCACCTTCGCGCGCGCCGCGCAGGCGCGGGCGTATTCGTACATCCTGTCGTCGGCGAACGTCTCCACCGCGCCGTCCAGCTTCCGAACGAAGCAGGCGTCCTTGTCGCCGCGCACCGTGACGATCCTGACGAGGTTCGTCCGCACGTCCGAACCGATGAACATGACGCCGCGCTGGCAGTGGATGCTCTTGTGGTTGCGGGGGTAGAACTTCACGTCGCGGCAGAGGCACGAGCAGGCCTCCATGCCGACGTTCATGTAGTTGCGTAGGTCCTGCGCGTCGATCCCGACGGTCTTCAGCCAGAGGTTGAGCGCCTTCGTGCGGATGAAGAACATGCAGTTCTCGACCGTGAAGACGGGTGCGTTCGCCATCCTGAACGAGTCGAACAGCGCCTGGAGGTTCGACTTGATGATCTCGACGGACTCCTTGGCGCGCTCGTCGTCCACGTTTGCGTCGGCCCGGCTGGAGGCGATGTAGCGCACAACCTCCGCGTAGCGCTCGGCGGAGCCGCACATCTTCCACAGCACCTCGCTCTCCCATTCGGGGAAGCGCGTCGAGGCGCGGAAGTCCTGCGGCGGCTTCGACGAGTTGAGGATGTCCCAGACGTCCCAGAGGATGTCCATGCGGCGGCGGCGGATGAACTCGACGACCTCCTCCTTCCACCGTCCCGTGAGGACTGCCGGAGGCCTCACGTAGATGAGGACCGAGCGGCTGGCCATGTCCGCGCCGACGTTCGCCGAGTTGGACGTGATGACGTAGGTGAGGTCGTTCGGGCGCGTCTCCTCTCCCATGCCGTAGGGCGCGCGCCCGCTGATGCTGGAGGCCGTCACGAGGTCGGCGAACACGGGGTTGTCGAACACGCCTCGCAGGTTGTCGAGAAGGAGGACACGCGAGCTGCGCCCGCTCTCCGAGACGAGGCGCTTGTTCAGGTCGAGTTCGTTGCGCTCCAGCTGGAGGGCGGACGTGCGGATGGGGGTGAAGTCGTAGAGTTCGCACGCCGTCTCAACGAACGTGGTCTTGCCCGCGCTCTGGCCGTGGCGCGAGTCGACGATCCAGCACGGGCGCTGGATGCCGGGGCGGTAGTACATGAGCGAGGCGACGAACGCCGACATGAGGACGAGGCTGTTGTCGTCCTCCGCGTGGAAGAACCGCATGTACCGTCGGAACGCCTCGTGGCCCTTCGTGGGCTTCGGCACGACGCTGCAGGCGTAGTACACGTCCTCGCTGATCGGCCACGACGGCACCTTCGCGATCTTCTGGTACTGACGCGCCATGCGCATGGAGGCGCAGAAGAACTCGTCCTTCGTCATCATGCCCCTTCCGCGCTCCCAGAGCGGCTGGCGGCCAGACTTCTCGCTGATCCACGCGAAGAGCTGCGCCGTGGAGCCGATCTTCGCGACGGCGTTGCGGCGGCGGTCGAAGTCGAACAGCGTCGATTCGCCCAGGAGCATCGGGAAGCCGAGGAAGCGCGCGTGCAGCTCGTCCACCATCTCGGCGGCGGCGCGCGGCACGAGGACCTCGGACTCCTCCGGCTCGCCGCCGCCGCGACGGCGACGCTTCACGGTCTCCACCGAATAGTTCCGCAGCGGCTTCTCGTTCAGACGCTTCGCGGTGTAGAGGGCAAGCTTCTCGTCGCTCCAGCGCGCCTTCTCCGGAGAGAGGGCGCGGGCGGCGTCGCAGAGCGCGGCGAACTTCTCGCGCGTGCCGCCCTCGCGCTCGATCCAGTCCGTCACGTCGCCCTTCGGGAGGGCGGACGGGCAGACGAGGCGCAGCTCGGCGGCCGCGTCCGCGAGCGAGCTGAGGACGAGGTGCGCGTGGTCGAGGCCCGCCTGGTCGTTGTCGCGGCAGACGACGACGCGCTTCCCGCGCAGCGTCTCGGTGTACGCATCCCGCCAGTGGTCGGCGCCGTTGTTGCACGTCGTCGCGCAGAAGCCGAGGCGGTTGAGCGTGTCGGCGTCCTTCTCGCCCTCCACGACGACGACCTGCTGCGCGGCGAGGACGGCGGGGAGGTTGTAGAGGACGGTCTCGACGCCCTTCAGGGAGCCGGAGTACGGGGTGCATTGGATGAAGTCCTTGGGCCGCGCGGGATGCTCCATGCGGATCACCAGGTGGAGCGGCGCGCCCCCCGCGTCCGTGTAGACATACTTCGCCTTCTCGGCATAGCCCTCGTTCACGTCGCGCACGTAGTGCGGGCTCGTCCTGTAGTCGTACGCGCGGCGCAGCGTGCGCGACTTCGGGGCGAGGCCGAAGAGGTCGCCGAGGATGGACGCGCACCGCGACACCTCGACGCCCCGCGCGGCGCCGGACGTCCCGCCCTCCACGCAGTGGCAGAGGTCGATCACGGAGCCGCCCTGCTTCAGCTTGTGGTCGTAGAACGTCGCGCCGTCGAGGGAGACGTTCATGCCGTCGCCGCCCCGCCACGTCGCCGCGCACCTGTGGCTCTCGACCCGGATGCCCTTGCGCGCGAGGTAGTCCTCGCACGTCACGGAGCGCTTGACCTCCTCGATGTCGTAGAGGTTCACGTCGCCGCCCCCTTCTCCGCCATCACGGTCTGGATCACCGTCCGCTTGCGCTCCGTGCGCGCGACGGCGGCGGAGAACGCGCGGAAGTCGCCCACGACGACGCACTCGCGCTTCGCCCGCGTCACCGCCGTGTACACCATCGGGCGCGTCAGCAGGGCGTTCTCGTCGCGGCGCGTGACGAGGAAAAGGACGCGGCGGTACTGCGAGCCCTGCGCCTTGTGGACGGTGAGCGCGTAGGCGAGCTGCCAGTTGGCCGCGTCCCTCTTCTGCACGAGGCACGTCTTCGATCCGTCCGAGCGGGGGTAGTCGAGGTCCACCCACATCGCCCCCTCGGAGTCGTAGCGCGCGCACGTCCCCGTCGTGCCGTTCCACACGTCGTCCGCCGCGTCGTTCTTCGTGTTGATCACGCGGTCGCCAGGGGCGACGCGGTAGCGCTCGCGCTCCGTCAGCTCCGCCTCGCGCGGGCGCCCGTCCGGCCCGATCTCCGTCCTCGCGTTCGGGTTCACGATGTCCTTGATGTCGCGGTTGAGCGCAAGGACCGAGCAGGGCGTCGAGCCGTCCGCCTCCCCGTTGCGGCAGCAGAGCACGACGTCCCGTCCGAAATCTACCTTCCCCGCGCGGACGGCTTCGAGGACCATCCCGTGTGCCTCGCGCCCGTCGGCGCGCGAGACGAACGCGAAGAGCTCGTTCTCGCTCTTCGCCTCGCGCGGCGGCGTCTGCCCGTTGCGGATCGCGAGCGCGGACGAGAAGACGGCCTCGCGGCTGCGGTAGCACCGGGAAAGCGTGCGGACGCACGATGGGCACGCCTTGATGAGGTCGTGGAACGGCTGGCCCGACCCGACGGGCGGCAGCTGCGCCTCGTCGCCGACGAGGACGAGCCTGTCCGGCCCGCGCTTCACGATCTCCCACATCAAATCGCTCGACACCATCGACGCCTCGTCCAGCACCACGGAGACGCCGCGAAGGGTCCGAAGCGTGAATCCGCGCTCCTCGCCGCTGTAGCAGAGCATCCGGTGGATCGTCGAGGCGTCGTGGCACGTCGCCTCCTTCAGCCGCGCCGCCGCCTTCCCGGCGAACGCGCACAGGTTGACGCGCGCACCGTCCGCCTCCAGCGATTCGCAGACGGACTGGATGAGCGTCGTCTTGCCGCACCCCGCGCCGCCGTTGATGACGGAGAGGCGGCGGTCGAGCGCGTTCTGCACGGCGTCCATCTGCGCGTCGTCGAGGTCGAACGCGCGCACCTTCGGCTGGCGCGCACGCACGTGCTTCGCGCCCCCGTCCGCCGCGCGGAGCGCGAAGTCGAGAATGCCGGCCTCGGCCTCGAAGTCGGATGCGCGCGCGATGCCGCCGCACGCCTTGAACGGAACCAGGGCGTTTGTCCTGAAGAGCGCCGCGCAGCGCGCCGTGACGGCCTCCGGGGAGGCGTCGATGGCGCGGGCCACGGCGGCGTACACGTCTACCCAGAGGGCCACGGTGTCGCTCTCCGTGAGCATCCTGACGTAGTGGAGGAGGCAGGCGTCCACGCGGCGCGGGTCGTCGCGCCCGATGCCGAACTTCGCGCGTACGTGTTCGTCTACGTCGCGGAAAGAGTAGTGCGGCAGGGAGGCGAGACGGTAGCAGTCCTCGTTCACGACCTCGCGCGTCCGCCCCTTCCACCTCGCGAACGCCGCCTCGGCCATGCCGAACGTGCAGCCGACGGACATGAGCCATGCGACCGTCTCGGCCTTCTCGGCGTGCGTCTCGATGAAGGAGACCGTCTCCTGGAGCGCGCACACCTTCTGCGGCGAGACGCCGCGCACGTCGCCGACGGAGATCTCGCGCCACTTCTCTCCTAGCGCAGCCCAGATCGCCTCCTCCGAGGCGGGGCCGAGGCCGCTCGTCATCTCGCACGCATACTTCAGCATGGCGCGCTCGTCCTTCGGCACGCACACGTCCGCGTGGATGAATGAGAACTCCGGCTGGCCGTTCCACTTCGAGACGCCCCAGGACCCGTCGAGCTCCAGCACCTCGCCCGGCTTCGGGCGGTGCGAGAGCTTCCCCTTGCACGTCCCCGCGTCCGTCCTGAAGATGTTGAACGCGGCCGCGCCGCCCAGGTCCTCGTCAACCTTCGGGTAGACGACACGCTCCACGCGCACCGAGATCTTCTGCCGCCGCGTCGTCACGTCACTCCCCCTCCCCTTCACCGTTGATCGCCTCGTGGCGCGCGTGCAGGATTGCGTAAACGAGCGCGGCGGCCTCCGCAGGTCCGTCCGCGAACTCCACGCACGCGCCGAGCTGGTGGAGTTCGCCGATGCGCTTCAGGACGAAGCCGGGCGTCATCCTGTCGTGATCGTGCGGCGGCGGCTCGATGGACGCGCCGTCCTCAGAGACGGCGAAGAGAAGGTCCGTTAGGCGCGCCTCCACGATGATCGGGAACGACGGGAAGCCCGCGTCCTTCGCCCGGTAGACCTCCCTCTGGAAGCGCGCCCAGCCCTTGCCGACCGTCCCCACGAAGTCGTCGAGGCTCTTGCGTTCGACGGCGAAGCCCGCGTCGCCCGTGACGGCGTAGTCACCCGTGCGGAGCGTGCCGCGCGTCGCGGCGACGAAGCACTCGTCGAAGTGGAGCGGCGTCTGCTCGCGCGTGTCTATCGTGATTGCGATCATTGGATTGGATATCAGTGCGTTCGGAAGATGAAATGCGCGCCTGGCAGTCATTGGCGGGGACGCGCGCTCCGCAGGGGATGTGTCGGACGCTGCCTGTCCGTGGGTTGGCCTGGTTGGTCTAGAGATTCGCGAAGGGATCGCCGGGCGGCGGAGGCGGCGCGCCCGCGTTGGATGCAGACGGAACCGCGTTGAACGCGCCGCCGGTCTGCGGCACGGACGGCGCCGCGACGCCCGCCATGAGCGTCTTCAGCTTCGCCATCGCCTCCTTCGGGTCGACCCTCTTCGTCGGGCGCTGGAACGTGAGCGACCAGCGCGGGCCGTACTTCAGCGGCAGGTCCGTCTTCGGATCCTTCGTCTGGTACGAGACGCGGCACGGCTTGCCGACGATCTCGCCGATGCGCGAGAGGTCGTCGCCTCCGGCGAAGCCGAGCTTCGCGAGCTTCTCCATCGAGACCTCGTAGCTCGTCCTGTTCGCGTTGTTCCCGACGCCGGGGCGCATGGACAGTTCGAGGTAGACGAACGCCTTGGCAATCGGCTTCTTCTCCGCGTCGAAGACGCCGACCTCGATTTCGACCTCGTAGCCCTCTTCCGGGCTGAACCGGTTCTCGATGATGTCCGCCGTGCGGACGACGGCATCGTAGTAGCCGTCTGCAATCTGCGTTTCTTCCGACATGTTCATTTCTCCTTTTCTTGTTGTTTTTCCGATTACTTCGAATAGACCTTCACGGACGACGTGAAGACGACGCCCGCGACCTTGACGTCCTCGGCGCGGTAGCCCTCGGCCTTCTTCGCGAGCATGAACGCGCGGATCTTCCTCTCGTCCGGCGAGCAGAGCTGCGGCGGCACGGCGCTGGGGTTCGTGACCGTGAAATCCCACGTCTCGACGAAGCGGTTGGACGACGTGCGCGGCGGCTGCGTGCGCATGGGCGCCGGCTCCAGGGCGGGCGGCTGCGGGAGGCCGAACGCCTCCTCCGGCGTCTCCACGCCCGCCGCCTCGCGCTCCGCGGCCTCGCGTTCCGCCGCCTCGCGCGCCTCCTGCTCCTCGCGCGCCCGGCGCGCAAGTTCGTTCGCATAGGCCGTCGTGAGGGCGTTCACGCGGCTGATCTCGTCGTTGAGCGGCTTCGCGAGGGCGCGTTCCCTCTCCATGACGGACTTCTTCAGCTCGTCGATGGGCGACGTGACCTCCTTGCGCTTCGCGGCGAGCTTCGAGACGAGCTTCTTCAGCCCGGCCTCGACCCTGCCGGCCGCCTCCAGCTCCTCGTTGTCCGTGACCTGCGTGACGCGCTGCGCGTCCGCAAGGAGCGCGTCGCGCCGCGCCGTCCACTCCGCGACCTCAATCGTGGTGTTGACCTGTACGATGTCCATGTTCATCTTCATTTCTCCGTTGTCGTGTTTGTGTCAGCTTCTGGCTTTTCCGTCCAGTTGCCGTCCGCGCGCCCTGCGAGGACGGACCTGATGCGGTCCTTCATCGCGGGCGTGAAGATCGCGTCGGAAACCTTCAGCGCGTTCTCCAGCGTCGCGTCGTCCATCGAATCCCACGCGCGGCCCTTCAGCGTCCCGGCGGGGCAGATGGAGGGGTCGGCGTCGGCGGGCGTACGGGCGACTGGCGGCGCGGGCGGCTGGACGGACGCCGCGCGGGGCGCGTCGGCGAAGTCGTCCGTCTCCTCCGGCGTGTAGATGCCGCAGCAGCACTGCGGCGCGACCGTGCGCACGCCGTCCGAGACGCAGCGCGCCCAGAGCATCTGCATCCGCGCGCGCGGCGTCTGGTACTTCGCCTTGAGGGCGAGCGGCGTGCCGTTCGGGTAGCGGCCGCCGTTCGCGAGGGCCACGACGACGTCCGCCTCCTTGCCCTCATAGACGAACGGCTCGCGCTGCGCATCCTCCCACGAGATCGTGGACGTGTACTCGTCCCCGTCGAGAGAGAACGTGCAGGACGCCCGCTCGGGCGTGCGCTCGTGGACCTTCTTCCTCCCGCCGATCTTCGCGAAGTCCGCGAGGATCGCGTCCGTCCGCTTCGTCGGGCGTCCCTTGATCCAGTGGTACGTCTGCGAGAAGCGCATCCAGCTCATGCGCTCCTGGTGGCACATCGCCACGATGGCGAGGCAGTCCGCCGGCTTCGTCTGGCCGAAGAGCTGCGTTCCGGCGACCATCTTGCCGAGCCAGTCCATCTCCTGCAGCGAGTGGACGGGCAGGTTCTCCGCCGGATTTACGGCGACGACTTCGTTTCCCATTTCCCTTTCCCTTTCTTTCCGATGCCCGCGCACGGTGCGCGGGAAATCAAGTCAGTACGTGCGCCGCACGATCTTGGTATGCTCGTCGAGCCACCTGAAGACCTCCGAGCGGAGGAACCTCCTGCAGTGCGTGTTGAGGAGGAAGTGCGGCGGCACCTTGAGCGTTCGGTGCGTCCAGTTGTAGAGATCGCGCGCCGTCACGCCGTGCAGCTCGGCGGCCATCTCCTCGCACGTGAGGAGGTCGTCCGGAACTTCGAGGAGCATGGGCTGCCCGCCGCGCCGCGCGTTGTTGAGGATAGAGACGACATCCTTCGCCGCGATGAGTTTGAGCCGCGTGCGCGTCGTGCCGATGATGCGGTAGGTGGCCGTCAGCGACAGCTTCAACCGTCCCATCAGGTCCTTCCTTGTCATGTACCTCATGGCGTCACCATGTTCCATACATCAGGCCGTCACACGCCCTTTTCTTCCCTCTGTGATCGAATCCCCCGTGCGGGACTCGTACTCCGCGATCAACCTGCGTCGTACAACCGCCGTCACGGTCTGGAGCGTCCGGGCGGCCTCGGATTTGATGTCCCTCATGACTTGGTTCGGGATCGGGAACCCGGAAATCCTCTGCACTTTCATGCCCATGTGTCCTCCGTGTTAATGTGTACACATTTTACCGTGAAAAAAAACACGCTCCCGAGTTTCCCGTTTTTCCGGTTTGGAAGCGTCGCAGGGCGGCCCGACAGAACGCGGGCCGCCAGCTTCACGTATTCTTCCGGCGTCATGCCGTATTTCTCCGCCGCACGAACGGCGCATTTGGACCGTGCTATTTTCCCAATATTGATCATTTGTCGGACTCCTGATCTTCAACCATGCGTCTATACACTTCAAGTTCATTTCTGAACTTTTCCGTGACGTTGAAATTCGAATCGACGATGCCGGCCCCCATCGCAATCCCCATGACCCCGTGGATCAACAGATCCGTCATGGTCTTTCCCGTATGGCACGCCGTCAGCCCTATGATCGCCTTCACGTTGCGATCGACATAGAACTTCATCTGTACCTTGCTTCTTCTGTGCTTTCCAACTCTGCTCATTTTCCAAGACTCCCTGGTTGGGGGGGGCGGCGGATAGTCTAGCAAAGTGTGTACCCATCGCGCAAGGGCAAAATGCAAAATTTTTCAACGCTTTTCCATTGCTGTGTTTTATTGGCGAAGAAACCTCCATTATTAAACAAAATACGTCATGGTGAAGTGAGTTGTGCTATACTGTGCGGCGAAGGGAGCAATGGAGCATGGCATTTAGATTGAACAGGAAACGTGCAGCCGCGCGTCACATCTACGGCAAGACGGACGCACAGGGGAATTTCCGCCTTACTGTGAGCGGAGTCCGCCGCTTCTTCAAGGAGCGTTCCGGGACGCCCGAAGCGCGCGACAAGCTGCTCCACGACCTTGGGGTGCGCTACCGCAGGAACGGCGAGGTCTACGTCGTCCCGGTCTGAACGCCATGACCTACGCGGACTATCCCCTCACCGTCTACGCATTTCACGGTTGCTCCCGTGAGGTCGGCGAGTCCGTGCTGGCCGGCGAGACGGACCTGAAGCCAAATCGCCCGCGCGGTTGCCGCTGAATGGCGACTATCTCGCGAGCGTGTCCCATGAACAAGTTTAACGGTTGTAATCCATTCGGTTCTAAAGACATGAAAAGAACTGCTTTCATCATCATCATCGCCGTCGCCTCCCTCTCGCCAACCGCCCGTGCGAAAACCGCCCAGGCCACGCTCTCGAAGGAGCGGATCGACTACGCGGTCGAGTACGACAGGTGCAAGTCCAGCCTCCTCGGAAGGGTCGGCGACGAGATGGGGGAGGTCGAGGCCCTTCAGGCCGTGAGCGTCCACTTCCTCCGCGCATTCGGGCGAATGGAGGAACGCATGGCGCGGCTTGAGGCGCGCGTGCAGAGGCTGGAGGCCAGCAACGAAGACCTGAAGCGGCGCGCAACCGATACGGAGGCGAAGGTCAAATCCCTCGACGAACTGGCAAAGGCGCACGACGCCGACCTCGGAAAGCTCTTCAAGTGGGCGCGGGATGTCGATGACGATCTCTTTGGAGGACTTAGCGGCGGGACAAAGGCCCGGATCGAGAAGGCCGCAAGTCAGATCAGCAGCCTCGCGGAAACGTGCCGGCAGACATCCAACACGGCGGCCGCGCTCCAGAATGCGGTGGACGCCAACGCGGCGGCGATCCGCGACCTCGCAACCGCGATCAGAAGCGCGAGGTGGTAATGCGCCTACGCGATGTCAACTTTGGAAAGAATTTTGCCGAACTTGACAGGCAGATGTGCGAAAGTGTATAATGTTAGACAACTTTTCAAGCAAAAGAAGGATTGTTTGACATGCTGTTGAACTTTCAAGTTGCAAATTGGGCATGCTTCCGCGATCCAGTTAGTTTTACGATGGAGGCGGGACCAGAACGCGATACAGACGGTCACCTCGCTAGAATCGGCGCGAAATCGCGTCCGCTAAAGGTGCTGCCGGTCGCAGCCATCTACGGAAACAACGCCTCGGGCAAGTCGCAGTTCATCGCCGCGTTGGCGTTTCTGCGCAACCTCGTCGTTGAGGAATACAAGACGGGACGCCTTCCGTTCGCGCCGTTTCTCCTCAACGACAAGTTTGCGAAGGAACCGACACGTTTCCTCATACAATTCGTCGTCAACGACGAGATCTACGAACTTGAGGTGCTGCTGACGGAAAGCGAAATCCGGCAAGAGACGCTTTCGCGATACAATAGCCGCAACTCAGAGAAGACCTCTGTCTATGTACGCGAGGGGCAGAAAGTCGTCTCGTGTTCGTGGGGGGGCGATGCCTATTGCCAGTACGTCAAGACGATGACCGTCGATCCAACGCGGCTCTTCCTGACGCTCTCCGCCATCTTCGCAGCCGGCAAGGACGAACTGGTCGCCGCGATCTACAACTGGTTCGCCCGCTCGCTCGTCATCATCAAGCCCGGTTCGCACTACATCGGCGTGGACGACTACTGCACCGATGGGCGAATCGCCAGGCGCACGCAGGACTATCTGGCGCGTTTCGACACGGGCATCAGCCGTCTCGATGCGGAGTCAGTACCGCTTTCGGTGTTCCATCCCTCACTCATCGAAGAGGTCCGCAACCTGCTTGCGCCTGGCGCGAGCCTCCATCGGCTGATCGGCAACGAGGTGTTCATGTTCTCGGTCGACGCGAAGAGGGAGCTCGTGGCACAGCGTCTCGTCGCCCTGCACACGAAGGCGACGGGAGGCGAGACGCCGTTCCCGATTTCGCTTGAATCCGAGGGGACGCGCCGTATGCTCGATTTCATTCCGGCGATTGCGCGGCTGACGGAACCCAACCAGTCGATGACGTTCGTGGTGGACGAAATCGACAACAAGCTCCATCACCTCGTGACGCGGGCGCTCGTCGAGGACTTCATCGCGACATGCTCCGCCGACACGCGCACCCAGCTCATCTTCACGACGCACGACCTCCTGTTGATGGATCAGGCCCTCTGCCGCCGCGACGAGATGTGGGTGACGGACAAGGCCCCGGACGGCAGTGCGACGCTCACCGACTTCTCCGCTTTCAAGGGGCTGCGAAAGGGCACGAAGATCCGCGACGTTTACCTCGACGGGCGCCTCGGCGGCATCCCGCGCCACATTTGAGGAGGCCATCATGTTTCCACAGAAACGCAGATCGGCCTATCGTCAGCAATGCGGCGGAACCGTCAAAGCACGGATACAATCTGCACGAGCTGATCGCGGAGGGCGTCAATCTGGGACTGGTTTGCCATCGTTCGCGTCCCGTAAATGTCGTAATCCCCCTGTTTCATGCCGGAGATCGGAAGCCCCTTGTGATTGGCGATGGTCGCCAGCGTATTGCCGTCCTTCACGTCAAAGACGAGGTTTCCAGTCCCGGTGAACCGATGCGCGTAGTTCTGCCGGACAAGCTGCATCACCTTGCGGATCTTGTCGCTATGCGCGCGCCACGCCATTGTCGCGCTCTTGTCCAAGCTGCGTGACTTGTTCAGAACGACCATGCGGACCTTCGGAAGGACAAGGCCGTTCTCCCCGGCCTTGTCCGCAAATGTGAAGATGGAGTCGTCGAAATCCTGCTTCCCGCCGAACAACTGGTAGGCGTTGATACCGTAGACCAGCCGGAAGACGTTCATGATGCCACGGATCGAGGCGTTGTCCGCCGTACAGGGAATAATCAGCTCGCGCGCGGCCAGCGTGCTCATTTCAGTATAAACGGCAAAGCTCGGATTACAGTCTATGAAAACGACGGAGTCGTCATGTCCATTCTCAAATGCGCCGATAATGTCGTCAAGAATCATCCTGCTGGCAGTCCAGGCTCCACGAACGGGCGCGGACCCCATGTGTGAAATAAGCTGCGAGCAAACGTCGAGATCAACGTCTCCCGGAAGCAGATGGAGGTTCTTCGGCATCGCAGGGTTCTGCGTGGCGACAGGAATGAAATAGCCCTGCTCGGTCCCCAGAAGCTTGACGTTCGACTTCGAATAGCGCGCCTTGATGTAACCGGCGATCGTCATGCCGGACTGCGCAATGGAAGCAAGGTTCGCCTCGCCCGTCCCGTTCCCGCCGAGAAGCATTTCGGAAACATTCGCCTGCGGACACATGTCGACGACGGCCACGCTTTTCTCGGGGTGGCTTAACGCATACTCCGACGCAATCGTGTACGTCAGGAAAGTCTTCCCGACCCCGCCTTTATTGTTCCAAACCATGTAGCGCATAAGAAGCTCCTTACCCTGCGACCGAAATGCCGCATGAGGTTTCCATTATACCACATCTTTGTTTCTGGGAAAACAAATGCGGTTCTGAAATGCCGAAAGCCGATGTCCCGAGTTTGCCACTTCATTTTTTGAAAAGCGCGGTTTGAGCCAATGTTCACGCGGGTCGCGTGAAAAATCCGCCATAATTTTTAGCACCTACATTTCAGAACGCCTCGACGCCTGACTTGAGCGCCGCCAGACCTCCTTTCGTGTATATCCTGTCCGCGTTGTCGATGCCGAAGGCCGAGAGGATGCGGCAGATGTCCTCGCCTGACGCGTTCTGCATCATGTAGTATTCCTGCGGCAGCTCGCAGACCTGCCAGTCGCGCAGCGCGGCGGACAGGCGCGCGCCGGACATGCCGTACGACCACTTCAGGTCGCCGCCGTCGTCCCTTTTCGTCTCCGCCGCCGCGACCCTCCGCTGGATGAGGCGCATCATCGTGAGCGCGATGAAGCAGACCAGGAGGTGGGCGTGGATGTGCTCCGGGGTGTTGACGAACACCGGACGGGCCTCAAGCGTCCCCTTCATCTCGCGGAACTGGTCCTCGATCTGCGTCAGGCCGTGGTACTTCTCGATGACCTCCCTGTCGTCCATCTCCAGCTCCGACGTCGCGATCTGGTAGTGGCCCATCAGCTCGTTGAACTCGTTGAGCTTGTCGTCGTCGATCATGGCGATGAGCTTCGTCCCGTCCAGCACCTCGCCGTTCCTGCTGTTCACGACGTCCTTCTTCAGGAACCGCCTGAGGCTCCTCGACTGCGCCGCCGTGACCCTGAACCCCGCCGGGTTGGCCCTGAGCCGCTCGACGAAGCCCAGGAACTTCCCGTGCTCGAACACGTCGCGGTCGTAGAAGGCCTTGCTCCAGTACACGACGACCTTCTCCGTTATCCTGCGCTTCTTCCCGTCCTCGTCGTACACCGTCCGCTCCACGACCCGCGACTTGTGGCGGAACCTTTCGCTCACGACGTTGTACCCGTCTGGCGAGACCGCCCACCTGCGCTCCGCGGCCGTGCTCTTCCGCAGGCTCTTCGAGACGATGTAGCCGTTTCCCGCGTCCGTGACGTGGCACATGTTCGTGCCGGAGTACATGCCCCTGTCCGCGACGAGTATGAACCGGTCGAGCCCGAACGTGTCCACGGTCTCCTTCATGGCGGGCCTGAGCGAGTGGTGGTCCAGCGTGTTGCCCGGGAACATCCCGAACGAGATCGGGATGCCGTTGTCGTCCATGAAAAGCCCAGTCTGCACGATGGGCTGCTTCCTGTTCTCCTTGCTGACGCCGAACTTCCTGAGCCCGGTGCGCACGACGTTCCCGGCGTCGTCCAGTTCGTCCTCGTCCGCGTCCGGGATCTCGAAGAAGAAGTTCGTCACGTCGTAGAACACCGTCGAGGGGTTGCGCCCGACGCCGCGCTTTATGCGCGTGTTCATCCGGCGGAGGATATTCCCGGCGTTCTCGTCCAGCACGGTCAGCGCGTCGTACACGTTGTCGCCGTTCTCGCTCGCGACGAGCCTCTCGTAGTATTTTTCGTTCTGGTCCATCGTCGCGCACTTCGACGCGGGCTCGAGGATCCTGCCGTACACGAGAAGCCGAACGATCCCCTGGAGGTCGTACTGTATCTTGGAGGCGTGCTTGACGCTCGCGAGGAGCTGGCCGAGGCCGAGGGCGGAGAACACCGGGTCGAGGATGCACGCCGCGAGCCGCTTCGGCTCGCCCTTGCACTTCGGGTCGCCCGCCTTGAATCTGATGACCCACTCCTCCTTCGGCGCGTCGTTGACGTAGGGCTTTAGCGCGTCTATCAGCGGCCTGCCCTCGCGGAACGACTGGCGCAGCCGGTTCAGGAAGTCGGGCTTCCCGTCGTCGTGGCGCGACAGGGGGCCGAGGCCCAGCACGAGCCTCTTGCCCGATATGGGCTTGCCGTTGCGCGACAGGCGTCTCTTCGATTCGACGAGCCGGAGGTACGGCCTCTGGCAGACGGTGAACTTCTCGATGTGCACGGCCTTCTCCTTGCAGGGTTGCAATCACAGGAGAATTATATCATGTCTGCAGCGACGCCGCAAGAGGGGATATTGATTTTATTGAAGATTTCTATCGCGCTCCGCTTTGAACCCTACCGGCGAAGTGGCAAACTCGGGGCCTCTTTTTGCCTCCAGAGTGGCACGGATGCTGGGGTTTTGGTAGAATACAAAATGTTTTTTCCGAAGGAGATTCGAGTACATGTCAGAGAAGCGTCGCATTGTCGTCACATCCGCCCTGCCCTATGCCAACGGGGACATTCACCTGGGACATCTGGTGGAGTACATTCAGACCGATTTCTGGGTGCGGTTCCAGAAGATGCGCGGGAACGACTGCGTCTACGTCTGCGCCGATGACACCCACGGCACCCCGATCATGATCCGCGCGGCGAAGGAGGGCATCACGCCCGAGGAGCTGATCGCCCGCAGCCACGCCGCGCACCTGAAGGACTTCACGGACTTCGAGATCGCCTTCGACAACTACTATTCGACGAACTCGCCCGAGAACAAGGCGCTCTCCGAGCAGTTCTTCGCCGCGATGGAGAAGTCCGGCGGCATCACGAAGCGCACGACGCCGCAGCTCTACTGCGAACATTGCAAGATGTTCCTGCCCGACCGTTTCGTGAAGGGCACGTGCCCCAAGTGCGGCGCGGAGGGCCAGTACGGCGACAGCTGCGACAAGTGCGGCGCCACCTACGCCGCCGAGGAGCTGGGCCACCCCGTCTGCACGACGTGCGGCGCCACGCCCGTCGTCCGGGATTCCGAACACCTCTACTTCGAGCTGGAGCCCCAGCACGACTATCTGCGCACGTGGATCCCCGAACACACGACGAGCGACGTCTCGAACAAGCTCCTCGAATGGTTCAACGAGCCCCTGCGCGGTTGGTGCATCTCCCGCGCGGCGCCGTACTTCGGCTTCCAGATTCCCGGCTACCCCGACAAGTA
>OIYS01000917.1_pt1 | contig 17181 bp, 14 predicted proteins | sample 1588271 | NCBI WGS metagenome assembly OIYS01 (sample SAMN03283286) | human gut metagenome | biome: human-associated habitat; material: feces | host: Homo sapiens | place: Peru | collected 2012
TCCAGAAGATCGGACTGAAGGCCAAGGTTGACCTGTTCGTGGGCTACATCGACCGTGTGACCATCTACGAGGCCAAGGCCGGCAAGACCAAGGCGCTGGACTTGTACCAGCTCCGCATGTATGTGGATGGCTGCGCACTGGACAACAAGCCTGTAGATGAGGCCGTACTGATCGCCAAGCGTCATTCGGCAGAGGTGAAAGAACTGCGGGACATTCTGAACACCCTGACCGCACCTGACGGACGTCCCTACAACTTCCGGCTGGCTACATGGGATGAAGAGGGCATCGTGATCCGCCAAAGTGCGTGAGAACAGTCAGAGGAAAAGTGTGCAATCATTGCACACTTTTCCCGGCAGAAAGAAGCGAAAATATGGCCGATGAAAGCACCATCATCTGCTGGACTTGCACCGCAAAATCAGGTACAATGGGAGCAGAAATTTACAAAAGAGAAAGGAAGACTGACCATGACATATACTTCCGCGCAGGCCAACAAGCTGCTGAAAAAGCTCAACGACGAGCACGCCGCCCTGCTGGATAAGGAGAACCGCAGCAAGGACTTCCGCGCCGCCATGGGCGAGGATGTGGAGACCGTGCGTCCCGCCTACGACTACGCCGTCACGCAAAAGAAATTGGCAGAGCTGGAGCAGCGCATCCGCAAGGTAAAGCACGCCATCAATGTCTTCAACGCCACCCACATCATCCCTGACTTTAACATGACCATCGATGAAATGCTGGTCTACATTCCCCAGCTGACCCAGCGCAAGAACAAGCTGGCCGATATGAAAGCACGTCTACCCAAGCAGCGGGTGGAGGAACAATATGGCCGGCAGTCCAACATTATCGACTATTCTTACGCCAACTACGACCTGGCGGCGGTGGAAGCCGACTATGAAAAAGTCAGCGATGAGCTGTCCCGCGCACAGTTGGCGCTGGACGCCGTAAACCAGCGGGACACGTTTGAGTTGACAGAGTGAAACCCGTTCCGTCGCGCTGTCCGCACCATTTTTTATGACAAGTAGTGACCTCCGACCGTGTTCAATGTTGCTGCGGAGGCGGGTTATTCTATTTGTTATTGGGTTATGTGGCCCGTGTTCAATGTTTCGGGTCGTTGCTATAACTGGTTGCGGAAGCCGCGAGAAAACTTTTCCCCCAGAGGTCGAAGTACGGTTATAGACCTCCGGTTTTCCATCAGAAAAAGTGTGCAATGATTGCACACTTTTCCAAAGGAAGGTGAGGTATGAACGTAAAAGAACTGATCCTGAGTCAGTCTGCGGCGGACATTGCCGCCGCGCTGCTTGACCGCCTAGATGTTGAACCCGCCAAGCGTGACAAGGGCATCCGCCGCATCACGGCGCTCATCGACAGCCTGCGCGGCATGGAGCCGGAGACCACCGATTACATGCTTCTTGGCGTCTATCACATGTACGATGACAGGGAGTTTTTGGATGCCAACCTGTATTGTAAGAGCGAACTCCCCGCCGAACTTGCGCCGCTGCCGGACGTTCTTGCGGTGAAAGGCATCGACGAATTGACCGTGGATGAGACTGAGCAGGCCGCCCGCGCTATTCAGCTACCTCAGAGCTACGCGTTTGAACTGTCGCCATGGCGAGAGGTGCTGGGTTACGAGGTCAATATCGCCAACGCACAGGAGGTAGGCGTGGCCGCCTTTTGCGCAGCGGTGCTGTACGAGATGACCTTCTTCGGCTTTGACGAAGAGACGGTGGACGCAGAACGGCAGAAGCTCTATGACTCCTTCCGCGAAGCGGAGGAGTTGGACAAGCTCCCACCGGAGGAACGAGCAAAACACTTCTTCTCTGCTGAGGAGGTCTTTGCTGAACTAGGTATCCCCGAATCCTCCGAGGAAGAACGGCAGGAAACACATCGGCAGATGTGCAGAGAGATGCTGATCAACAGTCTGAGAACGTATCAGATGCTGGAAAAGTACATGAAAAAGCAGTAAATTGAGGAGGCCATCGGCTATTTGCCGATGGCCTTCCCTGTCCGTCAAATGTGCTTCATGTCGTATTGCGTAATGTTTCCGAAAATATTCGTGTAAATTAGCGCGAAAGTTTGAATGAAATTTGCAGATTTTTACACGAATGTTAACCATGTCCGTGCCGTTTCCACTTTTAGGTCACAGTTTGGGGCAAGCAAAAGTAGACGTGTCACTCCCTTGCCGCCACATATCGCTGCTTGGAGCTGCGGGGTTTATCAGGCAGCGTCAGTTGAATAGCTCCACATTCCACAAGAGGATCAAGGTAACGCCGTAGGGCATACTGCCCTGATGCAATATTCAAATACGCAATGATCTCGCTACGGCTTCGAGGTGTACGACAGAATTTCAGCAAACCTTTTTCGTCTTGCACGTTACCTTGTTTTACATCCTCATTGCCGACACTTCCCGCTGCACCATGCTCACCATTGTATAGCGTCACGACAAATTCGCTGCGCCGATCCGCGAATACCGGCTCCGGCAGATTGCGGCTTTTCATGGCAAACCGAATCGTAGGAATCCCAGAATAGCGATTCTCAGTTTCCCCCAAAGTCTCCATCGCAGTAACGAGTACCGGGTTGCGGGTATCCGGCTGGGCATTGCCTAACTGGTCGAGAGTCAATCTACCATAAAGCCCGCCCGGATTCGTGATCTCGATTCGATTGGAATACATAACCAATTGAATAGGCATTCCTTCGGTATGCAGGCTGTAATCCCGGTGTACCAACGCATTGAGTATTGCCTCGCGCACAGCGTCCATAGGATACTGCGGAATGTCGATCCTCTCGCCTGTTTCTTTGTCGATCCTTGTGGCCGTCCGCATATTGGCCCGCACAAAGGCCAATGCACCCTCCAGCATATCCGGAAGTGTACCCTCAATCCGCTTTGTGTCGCTGAACCGATTGCCCTCCGCGTCAAGAATGCCCATTTGCTCCGCTGGCACACAGGTAGCAATGATGCTCAACTGCGGATAAAACGCTTGCGGGTAGAGTCCGAACAGCAGCAATGCCACCATGGTGATTTTCCCATCCCGCGTGATGCCAGTCAGTTCATATTGCTGCGCCTCCGACATGCCCGCCAAATTTGGGCGTTCATGTGTTTTCCTCACCAAATACGCTTTCACTTTGGGCATATCCAGCGATTGGAAGGACACCCTCTCTGCTGGACGAATATCGTCCTGATATTTCTTTCGGAACGCCTCATAGCTGTATACTTCGTACTCCGTCATGGGCTTGTCTCCATCACCCACACGAATATAAGATCCATGTAGCCGCCCCTTGGCCGTTTTGAAGCAAGGACGTTCTGCAATATCGACGGGCGGGATCTCCGCAGAGACAAATGTAAGCCCATCTTCATCCATCTCGGTAAATTGCGGTCGAACGATCGGCGTCATCTGTTCGCAGTATTCCATTACTTTGCGTTCCAAGTCCTGTGCATCGTAGACACCCACCTTTGCGAAGCCGTTCTTTTCCTCCAAGCCGAACACAAAGGTTCCTCCGCTATTTTGATTGGAAAATGCAGAGATCGTATCATACAGCTTTTCAGGACTGCCCTGCTGTGCTGCCTTTACTTCTACGGTTTGTCCTTCACAGCCACGAATCCGAATACTTTCAATTAGATAAGAAGTGAAGAAAAAACGCAAGACATTCCTTGACTTTTTTCGAGTTTTCTTGTGTTATTCAAAACAACGCAAGACTATCTTGCGTTGTTTCTTATGTTATTGACTTGCATTTCGCGGCTAGCGTTGCAAAATGCAACCAATCAAGTCGCGCTGTGCATAATTTGACCCCGCTGTAAACCTGCTAAAAAGTCAAGTCCTAATTAAAAGAAAAGTTATAGGAAGAAAAAGAGTATAGCAAAGCAGAGACGGCAAAGTGAATCGCTTGGCCGCCTCAAATAAAGTATTGGAGATATCAGTTCATTCTATTGCCGACAAGTTGCGGTAGAGCTCTGTGACCTTGCCATAGACCTCCGGTTTTTTATCGGAAAAAGTGTGCAATGATTGCACGCTTTTTTGAGGGGGCAGCGCTGACAAAGTGCTTTGGACGATCATAACAGAGGAGGCCATCGGCTATTTACCGATGGCCTCCTCTGTCCGTCAAATGTGTTTCGTGTCATATTGTGCAATATTCCTAAAAATATTCGTGTAAATTAGCATGAAAGTTTTATATAAATTCGCAGATTTTTACACGAATGTTCACCATGTCCGTGCCGTTTCCACTTTTAGGTCACGGTTTGGGGCAAGCAAAAGTAGACGTGTCACTCCTCCACTGTCACATATTGCTGCTTGGTGCTGCGGGGTTTATCAGGCAGCGTCAGCTGAATAGCTCCACATTCTACAAGCGGATCGAGGTATAACTCCAGTTACGGTTATGATTCCATGTTGGCGCAGCATTTCCAGCTTCCAAGATGCACTTGATGGCTTCAAAATAGCTCAGTAATTTGCTCTACTGCATACAGCGGCAAATTCACAAGTCGGTCTTCTTTTTTGAAATCTGCCATCGAAGTACGGACGGCGATCTCGGGTGCAAACTTCTCCTGATAGGTTTTCAGGCTCTTTGCCCGGAGGTTAGTTTCAGCCTTCACCTCTACGGGAATAACATGTTCGCCTATATCCACGATGAAATCAATTTCGCAGGACCCTCTGTCATTGGTGTAGTAGTAAATGCCCAGATCCTCAATGGTTTTCAGCTGCTGGCAAACATACTGCTCCGTAAGGGCACCTTTGAATTCAATAAAGAGGTCGTTTCCGTCCAGCAAGGTACGCTGGCGGAGGCCTGCCATACACCCAAGCAGTCCCACATCAACAAGGAACAGCTTGAATGCCTTTAAGTCCTCATAGGCCTTCAGGGGAATTCCGGCAGCATTGACACGGCTGATCTTATGAACCAGCCCGCAATCGGAAAGCCACAGAATGGCCGTTTCATAATCCTTGGCTCGTGCGCCCTCTCGAACAAGACCATAGACGAACTTTTTGTTTTCTTTTGCCAACTGCGAGGGAATGCTGTTCCAAAGCATGCGGATCTTGGGAACGATCTCATTCGGTGCGTGTTTGGAAAAGTCCTGCTCATAAGCGGCAAGTATCCTTTTCTGTATCTCGCGGACCTCATTAAAATCCTTGTTCTCCGCAAAGCTCTGCACCGCTTCCGGCATACCGCCCACAAAATAGTACTGCTTGAGCGCATCAATGTAGGTCTGCTTAAAGCTCGTGATCATTGGATAATCCTGCTTGCTGAGCAACTCTGCAAAGCGATCCTTGCCGGTGGCCATCAAAAACTCCTTGAAAGAGAGCGGGTATAGCTTCAAAAAATCCACTTTGCCCACAGGGAAAGAAGTGCCTTCGTGCAGGGCAATGCCCAGCAGAGAGCCTGCGCATACAATGTGGTATTGTGGCGCATTTTCGTAAAAGTACTTGAGAGAGCTGAGCGCTCTTGGCACTTCCTGCACCTCATCAAAGATCAGAAGGGTATGGTCGGGATCGATTTTCCGACCGGAGTATAATTCCAGTCCCATAATCAAACGATCTGTGTCCAGATCAGAGGCAAACAGCTCGGCCATTCTGGAATTGGAATCGAAGTTGATATACACGGTATCGGTATAATAGAGCTTTCCGAATTCCTTCATCAGCCAGGTTTTCCCGACCTGCCGTGCTCCCTCAATAATCAGCGGCTTCCGCCGCTTACTTTCTTTCCATTTCAATAGCTTTTCCATCGCGATTCGGTACATACTTGCACCCCCTATCTCATACTGCAAATATACTATACCACCGAATCGCAAAAAATGCAACGAACTTCCGCACTTGAAGCACATTTTTACGGCGAACTTTTGATGCCCCCATACGCTTTATACAACGAACTTGGCAAATGCGGCTAAACGGGTGAAGATCTTCCGAAAAGCAAATACGGCAGCCTGTTGAGAGGCTGCTGTAAGTAGACAAACTGGAATTTGTCTATTTCCCCATTACATAATTCGTCAAAGCGATTCCCTGTCGAATGACTTTCTGTTCTTTCACTACGCGATATCCTCGGTGTTGAAAAAATGGTTTTGCTGTGATAGACGCGTGGGTAACGAACGTTTTTCCCTTTGAAGAGGATTCCAGTGCATCACAAATCGCAGAGGCAATGCTTTTGCGCTGGTAGTCTTTATGAACATAAAGTCTGTCTAAATAGCCAGTACTATCCATGTCTCCAAAACCGACAATTTTTCCATTTTCTACGGCAACAAGTGTTTTGTGTTTCAGAAAAGAGCGGTTCCATTCGCCTAAATCAACCTTGCCAGTCGCCCAAGCATCCAACTGCTCTTTGGTATAATCTTTTGCATTTACGCTATGAACCGTTTGATAAAACAATTCAGCCAACTGCTCACAGTCAGAGGGGCTATATTCCCGAAGCTGCATATCTCGTCCTCACAAATTCCGATTTGTCAAATCACATTCTTCTCCAAGAACCTTTCCATCAAATCCATGTAGCACTCCGCCTGAACAATGAATCCCACATGCCCGCCAGGAACACTGAGAATCTCCGCATCCAGTTTTCCAAACAGCTTCGCCAGACGGTCCTGGTCCTCTTTTTTTGAACATGTCTTTCTCCGGAAGCAAAACCTGTATCTTTCCCCTCAGATACTCGAAATCACTTTCCTTGAAAAGCGGATAGTCCTTCAGCATATACACGCATTTAAAGCTATGAATAAACCGCTGCTTATAGTTCAGGTCGGAAGCCACTACCTCATAGAACCCTCTGCCATATTTTCGATCCTCTTCCGATTCACATGCCAAAAATCCTGTACTCTTTTTTAACAACAGGTTCAGCTCTGTTTTTGCGGGAACAAGTTTCAGTAAAAAGAGGAGCAGCGGCGTTGAAAAGCGCTCTTTTTGGATGTCTCTGACATAATCGGAATCTATCGTCAGGGTGGTCGTCAGGATCATGGTCAAAACGGATTCCGGATGTCTTTTCGCAAAGATCTGGGCATACACACCGCCATCACTTGCGCCGATCAGGATCACTTTTTCAATCGACAGCGCCTTCAACAGCTTTGCGGCAAAGTCGATCTGTTCGTCCGCGTCGGCGGTATGGAACGGATATTCATAAATCAGAAATCTGTATTTCTTCCCCAGCCTTTCGGCATACGGCATCCACATTTCCTGCATCTCTAATCCGTTGAAAAAGAGAATGACAGGGGCGCCATCCTTGCCGCCATATTGGTATCTTACCTTTACATTGTCAACAACCGCTGTTTGATACGGAACTTTCTTCAAAAAGGCATCATACTCTTTTTTGAAGTCTCTGCTGTCATTCATGATGGTTCTCCTCCCAAATTTTGGCCTGTTAATCTATTACCCATGTGCCAAGCCATATAAGCCCGCCGTCACGCCTGCACCCTATACTTCACGCGGTTTCCATACCGCGTCGAGGTCAGCAGACCCAGCTGTTCAAACTTCAGCACAAAGCTGCGGATGGTGGCGTAGGCGGCGTTGCCGAAATCCTTTTCCAGCTGCTTGGTGGAAAACTCGGCTTCCCCATACGCGGAGAGGACGAAGCTCCACAGTGCCTTTTCCTTCTCTGTGACCTGCCCTTGCGACAGGGCGGCCTGAAACGCCTCGGTCGTCTGGCGGGCAGGGAGCGCTCCGTTCAGTTTGTGATACACATTCTCAATGAAATACACTAGAAATGGCGTTACGTCCAGCACACCGCTGATGCGGGCATTCTCCTCCACCAGCGTGTAGGCATCGTAGTACCCCTTGCGGCTCTTGTTGACATACTCAGACAGCGGCACGAACAGAGCGGAGGAATATCCCTGCTGTACCAGATACCACAGGTGCATCAGCCGCGCCATTCTGCCGTTGCCATCAAAGTAGGGGTGCAGATAGGCGATATAGAAGTGGATCAGGGCGGCTTTCAGCAGGTCGTTGCTGTCGGAATCCTCGTGGATGAAGCGCACCAGCTCCCCCATACGCTCCGGCAGCTGCTGCCATGGCAAGCCGGTATGCTCCACCTTGGAGCCGACCACATACACGCTGTCGTGCCGATAGAAGCTGCCGGGGTGCAGACGGTCTTCTTCCGGCAGATAGGCATCTATAGCAGTCTCATACAGCTGGTGGATGGATGCTTTAGTGATCCTGTTGGCGGGGTTGCTGATGAACTCCAGCCCCTTCTTCATGCCATAGATGCGGTTCTCGCTTTCATCCGCTGGAGCAAAGCCGGACAGGATCTTGCGGACGCTGTCGCGGGAAAAATCCACCTGCTCGATGGTGAAGGTGGAGATGATCTCCTCCTCCATGGCCTTCGCGCCGTAAAGCTGCGTGCTGCTCTGCGGCGTCAGCAGGATCCGGGCGGCAGAGAGATGCACCTGCGCGACACTATCCAAATAGACAAGCTCCTGCCCGGCAAAGTCCTTCAGCGGCAGCGTATGGTAGAAGCCGCTTTTCAGCAACGACACAAACTCCCCCATATCCGCCTGCGGATATTTGTAGCCCAGCTTCTTCAAGTCCAGCACACTTTTATCCGACAGCATTTTGGTAAACAATGCAGCGTCCATATAGCGCCTCCAATTGATATGTAATGGTATCAGTTTTTATCAGTATACAGGAGTGTTTCCAAAAATGCAAGAGAAAATACCTCAAAATAGCCTGAAGTATCCGGAAAATGCCCTGCTTTTAATATCAGGGTTGCTTTTACTTAAAATGTCGGGTATGCTGTTTCTAGGAGCAACAGCGGTGCCAATATAACGATTCATTCAGCAAAAGTTATATCCAATGAAGGGAGGCTCTATATGGACAAAGTATCCCGGATAGCCGGAAGGGAATATACCCTGATAGAGCAACTGCCCGCTTTGGTGGGAGAAGCCGGTTATGTCATCTGCGAGGATGCGGAGGGCAAACGGTTTGTGTGTCCGGAGGATCTGTGGCTGGAAAATGTACCGCAGACGGAGCAGACTGCACCTGTCTGCACCCATAGCTCCACCCAAGAAAAAATAGAGTGCTTCCTTTCCATGTTCCGTGGCAGGGAGGGGCTGTACGCAAGGCGGTATTACAGCACCAAAAGCGGGAAAAGCGGCTATACACCGGTGTGCAAAAACGAGTGGGCGCAGGGGCTGTGCGATAAGCGGAAGTACAAATGTGCGGATTGTCCGAATCGGGCGTTTGTACCACTGAATTACGAAGCGGTCAAGGCACACCTGCGGGGGAATGATCCGTTGTGCCGGGATGTGGCTGCCATTTATCCCATGCGCGAGGACAATACCACATGGCTGCTGGCGGCGGATTTTGATGAAGCGAACTGGCAGGCGGATGTCGCGGCGTTCCGCAAGTGCTGCACAGCGCTGGGGCTTACGCCTGCGGTGGAGCGCTTCCGTTCCGGGAACGGCGCTCATGTGTGGTTCTTCTTCTCTGAGCCGGTTTCCGCGGCGGATGCGCGGCGGCTGGGCAGCGGCCTGCTGACCCGGACGATGGCGTGCCGCCATGAGGTGTCCTTCGCGTCGTATGACCGACTATTCCCCGCCCAGGACACCGTGCCGAAGGGCGGCTTCGGCAATCTGATCGCCCTGCCCTTTCAGGGGCAGGCACAGAAGGAGGGAAACACGCTCTTTGTGGACGAGCAGCTTGTGCCGTACCCGGATCAGTGGGCGTTCCTTTCCACGCTGCCCAAGGTCACGCCGGAGCAGTTGGCGGGGCTGCTGACGGTGCTGTGCCCCGACAGTGATGTCGGCGCGTTGGCGGAAACGGAGGAAAAGTCTGTCCCCTGGCAGTGCAAGCGGGTAAGACGGCAGTTAGACAGGTCAGATTTTCCGCTTCAAGTGACGCTGACGCTGTCAAACCTGATCTATCTGGAAAAAGCGGGATTCTCCCAAGCGGCGTTGAATGTACTGAAGCGTCTGGCGGCATTTCCTAACCCAGAGTTCCGCGCCAAGCAGGCCATGCGCCTGCCGGTATATGGAACGCCGCGTATCCTGGACTGCGGCTATGAGGACGATGCTTACATCGGTCTGCCACGCGGTTGCTGGGATGCATTGGCAGAGTTGCTGGAGCAATATAACGTTCCAACCGCCATAGAGGACAAGCGCTGCAACGGCAAGACAATCGATGTGGCCTTTAACGGGACGCTGCGGTCGGAGCAGGTACCTGCGGCGCAGGCGTTGCTTGCGGGAGATATGGGAGTGCTGTCGGCCACCACAGCCTTCGGCAAGACGGTGATTGGGGCGTATCTGATCGGCCAGCGAAAGGTCAACACGCTGATTCTGGTGCAGTCCAGCGCGCTGCTGGAGCAGTGGCGGACATCCTTGGAGCAATTCCTTGTTATTCATGAGGTTTTGCCGGAGCCTCCTAAGAAAAGGGGCAGGAAAAAGAAGCGCTGCCTGATCGGTCAGGTTGGCGCGGGAAAGGACACACGGGGCGGGATCATTGATATCGCCATCATGCAATCGCTTTTCGAGGGCGAGGAAAAGGAGGTCAAATCCTTTGTGGAGGAATATGGGATGGTCATCGTGGACGAATGCCACCATGTGGCGGCGTTCACATTTGAAAAAGTGCTGAAGGCCGCAAAAGCGAAATATGTGTATGGCCTGTCCGCGACGCCGGTGCGGAAGGATGGACACCACCCCGTTATCTTCATGCAGTGCGGGCCGATCCGTTATTTGGTAGACGCCAAAAGCCAGGCGGATAAGCGGACGTTCTCCCATTTCGTCATTCCCCGATTTACGCGGGCGAGAGCTCCGGCTGGCAGCGGCATTCAGGAGCTATACGCCGCTATCGTCAAGAACGAAAATCGGAACACGTCGCTGGTGGAGGATGCAGTGCAGCTCGTGCGTGAAGGGCGCTCACCGATCCTGCTGACGGAACGGAAAGAACACGCGGCGCAGCTGGCTGCGCTTTTGGAGGGGCAAGTACAGAACGCTTTCTTACTGGTGGGGAGCGATAAGCCGAAGGAAAAACGGGAGAAATTGGCCGCGTTACAGGCGATACCGACCAGTGAAGAGGTTGTCGTGGTGGCCACGGGAAAGTACATCGGGGAGGGATTTGATGCTCCGCGATTGGACACTTTGCTGCTGGCGATGCCGATTTCATGGCGCGGAACACTGGCGCAGTACGCCGGTCGGCTTCACCGAAATTACGAGGGCAAGCACGAGGTCCGTATCTACGACTATGTGGACGTCCATATCCCCATGCTGGAGCGGATGTACCACAAGCGGCTGAAGGGCTATGCGGAGCTGGGGTATCAGGTGAAGTTCGGCACATCGGATGAGCCCGTCAGCATAATCTATGACGGGTACGCCGCCATGGCGGCATTTGAACAGGATCTATCCGATGCGGCGCAGAGCATTGTGATCGTCAGCCCCTATCTGCAAAAGGGGCGTGTCGAGAGGTTGCTGCCGCTTTTGCAAGGCACCGTATCCCGTGGCGTAACGATCACGATACACACCAGCGACGTCGATGCACGTACGGCAGAGATTGCCGCAGCCGTTGGCGCGCTGCAATCTGTCGGTGCGGGAGTAATCCCGCACAAGGGTTTGCAGCAAAGATACGCCGTTTTGGATGAGCGTATCGCATGGTATGGCAACGTAGATTTTCTAGCCTTCGGTCGCAGGGATACGGATGTGCTTCGCTTCGAAAACGCGGACATTGCCGGGGAGCTGCTGTCACTGATAGACGAATCAGAGTGCGAACAGTTGATGATTGCGGATTGACGGAGGTCTTTACCAGCAAGAGGGCGTCGCTTATGGCGACGCCCTCTTGCCGGATATTGCACACTTAAATGGTCAAAAAAACCTTTGTTCACTCGGATATGGGAACGAAATCATATCATCCACACGGGGACGATATATGTGCTGCTGTCGATTGCGCCTAATGTCTCCCGAAGGCAGATGATCGCGCCGGTGCCTCTCGGTACGGAGGCCTTGTCCAGCAGCTTGAAAGCGCCCGTAATTTGTGTGGGCGGGTTGATGCTTTTTTTGATCTCGATGGGGTGCAGCTGACCGTCGCTCTCCATAATCAGATCGATCTCGTTGCTGTTCTTGTCCCGGTAATAATGCAGCAGGCAGTCCTTCGCACTGTTGCTGTAGGTCTTGATGATTTCCGACACAACATAGTTTTCTAAGATGGCTCCGTTGATTGCGCCATTCATCAAAATTTCGGGGCTTGAGTACCGGGTCAGATAGGAGACCAGCCCTGTATCGAAGAAATACATCTTCGGCGTTTTGATCGTCCGCTTCAGAAGATTGTTGGAGTAGGGGTGCAGGAAGAACACGATCCCCGATTTTTCAAGCTCCTTCATCCAGCGCTTTGCGGTATCGTCACTGACGCCCACATCTCCGGCGATGTCATGCAGGTTCAGCATCTGGCCGCTCCTGCAGGCGGCAGCACGAATGAAGTCGGCAAACATCACCTTATCCACACCGGGAATATCGGTGGTCACATCCCGGTCGATATAGGTCTGAATATAGCTGCTGTAAAACACATCCCGGTCTTTATACTTGCCGCTCCTGTGGCCGGGGAGCGCGCCGTCCCAAATCCTTTGATATATCTCATTCGGTGTGGCTGGGGAAAGCAACGCCTTGCGCTTCTGCAATTCGTCAAGCTCCAACGAAAAGGGTGAAACCTCCATTGCACCGCAAAGCTCCGACTGTGACAGTGCCGACATATGAAGAATGGCGGTTCTTCCGGCCAGGGATTCCTGCGCAAGCTCCATCAGGCGATACGCCTGAGAACCGGTCAGCCAATAGGAGCCGGGGGCGGCGCCGTTATCCACGGCGATCTTGATATACGAAAACAGCTCTGGGGCATACTGAACCTCATCGATGAGAACCGGCGCGGGGTGCAATTTCAAGAACATGGCGGGATCGGTTTTGGCAAGTCTACGTTCCTCCAAATCGTCCAGCGAGACCTCGGCTCGTGCCGTCCCCTCCATCAGATGCCGCAGCATGGTGGATTTTCCCACCTGACGCGGGCCGGTCAGCAGCACACAGGCGTACTCCTCGCTTATGGCTGTAAACTTCTTTTCCAGCTGTCTTTCAATATACATTGCTCCGCCTCCTTTGGGCTAAAATACGATGTACCTTTATTATAGCCTAAGAGGAAAAGGAAATCAATAAGTTTTGGGCTAAAATGCGATGCACTTACATTTTGGCCTAAACGAGCAACAATTATGTGTATCCACAACAGGAAAGCCGCCCGATTTGAAATCGGGCGGCTCCGTTGCCTCGTAAGTATCTTCTTCAGTGGGACAGCCGGCATTGCGATGCTGGCGCTTTGCGCACACCCCCTCGATTTTGACCTCTCCCGCGCCTGAAACGCCCCTCAAACGCCCCATTTACAGGTCAAATTTTTGGCTGATGCGCACAGAGGCCAAATCCGCAAACCCTTGCGCCACAACGGTTTTAAGCCATTTCCAGTTGCTCCACATCCCATTGGATAGGTTCCATCCCCAGTGACCGCACGGCGGAGATCACGTGGTCGTCATACTCGCCGTAGGGGCAGCGGATCAGCGTGGGACTGCATCCAGTGACGGCTTCGATTTTATCGCAGCTCTCCTGAATATCCGCCACGATCTGGGAGGAGGTCAGACTGTTGTAGTGGTCGTGGTGGGTGGAATGACTCATGACCTCGTGGCCCGCATCGTGGAGCGCCTTTACCGATTCCGGATACTTATCCACCCAGTCGCCCACCACGAAGAAGGTGGTCTTGACGTTGTACTTCGCCAGAATCTCGATAAGGTGCTCCGTATCCTCGTTGCCCCACGCTGCGTCAAAGGAGATGCTGCACAGCTTCTCCTTGCGCTCCACCGAATAGATGGGCAGCTGCCGCGTGGAGGCAGCCGCGGTCTGCGACGCGGGATACAGCGTCACATAAAAGATACCCGCCGCCAGCACCAGCGTACACAGCACCGCCAGCAGCCGGCGGTGCAGCAGGAACACCCGCACCCGTGTTTTCTTCATACGATCCCCGTCCTTTCTGGTGTCCAGCCTATGCGTGCCGGTGGGGAAAAATACCGGAGCGGACAGTGCTGAATACGCACGGCGACTGTGCCGTCGCGCAGGCGGTCGGACGGCGATAAAGAAGGACCCCCCATGGAACTTGTGAATTTCGCAAGTTCCATGGGGGGGTTACATTTATTTCGTCCTGCCCTGCAGGGCCTCCTTCAGCGTGCGCCAGCCCAGTACCGCGCACTTGACGCGGGCAGGCATGTGGGCGATATCCCGGAGGGCCGACGCCTCCTCCAGACTGTCGATCTCCTCCTCGGTTGCTTCGCCCTGGATCATCTTCAGGAACGTCTCGCCCAGCTTCAGGGCGGCGTCCTTCTGCTTCCCCACGATCATGCCCAGCATGATATCGGCGGAGGCCTGGGAGATGGCACAGCCGTCGCCTACGAACGCGCCGTCGGCGATGGTGTCGCCGTCCAGCTTCAGCTTGAGGAAAATATCGTCGCCGCAGCTGGGGTTGACGCCCTCCAGCACGATATCGGCATCCGGCAGGTCGTGCTTGAACTCCGGGTGCAGGTTGTGCTCGGTGAGGATCTCGTTATAAAAGCTTCTATTTTCCATAGCCCATTCGCTCCCTCAAGGTGGAAAGACTGTTCAGCAGGCGGTCGATCTCCGCCTCGGTGTTGTAAAACGCCAGACTGGCCCGCGCAGTGGACGGGTGGCCCAAGTGAGCCAGCAGCGGCTGGGCGCAGTGATGGCCCGCCCGGATGGCGACGCCGTCGCTGGCGAGAATTTCGCTGATATCGTGGGGGTGGATGCCGTCCACGGTGAAGGCCAGAATGCCGCAGTGCTCCTCCGGCTTTTCAGAGCCCAGCACATGGACGGCGGGGATAGCTTGAATGCCCTCCATGGCCCGGCGGGTAAGGGCCAGCTCACGGCGGTGCATCTCCCCGAAGCCGATGCGGTTCACATAGTCGATGGCGGCGTGAAGTCCCACGGCACCGGCGGCGTTGACCGTACCGGCTTCAAACTTATGGGGCAGCTCCGCGAAAACCGCGCCCTCGCGGGTAACGGACTCGATCATCTCGCCGCCGGTAAGGAAGGGCGGCATTTCGTTCAGCAGCGCTTCTTTGCCGTACAGCACGCCGATGCCCATGGGGCCGTAGAGCTTGTGGCCGGAGAAGGCCAGAAAGTCCGCGTCCAGCGCCTGCACATCCACCGGGATGTGGGGCGTGCTCTGGGCGCCGTCCACCACCATCACCGCGCCGTGCCGGTGCGCCATGTCCGCCATCTGGCGGATGGGGTTCACACGGCCGATGACGTTGGAGACGTGGGTGCAGGCCACGATCTTTGTTTTATCGGTGATAAGCGCCTCCACCTTATTCAAATCAAGGCTGCCGTCCGGCTCGCATTCCATGAATTTCAGCGTCGCACCGGTCTGGCGGCAGACCATCTGCCAGGGCAGCAGGTTGCTGTGGTGCTCCAGAATGGACACCAGCACCTCGTCCCCGGCCTTTACGTGGGAAAGGCCGTAGCTGTAGGCCACCAGATTCAGGCCCTCGGTGGTGTTGCGGGTGAAGATGATCTCCCGGACGCTTTTGGCGTTCAGGAAGGCCCGGACGGCCTCGCGGGCGTTTTCATAGTCGTCGGTGGCGGCGATGCTCAGGGGATAGAGACCCCGCAGGGGGTTGGCGTTATGGGTTTTGTAGAACTCCGCTTCCGCGTCCAGCACGCACTGGGGCCGCTGGGCCGTGGCGGCGTTGTCCAGATAGGCAATATCCAGATTGTTCAGCAGGGGAAAATCATCTCGGTACGCATGTGCCATGTTACAGCACCTCCTCCAATTCTGTCAGGATGGTCGTCTGGGCGGTCTCGTCCTGCAAAGTGCGGGCCAGCCGCTCGATGGCGGCGCGGGCCATGATATTTTCCGCTTCCGCCGCGGAAATGCCCCGGCTCTCGAAATAAAACAAGGTATCCTCGTCCAGCTCGCCGATGGTAGCGCCGTGGTTGCCCACCACGTTCTCCTCGGCGCAGAGGATCAGGGGCACCGTCTTGTTGACGACGCCATCCCCCAGCATCAGGACAGTCTCCTGCTCGTTGCCCACGGAACCGGCGGAGCCCTTCTTGAAGTCGATGGTGCCACGGAAGATCTTCCGGGCGTCATCCTTCAGGGCTCCGGCGGCGTTGATCTCGCTGGTGGTTTTCTGGCCCCAGTGATCCACCACCAGATTCAGATCCACCGTCTGCTGCCTTTGGCCCAGATAGCCGATCCCGGCCTGAAAGCCCGAACCAGTGCCGTTCAGGGCAAAGTGACCGTCACTGTACACATCGCCCCGGCCCAGCAGAATTTGTATCAGCTCCACCTGACCGTTTTCGGCGCAGCGGCCGCTGTTCTCCAGACGAAGCAGGGAATCCTCATCCGTATTCTGTATCTGCACCAGCCGCACATGCGCGTCTTTCTCTACGTGCAGCTCCGTCCGCACCAGCAGACTATCTTCGGCATGCAGCGTCTCAAACACCGTGACGGTCTGGCCCTCCGGGGCGTGGATATCCACCCGCTTTTCGCTGTAAGCCCCGTGGCCGGAAATGTCCAGACGGACGGTCTGTCCGGCGGCGGTGACCTGTTCCGTGCCCAGATCGGCGGCGTCTCCCCAGGTCAGAGCCGTTTCGTTGACGCCCAGCCGGTTCCATGTGGGGGTCGGGAGCCTGTTGATCAAAATCGTCTCACTCATATGCAAACTCCTTTCAGCCGATGCTGCCCTTCATTTCCAGCCGGATCAGGTTGTTCATCTCCACGGCGTACTCCAAAGGCAGCTCCTTGGACACGTTGTCAGCGAAGCCGCTGACGATCAGCGCCCGCGCGTCCTCCTCGCTCATGCCCCGGCTCATGAGATAGAACACCGCCTCGTTGCTGATGGCGCCGATCTTGGCCTCATGGCCGATGGCGGCGTCCTTCGTCCGGATATCCATGGCGGGGATGGTGTCGGAGCGGGAGTCGGAATCCAGCATCAGGGACTGGCAGGACACGGCGGATTTGGCGCCCCTGGCGCTCTTTTCCACCACTACGCTGCTGCGGAAGGTGCTGACGCCGCCGCTCTTGCTGATGGAGCGGGTATTCATATAGGAGCTTGTGTTTTTGCCCACATGAACCACCTTCGCGCCGGTATCCAGATCCTGTCCGGCTCCGGCAAAGGTGACGCCGGTGAACTCCATGCGGGAATTATCGCCCTTGAGGATGCTCATGGGGTACAGGCAGCCCACATGGGAGCCGAAGGAGC
>OIYS01000919.1_pt1 | contig 17161 bp, 16 predicted proteins | sample 1588271 | NCBI WGS metagenome assembly OIYS01 (sample SAMN03283286) | human gut metagenome | biome: human-associated habitat; material: feces | host: Homo sapiens | place: Peru | collected 2012
AAAAAGCTTCCCCTCCGGGGGAGCTGGCTCGCGACAGCGAGACTGAGGAGGGGCGTTATGGGCGAGAGTGGTGGGAAAATGTGCACTTGTTGAATTTTCATTATACTATATTTCCCCGCAAATAGAAAGTAGTACACAAAAAATTAAGACTTTTTCGGTTGCCATATCTCCAATTATGAAGTAAAATATAGGTTGGATTGTTGAAAACATCGGAGGACTATGCCATGGCATGGCTGGAAATGACATTGAATACCCCGCAGGGCTCTGTGAACGCCTTGGTTACCGAGCTGACGGCGCTGGGCTTTGAGGACCTGTGCATAGAAGATCAGCAGGAATTTGAAAGCTTCCTGGAGGAAAACCGGGAATACTGGGATTATATCGACGAAAGTCTGGAAAAGCAGCTCCAGGGCCTAAGCCGGGTGAAGCTCTATTTGGAGGATACGGACGGGGAGAACCTGAAAAAGCTCCGCGCCTTCGCCGAGAAGAAGGGCCTGCCCCTGGAGGAAAAGGCTTTGCCGGATACGGATTGGTCCGAAAGCTGGAAGGAAAACTACCCGCCCCAGGAGGTGGGGCAGTCCCTGGTGGTGCTGCCCTATTGGCTATCTGAGGACTACCGCGGAGACCGGAAGATGGTGGTTCTGGACCCGGGCCTGACCTTTGGCACCGGGGCCCATCCCTCCACCCAGATGGTCATGGAGGCCATGGAGCAAACCGTCACCCCAGGTATGCACTGCCTGGACCTGGGCAGCGGCAGCGGCATTCTGTCTATCACCGCTCTGCGCTTGGGGGCGGAAAGCGCCGTTGGCGTGGACATCGACCCCAAGGCCGAGGGCATCGCCCGGGAGAACGCCGCCTACAATGGCTTCGCCGCCCCCGACTTTACGGCCCTCACCGGCAACGTTACCGGGGACAGGAAGCTCATGGAGCAGCTGTCCCGGAAGCGGTACGGCCTGGTGCTTGTGAACATCGTGGCAGATGTGATCATCGGCCTGGCCCCGGTGCTGCCGGAATTTTTGGGAGAGGATACGGTCCTCATCTGTTCCGGCATTCTGGATACCCGGCTTGAGGATGTACTCCGGGCCCTTCAGAAGGCGGGCCTCACCGTCACCGGCATTCGGCAAAAGGAGGAGTGGCGCTGCGTCACTGCCCGCAAAGGAGAAAAAGCATGAGCATGACTTACAGAACCCGCCGTCGGCTGCAAAAGCTCGGCGTGACGGTGCTGATCGTGCTGGTGGTGCTGCTGATCGCCTGGTTTTGCAGCGTGATCTGGCTCCAGCGGTATGTGGTCTACAGTGCAGACGGCGCCCAGGTGGATTTTGAGCTGGGGGACGCAGGCTTTGCCGGCGTGGTCGCCACACCGCCCCAGGCCCAGGGCGGCGTGTCCATCTTCTACAACGAGGGCTCCGATGCCATTGAGATTTCCAAGGACCTGAGCCCCATCAACGGATATTATGTCGACTACACCATGCTCCTGAAGAGTATGGACACCCTGGAGGCCGCCGTGGATTTGATTCCCTCCGGCACGCCGGTTATGATCGAGCTGAAAAGCGGCTACGGCGTGTTCTTCTATTCTACAAAGATTTCCGGGGCCAAAACCTCCGAGAGCTTGGCCAATGCCATCGGCATTGACCGGGTGGATGCCTTTATCCAGAAGCTCAAGAACAAGGGCTGCTATATGATCGCCAAGGTCTCGGCCTTTCAGGACTATGAGTACGGCAACAGCAACGTACCCACCGGCCTGTATATGACCTCCCGGGCGGGATTGTGGATGGATGACCAGGGCTGCTACTGGCTGGACCCCGCCAGTGCAGGCGCCCAGAGCTGGATCACCTCCGCCGTGCTGGAGCTGAAAAACATGGGCTTCCACGAGGTCATGCTGAGCAATTTCCGCTTCCCCACCTCGGATGCCTATATCTACACCGGGGACAAAACGGCAGCCCTGCAAAATGCCATGCAGAACCTGCTGACCTCCACGGCCTCCGACAGCGGCACCTTTACACTGTCCTTCGGCACCAACGATCCCACTTTGACCCTCATCGACGGGGCCAGAAGCCGCATCTATTTTGAGGGCATCGACGCCGCCAATGTGCAGACCACCGCAGACCAGTCCACCGTGGCGGACAAGCAGGCTCAGATCGTGTTCCTGGCCACCACCAACGACACCCGCTTCGACAGCTACAGCGTCCTGCGTCCGCTCACCGCTGCAGAAACCATCGAGGCCCAGAAAGCAGATACCAACAACTGATATCCGGCCTTCCCCTGCGAGGAAGGGGACCGCAGCACATTTTTCCAAATTCTACATAGCATGGATTGAGCGGTGAAGCTCGAAAAAAATCTTTCGGAGGGAAATGCTATGTGCGGTAACAACTCTTGCTTCGGCGGCAACATCTGGTGGATCATCATCCTGGTCCTGCTGCTTGGCTGCGGAAACAATGACTGCGGCTGCGGGAACAACAACAACGGCGGCTGCGGCTGCTACTAAGTAAAAGAAATTTTACCCCGGGAGCCTCGGCTCCCGGGGCATTTTCGTCTTGCAAAATGCCCACATATCCTGTATCATAAGGGGCGGAAAGAGCGCCGCAAAACCTTCCCCTCCGGGGAAGGGGGACCGCCGCCACGGGCGGTGGTGGAAGAGGGGCCTTCTGCACAAGAGCGGTGCGTGAATTGATTTTACATACCACGCTCGCCCGGAACGCCCCTCTTCAGTCAGGGCTAACGCCCTGCCAGCTTCCCCGGAGGGGAAGCTTTTGCTCTGAATACTTTACATCCGAGGTAATAACTATGATCGAAATCCTAAAAGCCATTCTCTTCGGCATTGTGGAGGGCGTTACGGAGTGGCTGCCCATTTCCTCCACGGGGCACCTGATCCTGCTGGACGAATTTGTGACCCTGAACGTGTCCGCCGAATTCAAATCCATGTTCGATGTGGTCATCCAGCTGGGTGCCATTCTGGCCGTTGTGGTGCTGTTCTTCCACAAGCTGAATCCCTTCGCCGGGGACAAGACTCCCCAGGAGAAAAAGAGCACCTGGAGCCTGTGGGCCAAGGTCGTTGTGTCCATCATCCCCTCCGGCGTAGTGGGTGTGCTGTTTGACGACTGGATGGACGACCACCTGCACACCGCCCCCGTGGTGGCCGCTATGCTGATCGTCTACGGCATTGCCTTCATTCTGGTGGAGCGGCAGTACCAGGGCCGCCATCTGGCCGTGGACAATGTGGACCACATGGACTGGAAAACCGCCATCGGCATTGGCCTTTTCCAGTGCCTGAGCCTGATTCCCGGCACCTCCCGGTCCGGCTCTACCATCCTGGGCGGCATCCTGCTGGGGGCTTCCCGGTCCGCCGCTGCGGAGTTTAGCTTCTTCATGGCTATTCCCACCATGCTGGGAGCCAGCGGCATTAAGCTGCTGAAATTCTTCCTCACCGGCGTTGGCTTTGCAGGCAGTGAGCTGGCTGTGCTGCTGGTGGGCTGCCTGGTGTCCTTCCTGGTAAGCCTTTTGGTCATCCGGGGCCTCATGAATTACGTCCGCAACCACTCCTTCTCCGCCTTCGGCGTGTACCGCATCATCCTCGGGGCGGCGGTGCTGCTGTATTTCGCATTTGTAAAGTAAGTTCTCTACTACAATAGGAGGAAAAACCATGGAATATACCCTTGAAAACGAATATCTCAAGCTGACGGTTGCCAGCCGCGGCGCAGAGGTTGTGAGCCTGGTGCGCAAAAGCGACGGCGTGGAGCACATCTGGCAGGCAGACCCTACCGTGTGGGACTACCACGCGCCGGTGCTGTTCCCCCACTGCGGCAAGGTGGTGGATGGCACCATCCATGCCAAAGGCCGGGATTTTCCGGCAAAGCAGCACGGCTTCGCCAGGGAGATGGAGACCGTCCTGGTGAGCCAGACTTCCGAGAAGCTGGTCCTGGCCCTGGAGAGCAATCCCGAGACCCAGGAGCGGTTTCCCTATGCCTTCCGGCTGGTATACACCTTCACCCTGGAGGGGGACACCCTGTGCCACACCCTGACGGTGGAGAACAACGACCTGGAGGAGATGCCCTTCGGCATTGGCTTCCACCCCGGCTTTACCGTGCCCTTTGATGACAGGCACACCCTGAACGACTACGAGCTGCGCTTCGAAAAAATGGAGTCCCCCCTGTGCATCAACAATCTGCCCCACGGCCTGATGCACGGCAACTTCTATTATCTGGGCTCCAACATCATCGCCCTGCCCATCAACGAGGCCCTGTTTGCCAACGACAGCCACTGCATGACCAACCTGACCTCCAAGACCCTGGGCATCTATGAAAAGGACACCGGCCGGGCCGTGGTCTGCGACATCGGCGACTTCCCCTACACCCTGATTTGGAGTATGCCCGGCGGGGATCCTAAGTTCGTCTGCATCGAGCCCTGGCACAGCCTGCCCAGCCCCGAGCGCAGCTCTACCGATTGGCTGCAAAAGCCCGCTGCCGCCATTCTGGCCCCCGGCGAGAGCTGGTCCACCACCCTGCGCACCCGGTTCCAGCGGTAAGGTCTTTACGAAAAGTTCACAATACAGCGCCCCAAGCTTTCAGCGTACTTTCAGCTTGGGGCGCTATTATTGTTTCCAAATCATGGGCGAAGAGCCCTGGCGAGGAGGAACGATATGATTCAAGTGGAACACCTGACCAAATGGTATGGCCAAACCCACGCGGTGAAGGATCTGTCCTTTGAAATTGGGGACACGGGCGTTTACGGCTTCCTGGGCCCCAACGGCGCAGGCAAATCCACCACACTGAATATGCTCACCGGCTGCCTGTCCCCCACCGAGGGAAAAATCACCATTGGAGGCTTCGACATTCTGGAGGAGCCAAAGCAGGCCAAAAAATGCATCGGCTATCTGCCGGAGCAGCCCCCTGTGTATATGCAGGAGAGTCCCTGGGAGTACCTGCACTTTGTAGGCGAAGCCAAGGGCCTGCGGGGCAAGGACCTGGATGAACAGGTGCAGGACGCTCTGGCAAAGACCGGCACGGAAGCCGTCCAAAATAAACGCATCGGGGCTCTGTCCAAGGGCTACCGGCAGCGCATCGGCATTGCCCAGGCTCTGCTGGGAGACCCGAAGGTGATCATTCTGGACGAGCCCACCGTAGGCCTGGACCCCATCCAGATCCTGGACATCCGCAGCCTTATCCGGGACCTGGGCAAGGAGAAGTGCGTCATTTTCAGCTCCCATATTCTTTCCGAGGTCCAGACCGTGTGTGATGAGATCCTCATGATCGCCGGAGGCCGCCTGGTGGCCTTCGACACCCCGGAGAATCTGGAAACGCAGCTTCGGGCCGCCCAGCAGGTCAGCCTGACAGCCCGGGCGGGAGAAGAGAAGCTCCAGGAGGTTCTTTCCACGGTGGAGGGAACCTTCCCCGCCGCCTTTGCCGCCGGAGAGAATGGCTATACCACGGTCACCGTGAATACCTCCGGCGGCTACGGCCTGACAGAGAGGCTCTTCCGGGCCTTTGCAGCGGCAGACCTGCCCCTGGCGGAGCTGCGGGTGAACAAGGCAGACCTGGAGGATGTCTTCCTAAAGCTTGCGGAATCGGAAGAAACCGAAAATCCTGAAAACAAGGAGGAAAGGGCATGAAAGCGGTATTCAAACATGAGCTAAAGCAGTATTTCGACTCCATGACCGCCTATGTCTTCGGAGCCTTTCTGCTGCTGTTCATTGGCATCGGCTCCATGCTGTACAATTTGCAGTCGGCGGTGAGCAATTTTGAATTTGTACTGAGCTTTGCCGCCATTGTCTTCGTGGTCATTGTCCCTGTGCTGACCATGCGCACCCTTTCCGAGGAGCGGAAGCAGAAGACGGACCAGCTGCTCTATGCCCTGCCCATCTCCACCACCCAGGTGATTTTGGGCAAATTTGGGGCGCTGCTGGTGGTCTTCGCCATTCCGCTGTGCTTTGTGGCGCTGTATCCGCTGCTGTTTTCCCGGTTCGGCGAGGTGTATCTGCCCACGGCCTATGGCTCCCTCTTCGCCTTCTTCCTGCTGGGTGCGGCGCTGATGGCGGTGGGGGTCTTCCTCAGCTCCCTGACGGATAATCAGGGGCTGGCCGCCGGTCTGGGCGTGGGAGCCATTTTGCTGAACTACTATTCCGTCAGCCTGTCGGAATACGTATCCTCCACGGCGGTTGGCTCTCTGATTGCCTTTGCCGTGCTCACCGTCTGCCTGGTGCTCATCATCCGGGCTCTGACCAGAAACGATATTCTGGCCATATCCACAGGCCTTGTGCTGCTGATTGGTCTGGTTGGGGTGTATCTGCTGGACCGGACGGCTCTGGAAGGCCTGCTGCCCGGCCTGATGAAAACCCTTTCCCTGTTTTCCAGGTTTACAGTGTTTGTCAACGGCGTGTTTGACCTGACCGGCGTTGTGTACTACCTGTCCGTCATTGTCTTCTTCCTGTTTCTGGCGGTGCAGTCCATGGAGAAACGGAGGTACAACTGATGAAAAAGAACATTGCATTCAAGGGCGGCAGCTATGCCATTGTGCTCACCTGCATCGTGCTGGCCCTGCTGGTGGTGGTGAATCTATTGGCAAATGCCCTGCCGGCAAGTCTTACCAAGCTGGATATCAGCGCCTCCAAGCTCTATTCCATCACCAGCAACACCAAGGCTGTGGTCAATGCGTTGGAGCAGGACGTGACCATCTATTGGGTGGTCCAGTCCGGCCAGGAGGACAATGTCATCGACAATCTGCTTGCCAAATATGACAGCCTGTCCGACCACATCGATGTGGTGAAGAAAAACCCGGATGTATACCCTGCCTTCGCCAAGCAGTACACCGATGAGACTGTGAGCAACAATTCCCTCATTGTGGTCTCCGGGGAGAAATACCGCTATGTGCCCTATTCGGACATCTATGTATCCCAGGGCAGTGCTTATTCCTATTCCTACACCACCTCCTTCGACGGCGAGGGAGCCATTACCTCTGCCATTGACTATGTGGTCAGCACCGAACTGCCCATTGTGTACACGCTGGAAGGACACGGCGAGGCTGACCTGCCGGAGACCTTCGCAGATCAGCTGGAGAAGGAGAACATTGAGACAAAATCCCTATCCCTGCTGACCGTGGATGAAATTCCCGAGGATGCGGCAGCGCTGATGATCTATGCCCCGGCTTCGGATCTCTCCGCGGAAGAGGCCAACATGCTTTCCGAGTACGTGAAGTCCGGCGGCAAGCTGCTGGCTCTGGCAGGGCCTGTGGCGGACGGGGAGCTGACCAACCTCTACGGCATCCTCTCTGACTACGGCGTTACAGCTGCTCAGGGCATCGTCAGCGAGGGCGACCGGGAGCACTATGCCTTCCAGGCCCCCTATGTGCTGCTGCCGGATCTGGCGGACAGCGACATTACCGCCCCTCTGGCGGAGAAGAAGTATATGGCCATCGTCCCCATTGCCGCCGGATTGCAGCTCTCTTCGGACAGCGAGGCGGTGTCCCTGCTGAATACCACGGACAGCGCCTACAGCAAGCTCGCGGGCTACCAGCAGACCACCTACGAGAAAGAGGAAGGCGATATTGACGGCCCCTTCTCCCTGGGCGTGGACATTCAGGACCACAGCAGCGGCCGGATCCTCTTCTTCTCGTCCTCCTACCTGCTGGACGATATGTACAATGCCTATTCCTCCGGGGCCAATGACGATCTGGTGATGAACGCCCTGTCCGCCCTGATGGGAGACCGGCAGGCCATGTCCATCCGCAGCAAGTCCCTGAACTACAACTATCTGACCATCAGCGAGTCCGCCGCGTCCCTCATCAAGCTGGTCATGATCGGCCTGGTGCCCCTGTGCTATCTTGCCATGGGCGTGGCCACTGTTTTGGATAGGAGGAGAATGCAGAAATGAAGCGTCAAAAAAAGCTGCTGCTTCTGCTGGGGCTGCTGGTGATTGTCAGCGCCGTGACCCTGGGGGTCATGAAGCAGGAGGAGCACAAGGAAAAAATCAAAAATACCCCTGCCACCGTTCTGGAAATGAAGGACATCGACTCCGTGAGCTGGGATTATAACGACGTAGGCTATACCTTTCGCAAGGAGGACGGTACCTGGGTCTATGATGCAGACGCCGCCTTCCCCGTAGACCCGGAGAAAATGGACGACCTCCTTTCCCAGTTTGCCTCCCTGGGGGCGGCCTTCACCATCGAGGAGCCGGAGGACCTGGGCCAGTACGGCCTGGAAAAGCCCCAGTGCACCATTCGCCTGACCGCCGGGGAACAAACCGCAGAGCTGACTCTGGGGGACTTCAGCCAGATGGATTCCCAGCGCTATGCCGCCCTGGGAGACGGCAATGTCTACCTTCTCAGCCATGACCCGATGGAGGAATTTGACACGGATCTGTCGGGGCTCATTTTGCAGGACGAGATTCCCACCTTCGGCACCGTGGAGAACATCACCCTTTCCGATGGAGACAGCTTCACCCGGAATGAGGAGGGCACGGGCTTTGACGATGACGACCTGTACTTCCGGGATTCTGACGGCGGTGCCCTGGATACGGACCGGGTAAACGCCTATGTGAAGAACCTGCAAAACACCAGCCTTACAGATTATGTAACCTACAACGCCACAGAGCAGGATTTGGCGGACTGCTATCTGGCAAATCCCGAAAAATCCGTCACCCTGACCTATATTCCGGAGGAAGCGGAAAGTGAAGCGCAGACTTTCACATTGCACCTGGGCAAGGAGCCGGACCCCAGCGACGAGGAAACCGGCCAGGCCTACGCCCGTGTGGGGGACAGCAAGATCCTCTACCGCATCAGCGACACCATATATGAAGCTCTGATGGTCTGTGACTACAACGACCTGCGGCATAAGGACGTCTTCTGTGCCGACTTTGATCAGGCCGATTCCATGACCGTCACCATGGAGGGCACCACCTGGGAATTCACCAAGGAAATCCCTGAGGATACCGACGAGGCGGTTTGGATGCTGAACGGGGAAGAGGCGGACATGACCGACGTGGAGACGGCCCTGAAATGCCTGACCGCCGAGGAATTCACCGCCAACGCCCCCGCCGACAGGCAGGAGCTGTCCGTGACCGTCCACCTGGACCGGGAAGGCCCGGATGAGATGACCATCGACCTATACCGCCAGGACGGCAAGCAGAGCCTGGCCCAGCTGAACGGCAAGAGCCTGTGCTACCTCCGCCGCTCCGATGCGGTCAGCCTCATGGAAGCGCTGAACGCGATCCTGCTGGGATAAAACATAGCAATGGAGCCATTCCGCGTTTGGAATGGCTCCTGCTTTATGCGCTTTTCATGGGTCCCAGCCGGATGACGGCCAGGGTGGCGTCGTCTTCGCCCGTGCTGCCGTATTGGCGCAGCAGGCGGTCAGCTAAGGGGCCGGTGGGCTCGATGGTATCCGGCAGGGAAAGAGATTCGTCAAAGGTCACGCCGTCGCTGGCAAGCACCAGCGTCTGTCCCTTTTGCAGGGAAAGCCTTGCGATCCGTTCCCCGGAGGACCCCAGCTCCATCCCCGGCGGCAGGCCGGGAGCGCCGATGCGCCGGAGGGTTTTCCGGCTGAGCAGATAGCTGGGGGCCGCCCCCCACTTGTAGAGGCTGGCATAGCCCGTGTCCAGCCGCAGCTCGCACAGGTCCGCGGTGACGGCCCCGGTGTCCCCGGTGAGCAGCAGCTGGGCGTTGAGGCTTTTCAGGGCCGCCCCCGGGGGCAGCCCCGCCGTGAGCATCCCTTTCAGAAGATGGACTGCCTGGCAGGCCTGGGCTGCTGCCGGGGCTCCGGTGCCCATGCCGTCACACAGGAGAATGTAGAACCGGGGCCCCGTTCCGGGGAAGGCGGCACAGCGGTCCCCGTCTGAGCGGTCCTTTTCCCGGGAGCGGACGGAGACGGTCACCCGATAGCGGATCTGGCCCGGAGAGAGCTGCAGGGGCAGCCCATCGGCCACCCGCTGCAAATAGCGGGAAAGCATCCCGTATTGCTGGGCCACCGCCATGCGGTATTCCTCCCGACGCTTGTGCTGGGCCTCCAGCAGCCGCTGCTGCTCCCGTACCCGGGCAGCCTCCCGCAGGACCCTCCCGGTGTGGGGGCAGGAGAAGGAGAGCGGGTCTAAAAAGATGCTGTCATCCATGGCCTGCTTCCGGGGGCAGGTGTCAGCCCTGAGACAGTCGGTGCAGGCGGCGGCCTTCAGCCGTTCCACCCGGTCCGGCATGGAGACGGAAGATCCGGGAATCTCCAGCAGGAGCCGCTGCATCTTCGCCAGCACCCGGGCTTCCTGCTCCAGCTTTACCTGAGCGCCGGAGGTCCCCCGAGTCCCCGGGGGCAGCAGCAGATCCCAAGGAAGTGCTGCCCCCAGCAGCCCGCCGGTGCTCACCCCCAGCCAGGCTCCGATGTTCCAGCTTTTGCCCAGGGCCATGCCCAGAATGCACCCGGCGCTGACCGCTGCTGCCCGCCGCCAGGGCTCCTTCATGGGCAGGGCCCGGAGCATCCAGGCCCCGCACATTCCGGCGGTAAACCCCGGAAGCCCGGACCACTCCAGAGCGGCCCCAACCAGAGCGGCGGTGGGGAGGGGCCCTGCCGCCGCGGCGACGCCTGCTGCGGCGCAGGCCAGCCCTTTCAGCCCCGCCGCCGCCAGAGCCCGCAGCCCCAGGGAAAAGGTCAGGCAGACGGCCGTGGGGTGGCCGGTGTCCATGGCCCAGCCGGGGATCCACACCCCCAGGCAGCCGGTGCTGCCCCAGAGCAGTGCGAACCCGGGGGCTTGGCGGAAGGGCAGGGCTGCGGCAGCGCAGAGCGCCCCAAAGCACCCGCCCCGCAGAAGCAGGCCTCCCTGCCGGGCCAGCAGCGCCGCCAGGTGCAGGGCCAGTGCCAGCGCCGTGAACCAGAGCCCCGGCAGCCATCGGCTTTGCCAGAACAGCCGGTAGCCCCCCGCAGCCCCCAGGGCGGCGAGCAGGCACCAGCCTCCCTTTGTGGCGGCTGCCAGGGCTGCCCCCAGGGGCAGGCAGCCGCCTTGCCCCGGAATGGCCGCCAGGAGCATCCCTCCGCCGCTCAGAAGCACGGCCCTGCATAGCTTTTCCGCCCCCGGGTCCGCCGCCAGCAAATCCAAATCCCGTTTTCTCCTGCGCAAATACCCCGCAACCGTCATTTGTATGCCGCTCCCTTCGAAATTGGTACATTTCAGACTTTAGCACGGCCTCGGGAGAAATGCCGTCGGAAGAAGCTGCTTGCAATGAGAAATTCTCCGAGGTATAATACGAGAAAATCAAACTTTTCCCATCAGGAGGACTTATGGCAAGCGAATTTGAGGTGAAATACCGTTCTTCCCCCGCAGCAATGGAGCTGCTGGAGGCCGCCTACGGACCCTTTGAGACTGTCACCATGGAGACGGCCTATTACGATGCCCCGGGAAGGCCACTGGCCGCCCGGTACTGGACCCTGCGCCGCCGCATGGAAAACGGCCGCAGCATCTGCGCACTGAAAACCCCGGGAGAGGGGCTCCTGCGGGGAGAATGGGAGACGGAGTGCGACAGTATAGAAGCGGCGATCCCGGCCCTTTTGGCCCTGGGTGCTCCGGAAGAGCTGGGTACCCTGACAGCCGGGGGCCTGACCCAGACCTGTGCCGCCCGGTTTACACGGCGGGTCTGCCTGGTTTCCTACGGAAATTCGAAAATGGAGCTGGCCCTGGACTGCGGCGCGCTTCTGGGCGGCAGCAGGGAGGAGGCGCTCTGCGAGGTGGAGGCGGAGCTCAAGCAGGGCGCCCAGGCTGATACTCTGGCCTTCGGTGCATACCTGGCGGAGCACTATGGCTTGGTCCCGGAGGAAAAGAGCAAGCTTGCCCGGGCCCTGGCACTGGCGGAATAGGGAAAACCCTTTGAAAATTCCCTGTTTTTTTCAAAAAACCTATTGCAATACAATCAAAAGAGTGCTATAATCAGTACCGATAGGATGTAGGAAGAAAGAGAGGGGCGCGCCCCTCTCTTTCTTATTGACCAAAAGAAAGGATGGTTTCATGAAGGTCACCGAGCAGGTAGCCGCTTTCGCGGAACCCGTCGTGCAGGAGCATGGCTGCGAGCTGTGGGACGTGGAGTATGTGCGGGAGGGCTCCGAGTATTTCCTGCGGCTGTACATTGACAAAGAGGGCGGCGTGGACATTGACGACTGCGAGGCCATTTCCCGGGCCATGGACCCCATTCTGGACGAGAAGGACCCGGTTCCCGGGAGCTACCATTTTGAGGTCTGCTCCGCAGGTTTGGAGCGGGCGCTGAAGCGGCCCGGGGATTTTGAGCGCTTTATGGGCTCTCCCATTACCGTCAAGCTCTATCGGCCCTACAATGGCCTAAAGGAGCTGCCCTGTGTGCTGCGGGGCTATGAAGACGGCAAGCTCACCGTGGAATCCGGCAAGGAAACAATTACATTTGAAAAGTCCCAGGTCGCGCTGGTGCGGCTGCGGGTGGAATTCTGATTGGAGGAACGAAACGATGGCAAGAAAAACAAAAGCCGCCAAGGCTGAGCCCCAGGTAGATGTGGGTGCAGAGATTTTTGCAAGCCTGCGAGAGCTGGAAAAGATCAAGGGCATTCCCGTTGACTACATGGTCGAGCGGCTGAAGCAGGCTCTGGCCAATGCCTACCGGAAGGACCGGGAGGACCACCGGGATGTGCCCGCCGACAATGTGATCGTCAATCTGGACGAGCACGGCCTGAGCATCCATTTGGTGAAGACCGCTGTGACGGAGGACGAGCTGGAGGACCTGGCTCTGGAGATCCCCATTGACGCTGCCCGCCGCTACAAGGCAGACGCCCAGCCGGGCGATCAGATCAGCATCCCCGTGGATTACCAGAAGTTCGGCCGCATTGCCGCCCAGACCGCCAAGCAGGTGGTCATCCAGGGCATCCGGGAAGCCGAGCGGGGCGTGATGTATGAGAGCTACTCCAATAAGTCCCAGGAGCTCATGACCGGAACCGTGTTCCGCACCGTGCCTGCCACCGGCGATGTACTGCTGAAGGTGGGCCAGGGCAATGATGCCTCCGAGGCCATGCTCCGCTCCGGGGAGCAGATCCCCGGCGAGACCTATACCGAGGGCCAGATCCTCAAGGTCTATGTGCTGGATGTGCGCAAGAGCGACCGGGGCCCCCTGGTGCAGGTATCCCGGACGCACCCCAATCTGGTGCGCCGTCTGTTCGAGCTGGAGACCCCGGAAATCGCCGAGGGTCAGGTGGAGATCCGCAACATCGCCCGGGAGCCCGGCTCCCGCTCCAAGATGGCCGTCCGGGCCGCTATGGAGGGCATCGACCCCGTGGGCGCCTGTGTGGGCCCCAGAGGCGGCCGTGTCAATGCCGTTGTGGAAGAGCTCCACGGCGAGAAGATCGAAATTGTGGTGTGGAGCGAGGACCCCTGCCAGTATGTGAAGGCAGCCCTGAGCCCTGCGGATGTGATCTCCGTCAGCCTGGTACCCGGCCAGAAGGCCTGCAGCGTGATCGTGCCTGACGACCAGCTGAGCCTGGCCATCGGCAAGGAGGGCCAGAACGCCCGCCTGGCTGCCCGCCTGACCGGCTACAAGATCGATATCAAGTCCGCCTCCCAGGCCGCCGCCCTGGCCCAGCCCAAGGAAGAGGCCCAGGAAGAGACGACGGAAGAGTAAAAAGCTTCCCCTCCGGGGAAGCTGGCAGGGCGTTAGCCCTGACTGAAGAGGGACGTTCTGAGCGAGAGTGGTCCGAAAATACTGCGCACAAGCTGTGTACCGCTCTATCATCCGGGCCCCCTCATCCACCGCTGCGGCGGTCCCCCTTCCCCGGTGGGGAAGGTTAGAGAAGGGAACGTCAATTGCACAAAGTACAATAAGGAGGGAACCCCAAATGCAGAAAAAAATCCCTCAGCGGCAGTGCATGGGCTGCCGGGAACGGAAGGCCAAGAAGGAGCTCATCCGGGTGGTCCGGGGCGTTGACGGAACCGTCAGCCTAGATTTCAGCGGCAAGGCCCCGGGCCGGGGCGCTTACCTGTGCCCGGACCCCGAATGCCTGAAAAAGGCCATCCGCTCCAAGGCGCTCAGCAGAAGCCTGGAAACGGAAATCCCCCAGGAGGTCTATGACCGCCTGGAGAAGGAGATGGAGCAGAATGGATAAGGCACTGAATTATCTGGCCCTGGCCCGGAAGGGCGGCATGGCCGAGCTGGGCGAGGAGCCCGTGGGCGGCGCGGCAAGAGCCGGGAAGGCCTATGCCATCCTGGTTGCCTCCGATGCTTCGGACCACACCTGGCGCAGAGCCAAGAGCTTTGCCGCCGGTACGGAGCAGCAGTGTGTCCGCCTGCCCTATAATAAGGACCAGATGGGCGAGGCCATCGGCCGGGATGCTCTGGCTATGGCCGCCATTACGGACGTTTCCCTGGCACTGGCTCTTGTGAAGGCCCTGCCGGAGCCGGAAAAATATAAGGAAGCTCTGGAAGTTCTGTCTCAGAAGTCCCAGAAGGCAAAAAAACGCCAGGCGGAGGCCAAGGCCCACGCCCGGAACGTTCGGACAGGGAAGAAGAAACATCATGAAGTAAAGTAAGATTGTTAGTTAGTGGAGGTGCGTTCATATATGAGTTTTGTGAAGTATCGTTTGAAGGAAGTTGCAGCCGATTTCGGCGTAACGCCGAAGGAAATCGGGGATATCATCTCCAAGTTTTATGAAAGACCCAAGTCCAACTCCCAGGTTCTGACGGACCAGGAGCTGAATGTGGTATTCGAGGTTATGACCCAGACCCACCAGATTGATTCTCTGGAGCAGGTCTTCGCTGCCCAGAAGCCCAAGGAAGAGCCCAAGAAGGAAGTCAAGGCCGAGCCGTCCAAGGCGGAGAAGACAGAAGCGTCCAAGGCGGAGAAGAAAGAAGCGCCCAAGGCCGAGAAGGCCGAGCAGCCCGCTGCTGCCCAGAGTGCCCAGAGCGCCAAGCCCGAAAAAACCAAGGAACCGGAGCGGAAGCGGGAGCGCCGCATTGTGGATACCTCTGCCGTGCAGGTGAACTCCGCCCGTTTTGACGACCGGGTGGATGCGCTGGTCTCCGAGCGGGTCCAGAACTACCAGGGCGGCAAGCAGCGCATCGGCGGCAAGAAGGGTCAGCAGCAGAACAAGAAGGACAACAAGTTCCGGGGCAATAAGTCCCGCAACGAGGAGCAGGAGAAGCTGCGCCGCCTGCAGATGGAGGTTGCCCGGAAGGCCCAGCTGACGGTGAAGATCCCCGAGGAGATCACCGTGGGCGAGCTGGCTTCCCGGATGAAGAAGACCGCCGGAGAGGTCATCAAGTGCCTGATGAAGAACGGCGTCATGGCCGCCATCAACCAGACCATCGATTATGACACCGCCGAGTTCGTGGCCACCGAGATGGGCTGCAAGGTGGAGAAGGAAGTCACCGTCACCATCGAAGAGCAGATCATCGACGACCACGTGGACACCGCCGAGGAGCTGGAGACCCGCGCCCCCGTCGTTGTGGTCATGGGTCACGTTGACCACGGCAAGACCTCCCTGCTGGACGCCATCCGCAAGACCTCCGTCACCGCGGGAGAAGCCGGCGGCATCACCCAGCACATCGGCGCTTACACTGTGGATGTGAACGGGAACATGGTCACGTTTTTGGATACCCCCGGCCACGCGGCCTTTACCTCCATGCGCGCCCGGGGTGCCAAGTCCACGGACATCGCCATTCTGGTGGTTGCCGCCGACGACGGCATCATGCCCCAGACCATCGAGTCCATCAACCACGCCAAGGCCGCCAAGGTGCCCATCATCGTGGCCATCAACAAGATGGATAAGCCCACCGCCAACCCGGACAAGATCAAGGAGCAGCTGACCAAGTACGACCTGATCCCCGAGGAGTGGGGCGGCGACACCATCATCTGCCCCATTTCCGCCAAGACCGGCCTGGGCCTGGATAACCTGCTGGAAATGGTGGTCCTCACCGCCGAGGTCCAGGACCTGAAGGCCAACCCCAACCGCCGGGGCAAGGGCACCGTCATCGAGGCCCGTCTGGATAAGTCCAGAGGTCCCATCGCTACCCTGCTGGTCCAGAACGGCACCCTGAAGCAGGGAGATATCATCATCGCCGGCACTGCCGTAGGCCGTGTCCGTGTCATGACCAACGACAAGGGCCGCACCGTGAAGACCGCCGGCCCCAGCCAGCCTGTGGAGATCACGGGTCTTGCGGATGTGCCCACTCCCGGCGACGAGTTCGATGCCGTTACCGACGAGCGCATGGCCCGGGAGCTGGTGGAGCAGCGCCGTCAGGCCGAGAAGGATGCCGCCGCCAAGCTGCAGCAGAAGGTCACCCTGGATAACCTCTTCGCCCGGATGCAGGAGGGCGAGATGAAGGAGCTGCCTCTGATCGTCAAGGCCGATGTGCAGGGCTCCGCCGAGGCTGTGAAGGCCTCTCTGGAGAAGATCTCCAACGAAGAGGTCCGGGTCCGGGTCATCCACACCGGCGTGGGCGCCATCAACGAGAGCGATGTGCTGCTGGCCTCCACATCCGGAGCCATCATCGTGGGCTTCAACGTCCGGGCCGATGCAGGCGCACAGGCCTCCATTGCCCGGTCCAACGTGGATATCCGCTACTACCGGGTCATCTACGATGCCATCGACGAGATCGAGTCCGCCATGAAGGGCATGCTGGCACCCAAGTATGAGGAAGTGGTCATCGGCCATGCCGAGGTCCGCATGACCTATAAGGTCAGCGCCATCGGCACCATTGCAGGCTGCATGGTCAAGGACGGCAAGGTCACGAGAGACGCCCAGGTTCGGGTGCTTCGGGACAATATCGTCATCCACGAGGGCGAGATCGGCTCTTTGCAGCGCTTCAAGGACGCCGTCAAGGAGGTCGCCTCCGGCTACGAGTGCGGTCTGAACTTCGAGAAGTTCAACGACATCAAGGAAGGCGACGTCATCGAGTGCTTCGTCAACGAGCAGCTGTAAAGAAAGGAAGGGTAAATTATGCCGTCCAATCACATCCAGCGCATTAACGACGATATCCGGCGCACGCTCGCCTCGCTCCTGCGCGAGGTGAAGGATCCGCGCGTGCAGCAGGGCGATCTTCTGAGCATCGTCCGCACCGAGACGACGGGCGATCTGCGCTACTGCACGGTGTATCTGAGCGTACTCGGCGACGTGAACGAGAAGGAGCTGAAAAAGGGTCTCAAATCGTGCAGCGGCTGGCTGCGGCACGAGCTGGGCGAGGCGCTGTC
>OIYS01000921.1_pt1 | contig 17151 bp, 14 predicted proteins | sample 1588271 | NCBI WGS metagenome assembly OIYS01 (sample SAMN03283286) | human gut metagenome | biome: human-associated habitat; material: feces | host: Homo sapiens | place: Peru | collected 2012
GGTGAAGAACGCCTTTCTTGGCTTGGAGTATCGCTGCCATACCTTGATGAAAGTCTATGAGCAAAGCAGGGATGAAATGGAAAAACAATACAAGGCTGGCATGAAATCTTTGAGCACATTCACAAAATATAGAATCGGTTGTGCTTACGTGGGCGAGTTTTTGCAGTCGCATTACCGTGTAAAGGACATTGCCTTGAAAGAATTGTCCCTGCCGTTTATTACGAACTATGAGACATTCCTTAGAATAGACAAGCAACTGAAGATAAATTCCGCAATGGTGTTTGTCCGTAATCTCCGTGCCATGATTTTTCGGGCGATTGATAACGAGTGGCTCGTCAAAGACCCTTTCAGACGATACGAGTACAAGAACGAGGAAACAACAAGGGAGATTCTGACAAAAGAAGAAATTCACCTGTTGATGGAAACTCCTATCACCAGAAAGCATATGGGGTTGGTGCGTGACTTGTATCTATTCTGCTGTTTCACAGGTCTCGCATTCATTGACCTGTACAACTTGAAGGAAGAGAACATCAAGACATTTTTTGACGATGGCGAGTGGATTGTTATCCACCGACAGAAGACAGGAACGGAAGCCGACATCAAGTTGCTTGACTATCCCAAGCAGATAATGGAGAAATATCGTGGATTGTGCAAGGATGGCAGAGTCTTTCCTGTACCACCTTATAGAAGTTGTCTGCGTTCGCTCAAAAGATTGGGAAAGAAATGCGGTATCACCAAGCCACTTTCCTGGCATGTCTCAAGGCACTCGTTCGCAACCTCGGTTTGCCTCTCCAATGGTGTACCAATAGAAACAGTAAGTTCCATGCTTGGTCACAAAGACATCAAGACCACGCAAGTGTACGCCAAGATTACCAAGGAAAAGTTGAGCAAGGATGTAGAAAAGTTGTCCCAACAACTCAATCACATTGAGGAATTCACATTCGGGAATATTTGCAGCGATAATACGAACACAAAAAAGGCATAGTATGAAACGACAAGTGATAACAATACAAGAAGATATGGTCATCTACGCCCCACATCATGGTGAGGTGTGGATGACTGTTTGGGAGATTGCCGAACTGTTGAATGTGACAGGCACAACAGTGAACAATACAATCAAGCGAATTTGGAAGCAAGGTGTCCTAAAGGATTTTGAGCATTCGCAATACATCAAACTTGACAATGGATATTCTGCCGATGTCTATAGTTTGGACGTTATTATCGCCATAGCATTGCAAGTGGATACCTACCAAGCATTGCTTTTTAGAAGATGGCTTGTTGAAAAGATAGGAAATCGCAAAGAATGTCAAGCTACTTCAGGAAAGCAGGGGCGAACGACGATTATCGTGATGAATGGAACGATGCCGAGAGGTATCAGTTAAGCATTACACCTTAATTATATAATAGCGTACAGAGAAGAAATACCAAATGGTTGTATCACTCTGTGCGCTTTTTGCTTTCTATTTGTAGCGCAGTTTGCATATTTTAGAATGTTTGTCATCTATTACGGTGCGCTTTCTTACACAAAATAATCGAGATATTCAAGCGAATTGGCTTAAATAGTCTTAAATTTGTGTTGTAGTATTTATATTTCCTGCCATTTCTTGTCTTTTCTCAATAAATTTTCGTATTTTTGCAGTCGGATTGTATAGCCAGACCGCAGTTGTCGCTGTAAGACGAGTTCTTTCATGATAACCGAGTCGGCAGCCTACGCCGTGCTGAGTGTAGTGAAGTCAACCATGACATATCTATACGAAAGCGGGCTTTGGGTGGGAAGACAATCCAGACATAATGGAAGGCGTTTATCGACGCTGTGTTTAAGACGGACCGAAATCTAGCAAATTCACGGTAATATTATTGTCTTGAACGTGGTCAACGGTAGATGTCCCGGGTGTGATTATATCAATCCCGTGGAGACCTGTAAGCATGGATTGTACCCTTTCGGGCGCAGTCAAATGTGTTATATAGGTCTCTTTACGGACATGATTTTCATATCGGCGTGGGCTCTGACGTTGTCTGTTCAACTTTGATAGGCAGTTGGAAGAGCCTCAGTTCGTGGAATAGACAACAGGACGATTCCACGCTTTTTTTTGTCGCAATTTAACGGATTTCTGTCTAGAAAAAAGTTAGCACCGATATGAAAGTCGATGAATGGACATCAGAAGATGTACACACCCCAGGAGGTGGTGAATTCCCTCCTTGCGCTGGACTTACCTCCAACGCCCTCCCCGAAGCTCAAAGCACTGTTTCCGCTGAGAGTTCACAAACAGGGGTGTCCACCAGAAGTGTCCATATATTAAGTAAATCTAAAGTACAAAAGGAGGAAGAGATTCCTCATTGGTATGCTTTACGCACCACCTATGGTAGAGAGAAAAAAGCATACGACTACATGACAGCCAAAGGCATCACGGCTTTCTATCCTACCACCGAGGTAGTGAAACTTATAAAAGGTAAGCGCAAAATTGTTACCGAGTCACGTTTACACAATATCTTCTTCGCCTACGGTACCGAAGAACAACTCAAAACTTTTGTTTACGACAACGTAAACCTCCCATTTCTCCGCTTTTATTATCGCCACGTCCACGTTGGGCGCAGAATAGAGAAAATTCCATTGATAGTTCCCGACTATCAGATGGATAGTTTGAAAATAATCTGTGCAGCCGATGCGGACAATACCATCGTATCATTAGGTGAAGTACCTAAGTTCGAGAAAGGACAGTTGGTAAAGGTGATTGATGGGGTATTCAAGGGAGTGATTGGAAGAGTTGCACGATGGCAAGGTCAGCAGAGGGTTGGAGTCGTTGTGGATGACTTGGTGACGGTAGTGACGGCGTATGTGCCGAGTGCGTTTTTGAAGTTTGAGAAATATTCACATAATTAATCAAAGATTTTATTAGTAGTTTATTGTATGAAAATAAAAACTATATTGGGATTGGCTATAATAATGATGCTATTCCAAGCATGCTATGAAGATAATGTAGATGCAGGATTTGATTATCAAAAAGGAGATGTCATACCAATGGTATCAACATTTAGTTCACAAACGGATTCAGTCGAATTCTATTGGGATGATATAAAAATAGCAACAAAATATGAAAGTCCATTTGTACACTACTTTAACGTTTCTGACATTATACCTTCTGGGACTCACAAGTATTCGATGAAAGTATATTATCGTATAAGTGAAACGGCAACAGCGTCAATAGAAAACAATAAAACGGTAAGAATAAAATGATAATGAAAAATATTCGACTAATTTTACTTCTTAGTTTAAGTCTAGGTAGCAATGATATATTTGCACAAAATGAAGAAGTAAAACGAACAGATATAATATCTTCGTTAATTCACTTCTTTGACAACTTATCATCTGTAAATGACGAGTATGATTCTATGCCCGCATCGGAGTTTGTTAGAATATATGGTAATGAGAATGCTTTAACAGGTGGAGGACATTATTTTAGATATAATGGTCAAGAAACCAATATGACTTCATTTATTCAATATTATGCAAAAAGTAGTATTGAAGGTCGGAATATTAATCATAAATTGGACATATCCAATCGAACAGTTAATGTTAGACCTGTAGATAATGTATCGTCTACTGACCAACGATGGATTGTAAAAGGTCGCTTACAACGTACTAATGCAGATTTTGAAACAAGTGATAAAAATGAGGATTATTTGATAAAAGATGAGCCAATAGACTTGATCGTTCGATATAATGGACATGAAAAAGATATTTCGATTCTGGAGATTAATATAAAAAATCCAAGACTTCAAAAAGTTTTCCCTGTGTATCGCACTCAAATAGTCTTTTTGCCTGTCCGAAATAACGCTTCAACGAGTTTGTCTGCTACTGGCGGAGAGTGGTCTTGCCAAATGCAATCTTATTCTACAAGAATAAAAGAGTATCCAGGTTTCGACAAGACAAGTGAAACAAGAAGACCTTTAGGCTTTACATATTCATTGGGAGACCAACGTTCAAGTATTAAACTAGGAAACATAAAAGTGAACAACGAAAGTATAAGAGGCACTGTTTCACAAAATTTTTTAAAAGAAAGTCGTTCTTATACGATAAATCTTATTCAAAATGAAACAAATAAGATTTATTCTTTAACAATATCTCAATCAGGTGCTGTAAAGCCATGTAAATGGTGTCCTTTCTTTGATGTTGATGATTATTATAATCTAAGTCAAATAGGCTTGTCTTATAGTCTTAAATACGGAATAGGGCTTATGTATAAACATCATTTTGAGGATACACGTTTCTCATTAGGTGGTCTTATCGCTAGTAATTTTGACACATATCGGGGATGGGAAAAGCTTACACAAGCATCTGCAGAAGTAAGCGTGTCAATAGGTATACCTTCAACATCTACTGGTTTGAAAGAAGATCTCTATGAAATTAGTCATGAAACCATAAAACCTGAAACGGGGAAGTATAGTTCTATGTTAGACCCTAAAAACGAGGCTAAGAAATATACCGCTCGCTCTTTATTTTTGATACAACCTGGCGTAAATGTAACCAATTGGTGTAATTTTACATTAGGTCTTGGTATTGCTTTGAGTCATAACAAATATTTTATGGAAACAGCATATGGATATACAAAATATTCTTTTACAAAATTGAATTCTTCACTTCCTGACATTGATGATATTTATGATTATAAAGCATATTACAAAAATTATTATTATAAAGATCCTATAAAATGTCACTTCGCCATACGACCATCTTTGGATTTTCGTATTCCTGTAGAAAGACATCAGTATATAAATTTAGAAGTAGGATATGTGTTAACACCAGGATATAAAGATGGAACATCACTGGATTTCGCCATTGGTTATACTTGGGACTATTAAATATTAAATTAGATTACAATGAAGAAGATATTTTTATTCATAGTGTTTGTTTTTGTTTGCAATAATATTATTTGCGGACAAACCTTGTCTAATAACGTTGATGTTAAGAAACTTAATGCTCAGGCAAACGCCTTGGCTAAAAAGTTTGGAGATTGTATCGTAATGGTAGGAACTAGTGGAAATTTAAATGGTATTAGTTATTCTACTAAGAAGAAGGTTATTAACGAAATGGGGAAAAACTTCTATAACTACTATGAGGATCCTCGTTTCATGACGACGACACGTAGCAATGGAAGAAAAAGCCGAAAGCCTATACACACATATTTGAATAATCTTCTAGCTCAATCAAAAAGTGCGAATAGTATGCAGATGCGCAAATATGAAATCAGATGGGATTTCTTTCGTATTAATGGTGTTAGTGGAGATTGGAAATTTTCAAGACATTTAAGCGATGGCTGTAATTTGTATTATAGAGAGATTACTTTTTATCAAACATATCGAGTTATAGATATTTGCAACAAAAATCCCGAACAAAGGAATGTAGAACGTATTGAAGTTGACAGAAAGACAATGCCCATATATGCAATACAAAAACCAAATACAGATAAGGTTGTTGTCCTTCTTGGTGATATAACTCGTTCTGATTGCAAAGATGGTCGCAATTAAAGGTTACAATATTTATGGAAATCATACCAAAAGAACATAATAAGGTCGTTTATATAGAAAATGAGCAAAATTTAGCATTATGTTCATATCTCAAAAACGACCAAGAGGTAGACAACACCTATGCTTTCAATGCGACAAAAAAAGAAAAAGAAAATTTGTTTGACGCTTATGTGCTATTCGACTTAAACAGCAATGAAATCATAGATAAACACAATGTTGTTGTTGAAGAATTTCCAACGATTGGATATGTTCGTATTTCCAATTTACATGATGAAAATGGAGAAGACTTGGAATTGTGCCATTATATCAATAATAATGCTTCCGTTGTGCCACCTTCACCATGGTGGAAATCACATTTTAAACTTTTGTTTACCATCGGCGTGTTGTGTTTTGCAGTGTTAGCATACATATTATTCCCATCCCCAAAGCCAACTCCGAGCCCAACTCCTGATCCATCTCCTAATCCGACTCCAACAATAGAATTCAATAATAATCTTACAACTAATGGGTATCTGAGTTTTAGTATTCCTAAAAACGTAAAAGCAAAAATGTATGTTTCCTCAAATTTAAACGCAGATATAAATTCTGTAGCTTGGGATAAAATTAATGATTCTATTACGGCAAAAGATACATTATATCCTAAAAGAGATTGCAAGATATTCATTCATGCTTATTCAGACAAAACATCGGAGTCGACATATACTAATTATGAATTTGTTTTTGACATGAAAGAGTTCATGCAATTTTTCTTAGTTCAATTTGCGAAAGATAAAGAACTTAATAAGATTGCAAAATTCATGCTTTATAATGTAAATGACAAACGTCCTATTACTTTTGATATAGGTGGTGGTATAGAGCCGACTATTATAACTTCTATTTATGATTTAAAACAAATACCTGATTACATATCTCAAAACATGGAGGGGTTCAAAATAGATTCCGTTGTTTTTTATCCATATGATAAACCTATAAAAGGTCCAACGATTTTCTCAAAGGAATATCCAAGCATAAAGTATATTAGATTGAAATAATACAAGATTTTTGACATTTATGAGGCCAAACACATTTAGTATAAATTCCATATTCTTTGCCATTACAATTGCTGTCATTAGTATAATGGCATGGACACTTATTGGCAATTATTCTGACTATTTCGACAGAGTATATACAGAATATAAAGAAAAAGAAATCATAGATTTGTCTAAACCTATTTCTGTTGAGGTTCTTAGCGAATTTCTTATTAAGAAAGGTTACTTGGATAAAGAAGAGGATGCGTCATTCATTGCCAATGCCATCAAAAAAAGATTTTTCCAAGGAGAAAAGTTAAATGACCTAAAAGATTTCAGGAAAAAAGAATGGTGTTTAACTTTAGATGAGATAAAGTCCTCAAATTGTATTTTATACAAAGAAAAATTAAACGAATTACAATCAAACAATACAGTCCCAGACTCTTTAATTAATCATATAATATCTAATCCTTTGCTACAAACAGGAACTATAAGTGCCAATGTAGTGGAGAAAAAGGTAACTACAAATGTATTTTTAGGTTATATAGAGAAAATATTAGGAAAAGATGAAATTTCATGTAAAGATGTTGTTGTAAGATTATGTGAACATAGTCGTAATTTCCTTGTTGATTCAGGAACAACCGATAGTATCATAGGTTATTCCAAAACAGACAAAAATGGCAAGGTCACTTTTAAAGGGCTAGATCCAAATAAAAGTTATAGTGTATTACCTATATCCAGTCAGTATAAATATGGTAATGAGAAGGGCACTTTTGGTGGGAATCTTCTTTCTGTGGCAAAAGATGGAAATCTCAAAATAAATCAGCCTTTCATTCAACGTCCTATTACGATACAAATGTTTTCAAATTCTACGTTGAATAAGATGAAGACTGAACACTCTATAATAGTTCGTTCTCCAAAAAGTTTCAAAAAAGCATTTGTAAAAGATATTGTTACTGTATTGTTTTGTTGGATAGCATTATTCGTAACTTTATCTATAATAGCTATGAGGAAAGGTGTAGCGTTTGAAAAAGGCATTATAACCTGCCTAACATTTTTGACATGTATTAGCCTAATAATGATGTACTCAATGACAGACCCTCTTACAGATGAATTACGAGGTCATGACACGGCTGTTGGAATAGAAGTAGGAATAGTGGCTATCGCTTTATTGTTTTTTACAAATATTATTTCTTTCTATCAAGATAAATCAAAAATTAGTTTTGACTACCTTTCTGAAAAACATTCGTTTATTCCCAAAGGCTTTTCTTATGTGTTAGTAGCATTGCTATTAACAATTCTTTTATTTACACCATTGGGAAAGGAAGTTGGAGGTATGAAGGTAAATCTTGATTTAGGCTTCAAATTTCAACCGAGTGAGATAGCCAAGTATTTAGTTGTGATATTTATGGCTGCTTTCTTCTGCACCCATGAAAATGCAATTATAAAATACTCCCAAACTGGAAATGCAGGGTTATTCTGGAGCAAAGTCAGGTATATGGGATCCATAATAATAGGGCTCAGTTTCTTGATACTACTATATATGTTTTTAGGAGACATGGGACCAGGATTGGTTATTGCTATAACATTTATAATTTTGTATTCGTCAATAAAGTCTAAGTTAACTATACAGAAGGGAAAAACATGGAACTATTCACAAATATTCCATAGTGACATAATATTACTATTTGGGGGAGTAGTTAGTTTCTGTGTTATGTTGTATATCGGTTCCACATTGGAAGTTACTTGGCTATTTGCTCTCATTTGGTTCATTTTGTGGCTTGCGGGAGGTTTCTTATTAAAAAAACAAATTTACGAATCTCCTGTAATGTTTAATCTGATAATAACTTTATTTGTTTTCGGTGGTCGTTTGTTTAATTTCTTATCAAATATTCCTCTTTTGGAGAAATTACAATCAATAGGCGAACGTCTTGATAGCAGAGCTCAAATGTGTATTAACACATGGGGTGAATTGGGAATTGGAGATTCTGTGTTGGCAAGTGAAAATAGTCAAGTGGCAGATGGACTTTGGGGGCTTGCGTCTGGTGGTTTCTGTGGACAAGGAATTGGTGAAGGTTATCCTGATAGAATTCCAGCTTTTCATACTGATATGATATTGTCCAGTATCGGCGAGAATTTGGGCTTTGTATTCTTGCTTGCAATTGTTATTGTTTTATCAATTTTACTGAAAAAATCAGTCAATGCTGGCTATAGAACAGGAAACAAGTTCGGCCTTTTCCTTGCTATGGGTATTGCGATTGTTACAGCTGTTCAATTTTTTGTCATAGCTTTTGGTAGTACAGGAATCATTCCTTTAACAGGTGTTACCGTTCCATTTCTTAGCTATGGAAAAGTAAGCCTTATTTTAAACTTATTTGCCTTTGGGGTAATTCTTTCAATGTCGAAACGAGTAAAAAAGCAGAAGCCATCTACTACTCTAAACTACAAATATACCATATCATTAATAAGTCTTGTTTATATAGTGTTAGCATTTGGTATTTGCGGAACTTACTTAAATTATCAGCTTTTCAATCGTAACAGCACGTTGGTAAGGCCTTTGTTTGTTACTAACAACAGTGGCGTTCCTCTAATAGAGTATAATCCTCGTATTCAGATTTTGACAAGTTTGTTACATGCTGGTAATATTTATGATAGAAATGGAGTGCTACTCGCTACAAGTAATGTGGACACTTTACGTTCTCATGCTGATGACTATGTAACTTGTAATATAGATGTTAAGGATATATTATTTCATAAGGACAAACGAATGTATCCTTTTGGAAATCATACCCTCTTCATGCTAGGAAACATTAATGAACAGTTCTTATCTGAAGGATATGGATATATGGCAGAGGGAAGGCATTTATCTTATCTAAGAGGCTTTGATAACCAAAAATATGACGAACAAGGAAATCCTGTAAAAGTAAGTTTGACATCTCGAAAGTATTCATACTCGCCTTTTTTGCCTGACTCAGTATATACTTCTCCTGAAAATTACAGCCTTAGAGACTATTCCATTTTACTTCCATTACTTAAAGAAGGAATAAGACATAATGATAGAATAGATGAAATAAATAACAAAATTAGCAGTTTTTGGCATACAAATGAAATAAAACCGAAAGATCTTCATTTAACAATTGATGCAAAGTTGCAATATTCTATACAAGATGAAATGCAGCGTTATGTTGAGAAAAATTATAGTGGGAAAGGCTGGAACTGTTTAAGAATGTCCGCAGTTATATTAGATGCGGACAACGGAGATTTGTTAACATCAGCTATCTATCCTTTACCTGACCTTGCAACAATAAAAGATAATAATACAGTCTATTCGGATAAGTATAAAGGAAAAGAATGGAAAGCTTATTCCGATATGGACCTTGGGCTGAAATATCCAACAGCCCCAGGCTCTACTGCAAAGGTTATGACAGCATTAGCAGGAATCAAGAAAAAAGGAATAGACGCCACAAAGCAAACATATTATGTACACCCTTTGGAGAGAATTGAGGTTTTCAAGAATGGGAGTGGTGAACCTTCAGGGAAAAACGTTTCAATGGAAGAGGCTATCGTAATATCATCCAATTGCTATTTCATAAACATATTGAATGATTATAATCTATATAAAGAACTAAGTACGTTGTACAAAATGGTTGGAGTTCAGTGTAATTTTAGAAATGTCGAGAAAAAAGTTACTTCATTAATACCCTATTCTCTCTCTTATGAAGAAAACGAAAAAATCAACAGGAAATGGAATCCTCTTTTTGATGCAATAGCGGCATCAGCTCTGAATAGATTTGAGAAGTATGATAGTCGAAGAAAAAATCCACAATTAAAAAGGGCTGAGGACAAGTATAGAAAAATGAATGACAATGAGTGGGCATTAGCATGGGGACAAGGAAATATAGAAGCTACTCCTTTAGTTATGAGCAGAGTTGCTTCTATGGTTGTACAAAATGGACATATGCCAATAACGAATTATATCATTGCAAATGATGATGAGAAAAAGAAGCTTGATAGCTTTTATCCTTATTCCTCTATCCCATATATAGATAAACAGAATATATCCGCAGTATCTATTTTGTCTTCATATATGGAAAAACAAGCAGATAAATTTGATATAGGAAAACCATATAAAAATACAATTGGTGGTAAAACAGGTACTCCTGAAAGAGTATTTGTTCAAAATGGAAAAACTGCAAAGAAAAACGATGCATGGTACATCTGTTACATAAAAGATTGTAATGTAAATGGAGAACGTCATAATCTTGCAGTGGCAGTTCGAATGGAAAGGATTAATTCGGGGCTTTCTGGACGAGCTATGAATCTTGTCTCAGATGTGATATTACCACAACTCGCAAAATTAAATTATATTCAATATAGGAATTAATTATGGCATTTTTAGGAGAATATACAAGTCTTGGTAGTCTCGGCTCAGGAGGTTTTGCTGAGGTTTTTAAGGTTAGACATAATCAATTAGGATATGTCCGAGCTATAAGAGTGTTAAGTCAAATTATTGACTCGGAAAAATCAGACATATACCAAAAATTTATTCAGGAATGTAAGGTGCTTCTTAGATTAGGAAATGGGAATCATCCTAATATAGTACACATATATAAGCCTTATTTAAAAGAGCAGAAAGCGTTCGTTGAAATGGATTACATAGATGGGTATAATATTTTTGACTATGTTACTAAAAATGATGGTTTTATAGAGATTGATGAAGTTCTCCAATTTACGAAGGAAATATCAAGTGCATTATCATATTGCCATCATGACATATTCGAATACTGCATGGACGCAGACTCTGACAATCTTCAAACAGATCCAAATGATGGTACTCGCTTTATAATAGACAAAAAGAAAGAAGACGAACTTGTTCAAAAATACAAGGTCATTCATAATGATATGCATTCAGGTAATGTAATGCGAAGAAAGAATGGAGGCTATGTATTATTGGACTTTGGATTATCCATTGAAGGAGATAGTGTTGCTGTTAGCAGCAGACGAACAAATGGCGCAATTGAATTTAAGGCTCCAGAGAAATGGGATAAAGACATTATTACGGAGCAATCTGATATATATGGATTTGGTTGCATACTATACATGATGTTGACAGGCGTTCCACCTTTCCCTGCAAATGAGCCAGATAGCTTTTCTACCCAAAAGAAACTATATGAGGCACATAAATATAAAACACCACCAGCTATTTTTGCACAACGAAAGGCTTCATTTGAGAATAAATTTCACAAACCTTACCAACAAGACTATCCTAAATGGCTGGAAGAAATGGTTATGAAGTGTTTGGCTAAGAATCCGAATGACAGATATTTAAATGGCAAAGAACTTCATGATATTTTTATAAATAACTATATTGAATATGGTAAAACAATGGCAAATGGACTTGTATTTGATGATGCCAAATATTATGAAATGCAACTAACCATAGCAAAATTAACAACTGCTCTTAAAAACTCCCAACAAGAGGTTAGATGTCTTCTTGAATCTTTAAGACGTATAAAAAGAGGAAAATTCTAAACATGAATATATTCAGTTCAAATAACAGCATCAGTTTTGAGGCAAATTTGCAAGAACAAATTGCAGGAACATTAAAAAAGTTATACAAAGGTAAAAATGTCTCTCTATCTGACTATAGCCTTTTCATTGGAATTACTGACACTAATGTATATAACAGCCTAATTAATTCCGATTTTTCAGCAGACTTCCAAGAGTTTGTAAGTAATGATTATGGATATGCTTTACGCAAGGTTGAAATAGTTGACTATATAAAGAAAGGTTGGACAAAAGTTGATGAAGATGTTTTCATCTATATATTTGGCTGTAACCAGACTGCCCCTATAACTAAGAGTATATATGCAGAAATTAGCATTTACAAGAATACAGGCAGTTTATTGGAAAAAGCGTATCGTTTATCATCCAATGAAAATAAAATATACTTCATAGGTAGAGGTGATGAGAAGAGAGAGAATGATATAATTATAGAGAACTCTCCAACTTCGCAATTTTTGGAAATGAATAAGTACGTAAGAAGTGCTCATGCCCATATAACCTATCAAAAAAAAGAGGGTTTCTTGTTATGGGCAGATCGTGACGGAACGGCAGCTTTTGGTTCTAGAACAAGAATATACAGAAAGGGGGAACAAACTCCTATTGACTTAACAAATGAAAATGTACCACAACTGTTATGCGATGATGACAAAATTGAACTAGGGAAACATGTAATACTTTTATTTAAAATAGTTGAATCTAAATAATAAAAGAATAAGATGAGACGTTTAATAGAACGATTAAGTCCAAATGAAGGAGAATATAGTCAGTCAGGATTGACCAACAAAAGACTGATAGAACGAATAGCAGACGAATTCGAAACAGAATTAGTCAAAGCTTCAACAGATGACAAAATTCTATTTCCTATGTCGTTTACAATTTTACTTCATCCAAATGACTATTCTAAAATAAGTCAATATTTTGCACCAGTAACACAGAGTATAGTACAAAAATTCTACAAAATTATAGAAAAGCATAGAGGGAAGTCTTTTATAGAAAAATGCATTGGTAAATGTTTTAAAAAGACAAATAGCTATAAAGAAATAACTCCAATCGGTTATAATTGGGAATTTATTCTTACCAAGACAACAGTAAGTAATGTTGGGGGCTTCGAGGTAGGAATAGACAATCCTGCATTTATCATTTCGGCAACCGCAAGGGTATATGGTAGTAATGTTGGCTCATCTTCTTCTGTAAAAGTATCTGTGTCATGTTTGAATTCTGACCCAAGTAAGTCCACCGAAATTAATATAGATACACTAAAAGGTATTAATCTTATAGGAGACAATCACTATTTAATTTCGTTCAATAAAAGCCTACTTTATAGTGATAAAGATATAAAAAGTAGTGAAAACAACTATGGATATCTTGAATATAAAGAAAATGGTAAAATTTACACTTTTACCATAAAGGATGAAATCGTAAGTATCTCGGGAATTGTTGACAAAAGGAATCAGCGAAATATCTTTAAGATACCTACATCAGAATTAAAAAATGACCACGTTCAAATTAAATTTGAGAAATCCTCTGAAAAATATTACATTTCAACAATAGCTGATGATACAAGATTAAATCAGCGAAAAATTCCCCAAAGTATCGGTACTCCTGTTTGGGTTGAAATGCCTAATAACTCTGAGATTTTTATGAGTGGTATTTTCTCTGTAAAATTTAAAAAATAAGCATATATAACATGGGAAATCGGCAGTTGATAATATTCTCGGGTGTGTCTTCCATGGGGCGAATCCGCACAAATAACGAAGATGCTTTTTACGTTAACTATATATGGGATGAGGACAACATATTAGCTATTGTTGCAGATGGATTAGGAGGCTGTGAGAAAGGGGAAGTTGCCTCAAACTTGGCTGTTGAAACAATTGTAACTTATCTTACTACATATAAGAATGGAGACAGATTGGAACTATTGAGACAAGCAGTAATTGCTGCAAACAATGTCATAATAGAAAAGCAAAAAGAACTTCCCGATGCGTCCAACATGAGTACGGTATTAACAGTGTCAATATTTGATTCTGTGGCTCACCTTGTTTATATGGCTCATGTTGGAGACACTCGTCTTTATCAATTTACCCATAATGAAGGACTTATAAAACTCTCTCATGATCACACTTTAGTTGGATACAAAGAAGAGCAAGGAGAATTGACGGAAATTGAAGCAATGTCGCACCCAAAGAGAAATGAAATAAGTAAATTATTAGGAGCGACATTTGTTGATGTCAACAGTCAAAATTTTGTAGAGCTTAATTGCTTTGATTTTCTGTCACAGTCATGTTATCTTCTCTGCTCTGATGGTTTATACGACCTGATTACGTCCAATGAAATTGGGAAAATCTTAGATGGCAATGATAGTGTTACCGAAAAGTCCAAAAAACTTATAGAAGATGCAAATGCGGCAGGAGGTAAAGATAACATAACGGTTGTGTTGATAGAAAACCATAACCAATGGGATGAAAAAATTAATACGCATAGCAATGATTTACGACAAAAGAATATAGAAATTACAAATTCCCCAAAACGAAATATCATAAATAGGAAATATTTATTGTGCTTACTCTACCTTGTTATCGGTATAGTCATTGGGGCTTCTATATATTTCTTTGTTGATAATATATATATAAAACATACCAATATAGGTGCTGTTGTACAAACTGACACAATTTTCATAGAAACTAATAGCGACAGCATAGAACTTCTGCCAAATAATCAAGACAGTGTAATTCGTAAATTAGAAGAAGACTTAATGTTGCTTAAATCGGTTTTGGAATCAAAAAAGACTAATACAACGCATAAATGAGTAAAAGGAGTTATATATTATGGATGATAGTTCTAACTATTATTTTCCTATTGATAGTTCCATATGTTTACGAAATATTCTGGATTATATTCATTAATCCAAAGATTTCTGTAATAAGCCAATTGGGAATTTATCAATGGGCTGCTGTCGGATTTGTTGCATACTGCATATTTCACAAATATGTTAGATTAAATATAGAATGGCTTGAAACTGATTCACATGAAAAAACACATGGGATTGTTGGGTGGTTATTTGGAAGACGTATACATTCGGCTCACTCAGAAGAAGGTAGTGGATGTATCTATACTAGTGGAAACAACGTTTTTAGTAGATGGGGAATGTTGCCAATGTCATTAGCTCCATATTGTTTACCTCTTTGGACTTATTCTATTTTGTGGATTAGACCACTTATAGGCTATCACGGTCTCTGGATTTTTGATATTTTAGTAGGAATTACATTAGCATTCCATTACTTCTGTTTCAAATCTCAAACCAGAAGTAATCAAACAGATATAAACCAATACCCTCTTTCTTTCTCGTATGTATACATATATTTGGCAAGAATAATAAATGGATTGATAATCATAGTAATGTTCTTTCCCCAATCAGACTCAATAATATATCCAATAATGCGATTGCTAAAAGCAATTTTGCATAATGTTGAAGTTTTATTAAGAATCATAATTTAAATATTTCCAATGACTAATGATAAAGAAAATTATATAGGTAAACAGTGTGTAGAAAATAAAGAAGCTAATGAGATTTTTAGTTTCTTAGAAGAACAAATGAGTAATTTTTCTGCACAATTCAATGGAATGTGCAAGAAAGTTACATATTCTATTTTTGCTTCCTCTTGGGCGACAATTTTTGCTTTAAGAGATAACGAATATCGTATTTGGTTGTTGATAACAATCCTGTTATGTATTCTATTTTTTATGATAGATATAATTTACAATTTTGCGATGGAACAGTTCTCACGAAAATTGCATTACAAATTTGAGCATGGCAATCTTGAGACAGAAGATGTCGACAAAAGATGGAATGTTGTAAGTGACTTTGCTGGAAAATGGTTGCAAATAACAAAACTTGTAATAATTGCTATTATGGTGATAATTTTAGCTTACTATTATTTTCTAGCATATAAAATGTCCTAAGATAGACAAAGTGGTCGGTATGAACTAATGGCAACAGAATGAAAGTAAAATATTTATTGGCAATGATAGCTTTGCTTGTGTTGGTAAGTTGTCATCATAAGAAAAATAGTGAGATGTCTGGTAATGATTCTATTGTGGACATATCAGAAATAAGCATTACTGATACTACCATCATTGATGATGAAGAGAAGATAATACATGCTAAGATGATGTATTATGATTTCGATAAAATAGATAACTTAGAATCATTTTTTGATTCTATTTTAGCAAAACATCCTATCCCTATTTGGCTACCAGAAGAGGATAAGACAACTCAAAAGGTGAAAGAGTGTATCGCAAAGATAGGGGAATTCCGCAAGGGTATTAAACAGTTCTTTCCAGACAGTCTTGTGAGTGAATGTTTGAAATCCATCGGATTCAACACGGCTATCGTCAATAATCATGGACCTGAATATACCGATATGGTGTATGGTGAATGCTTGATGATGTGTGCTGCGTTTTATAGTCCCGATATAACATGCTTGGTTGAGATGCAAACTCCTGACCATTGCGCAGGAATTTTCAATTATGGTACCAGTTATAACCAACAACCTTGGTGGTCGTATCTGTTCCTAAAACGTGCGAAGGGGTATGAGGTAATATGTCTTGGAGATTTTGTTGTAGTTCGTAGCATTTTCCAATTAGAAGATAGTCAGAACAGAAAGTATTATTTGTGTTCTAATAATTATTCACCATTAGAATTCAACCAATGGCTGTATTGGGTAAAAGGAGAAAATGAAATTTGTCGTGTGGCAGAATGTCATGAAGCCCCAACGGATAGCGATGTTGAATCCTTCTATTTTGACAAGAATCGTTTGATTTGGAAATATGCAAAGTGGGATGAAAATAGACAACAACTCATTGCTACAGGTAAAAAATCAGCAATGAGACTATATTTAGATGGTGAGAAATCAAGTTTTGATTAGTTAGTTTTATGAAAATAAGAGTTGCTTTTATTCCTTTTGTCGCATAAATAGAAAAAGAACAGTATCCTAAAATAAATAGTCAACTATCTTAAGATACTTTGCCAAGTAATATAAGATACTTTGGAAAG
>OIYS01000922.1_pt1 | contig 17150 bp, 18 predicted proteins | sample 1588271 | NCBI WGS metagenome assembly OIYS01 (sample SAMN03283286) | human gut metagenome | biome: human-associated habitat; material: feces | host: Homo sapiens | place: Peru | collected 2012
ACATTAGTACAAAATTGTTCGAAATTCTTTTTATCTTTTGCATTTACTCTTACATTTAAAGTCAATGATTCCATATTATCCCTCATTTCTAAAATGATTATATAATTTTTTTATTATTATGTCAATACATTGTATTTATATTTTTGTACCATATATTAATATTGTATACAAAAATAAGAATAATATATAACATTTTATAAGATTTTTAAACATAAATTTTATCTAGTAGATTTTGATATATTTAAAAGAATTCCCATACTAAGTAAAGTTATCAATAAAGATGAACCTCCATAAGACAAGAATGGTAACGTTACTCCCTTAGTCCTTTTAGAGTTATAAAAAAATATAGGGTTGCCTTTACTTTTGTTATAACCCTTAGGACAAAACTACACCAAATTACTGGCAAGATATTCAAGTTCTTTAAACTTAAAATATACTATAACTTCTTTTGAATCACCATTGTCATACACAACAATTCTATCAATTAAATTTTTAACTGTACTCCTAGATGGAGTTTTCAATTTCATAAATTTTTCTACTGCCTCACGACATTTAGTAAATTCTTTTTCTTTTGATTTATCTGCAAATACTTTTAATCTATTTTCTTTATCTTCTTTTTCAATCTTTAATTGTTGTAATTCTTTTTCATGACTATCTGATAAGTTTTTGTAAACTTCAAGAGATATAACTCCCTCTAATTTATCATTATATAAATTAGATATTATATTAATCTTCTTTTCCATTTTTCTATTTATTTCTTCTAGTTGTTTTTCTAATTCTTCAATATCTCTATTATAAATATATACTGAATCCTCAACCATGTTTCTTAAATCATAATGTTTTATAAATTCTTCACCAATTTCATTAAGATAATGAGTAATATCTTGTTCTAATAAATGATAATTAAGTCTGTTAGGTGTACATTCACTTTGTTTACCTTTTCTAAGATAATGGTTACAATGTGTATATAAAGATGGTTTTGATTTAGTTTTTTTAACACTAACACCAAGAGTATGACCACACTTACCACAAAACATCATTCCAGAAAATAAGAATCTATCAAGATTTTTTTCTTTGGGAGTATAACTCTTATTTTTTAACATTTTTTGAACTTCATCAAAATCTTCTTTACTTATTATTGCTTCATGAGTATTTTCTACTATGATAAAATTATCCTCACTTAAATGCCTGCATTTTTTTGCTCTATAACTAATTTTTTCATGAGTATGTTGTACCATGTTTCCGATATACATTTGACTTTTTAATATATTTCTCACAGTAGCATTTTTCCAAACACCAAAACCATCGTTTTCAGTAACAGCAAGTCCTCTAGGTTCTTTTTTATAAACTATTGGTATAGCAATTTTCTCATCAGTTAGTTTTCTACATATCTTTGTTACACCTAAACCCTCTAAATATAAATCATAAATCATTTTAACAACTTTAGATGCTACTGGATCAATAATTAATTTATGTTTATCTTCTGGGTTTTTCATATAACCATAACATGGGAAACTTCCAATATATTCGCCTTTTTCTTGTTTTACCCTAAAAGAAGAACGAACTTTTTTTGAAACATCCCTTAAATATAAATCATTTACCCCAAGTCTTAAACCTAGCATAGAATCTCCAATATTAGAATCATAGGAATCATTAATTGCAATATATCTAATATTGTGTTCTAAAAAGTATTCTTCAATATATTTACCAGTTTTATACATTTCACGACCAAGCCTTGATAAATCTTTTGTAATAACACAATTAATAAGTCCATTTTCTATATCTTCAATCATCTGCCTAAAAGCAGGTCTATCAAAATTACCACCAGAATAACCATCATCAACATATTCTTTAACAATGTTTAAATTATTATGTTTAGCAAATCCCTCAATAATCATTCTTTGACTTTGAATAGAAGAAGATTCATCATTACGACCAATATCTTCTTTAGATAATCTTAAATAATCACCACAATTATAGATCTTGTTATTGTTTCCCACCATTAACTTGACCTCCTTATTTTGATGGGTACAATTAGGTATCTACGCTTGAATGATAGCATCATTCCTAAGTTTTTGCAACTCATGATTTCCTCCAGTAAGGATTTGCTCATTTCTAATTTCATTTTGATAACATTGTTCTAAAATATCTTTTAACTTTTTTCCTTTTTTATTAAATACAAAAGTAAACTTTACTTCCTTATTGCCATACTTTTTAATCACATTATCACCCATTTTAAAACTATGACAATCTAGTTCATTTAATGATTCAGAAACAATATTAGACATTGTTCTTATTTTCCTTTTCTAATGTTAAATCTTGTTCTAAAGGACTTTTTAAATGTATTTCAATAGTAGATTTAGTATTATTACCATTATCTATTTCTAAATGAAATACTTCTTTATTTATTTTACCTTTTAGAAATATTGATTCTTTGGTACTTAATGGTTCTTTTAACTCAAAACTAGCAAATGTACGATTATTATTTTCTTTAAACTCAAATATCTTTATTTTATCTTTTAATAAATCATTAACGATATTAACAATATTATTTAACTTATTAATTTCTTCAGTTTTAAATTTGTCATAAAAAGAAAGTTCTTCCTTATTTATTTCTTTATTATTCCTATTTCTATATAATCTATCATATTTAGTTTCTATATTTTCAACCGTAAAATATGTATAGCTCAAATCTTCAAGTGGAGTTATCTTTCTTTTTAATTCTCCTGCAGAGTAACAAGATAATTTTTTATATATAACAGTATCCCTAAAAATTGGATAACCAATATTAGGAAATATAATAGTTTTATAATGTAATTTTTTTACTTCATCTGGTGTTAATAAATCACGACCGATTAAAGATGTAGATTTATTGCCATTATAGTTAATTAAACTTACTGATTGACTTATAGAAGAAGATTCTAAAGTCGTGCGACCTAAACGCTTGCTTACTGCTTCAGCCGTTTCCATAGTGTTCGTTTTTAAATAAGCCAGTCCAGAATTATCTAAAATTATTTGAGCAACTTCTTTACCATATACATTATCTAACTGACTTAAACTTTGAATAAATAGATGATATCTAAGTCCACGAGATCTAGCAACACTAATTATAGATTCAATACTAGGTTCTACAAGTGGTGGACAATTAGAAAATTCATCACATATCCAATCTATTTCAATAGGACATTTTTTCTTTTCAGTTGAATTTGCAAGTTTTACTAATTCCTTATATAAAAGTCCTAAAATAATAGTTACTAAAGTATAATAAATTTTATCTTCATCTGGAACTATAACGAATAAAGCAGATTGTTCTTTTCCTAAAATATCAAAAGCAAAATCAGATCTACTAGTTACATTAGCAACATTAACATCATCAAATATTGCCATTTTCTCACTAAAAACACTTGTAATAGATTTATATGTATTTTCACTAGATGATAATATTGGTATTAAACTATCTTTAGATTTACTTCCATAAGGCTTTTGTTCTATATAAAACTTAAACTTTTTAGCATTTTTATCTTCCATAGTAGAATTCTGAAATTTACGAATAGACGTCATTGTTATTTGTTCTCTTTTAATTTTATTATCTTTATATTCTTCTAAGAAGAAACCAATTAATCCTTCTAATAAATTTTTAGCACTATTATTCCAAAAGGGATCTTTGCCTTGTGTTTTATCATAAGTAATCATAGATGCCAAAGAAGTTATTAATCTATTAGTTTCTGCATAACTTGATATTGATTTATTTTGATATTCTAGTTTTAAATCATTATCTAAAGTATCTTTCATTAATTTGTCATACTTAATATAATTTTCATATTCACAAATAATAGGTTCTAATATATTAATATGATTAGAAAGTTCTGGATGTCTAAAATCTATTGTTAAAACTTTATAGCCCTTATCATATAGCATTTTAGATGTAGTGTGATAAATTTCTCCTTTAGGATCTGTTACAAATATACTTCTTTTAACTTTTGCATTAGCAATAAAACTAATCATAGGAATAACTGCTGTAACACTTTTACCAGAACCACTTGATCCCAAATAAACATAGTGTGGTGTTTCTTTATCAAACCATACATGAGATATACTTTTATCATAATATACAGGAAAGCCAACTTCATTTATATTACTAATTTTTTCTTTCGTAAAATTCTTATTTATTTCATTAAATGTAGAAAACCTAGCTGAGCCATATTCATTATTATTTTTTAGTTTATGTTTAGAAATAATAGGTTCTATATAAATAAAACATACTATAAAAACAATTAATATAGTAAGTAAGATTAAAAGGGATAAACTCATAATCTATCCCTTTCTAACTTACTGCTATAATTCATAATCCTCCTCAATAGTTTCTTCTTTTGATAATATTTCTTTTCTAGCAAGATATAAACCATGCTTCAAAGTAGGACTATTATTAACTTGTTCTCTTGTTAATTCTAAAGCATCTAAAGTTTCATCTATATCAAGAGTATAACTATATTCGTGATTTTCAAGTTCACTAATAAACATATCTTTAATATAACCCTCACCAGTTTTATCAGCATTAATTAAATCATTATGTTCTTTTCTTATTTCCGGCCACATTTTATTATAGTCATCAATATCTATCTTTTTTATAAAACAACCCATACCCATATCATAAATTTTATCAGTATCAGTTGATTTTAAACCTAATTTTTTCATTCCTTCATATAACTGTTCTTGAGAAAAAGCAAATATCATTGGAAAGTTATTTACTCTTTGCTGATGTTTTTCTTTTATTTCATCATATTTATTTTCCATTAATCATCCTCCTCCTTATTTGTTTCTGATATTCTTTTTAAAGCAATATTGTAATATTTTTTATTAATTTCAAATCCTATAAATTTTCTGTTTTCTAAAATACTAGCAACTGCTGTTGTACCACTACCAATAAAACAGTCTAAAACAACATCATTTTCTTTAGAACTATTTCTTATTAATCTTCTAATTAATGGAAGTGGCTTTATTGTGGGATGCCCATACTTTTGCTTATCCTTAATATTAAGCGTAGATAAATATATTGTTTTAGCATCTTCGTAATTTTTAGGCTGACAAAATCCTTTTTTTCTAAAATATAAACAGTATTCTTTATCTCCTAAATACTTATTACTATAAAGGGGCATAGGATTCGTTTTACCCCAGATAATAATTTCTAATTTGCAATCAAGTTGTTCAATAAAATATTTAATATAAAGTGGTATTTGTCTTCCATTGCACCATATATAAATATTTATGTTTTTCATAACCCTTATTAACTCGTCAAGAATAGAAATATCAAATCCATCAGTTAAATTATTGTCTATTAATTCTTTTTCTAAATTTTTGACATCCTTAGCAACTCTTGAATTACCTTGTTTACCACCTTTAGTACAAATATCGTAAGGTGGATCAATTATTACTAAATCAACAGAGTTGTCAGGTATTTTTCTAATACCTAAAAGACAATCTTCATTATAGATTTTATTAACCATTAAGTCTTTTCCTCTCATATAAAAAGGTAGGAAGAATATCCCACCTTAATCTTGTTAAATACTTATAATCTATATCTAACTCTTTACAAATTCTATATAAAAAAACACTACTAGGATTCTTAATTTTGTCATTTTCAATATTACTTAAAGTTGATATTGAAATATTAGTAGAATCAGATAGTGTTCTTAAAGTTATATTTTTATCTAATCTTTTATTTTTAATAACTTTTCCTATTTTATTCAATAAAAATTCCTCCTTTCAATAATAAAAAAAAGACTACTATTTCTAGTAATCTCATCAATATATTTAGTAATATAAATTACTTATAAAATTCTTTATATAAATCATTTCCTTTATCAATTATTTTTTGTAATGTATTTTCATCTATCTTTAATTCAGTGCTTAATTTTTTAATGTCTTTTAAATCATTTTTTGTTAAACTTGCAGTAGATCCAATACAAATATTAACTTTATTATCTTTTGAATAAGTTGCACCAAAAAATTCATTAACATCAGTCCATGTAATTTCTGTATAAATATTTTCATTTTCTATATCACAATATAAATTTGTGTTATAAAAATGTAGTGAAAAATCCAACATCTTTGGCATTTTCTGATTTGGAACTCCAAACATTATAGATTCATTATACTTCATAGAATAATAACCACCTCTATTTTTGTAAAAATTATTTTTTTCTATTTTTTCACTAAATTTGTTTTCTAATATATCTTTAGTATTCATATATTTTATTCCATAAATTCCAAATGCACATACAATCATTAATATTACACTAATAATTGATATTAAAATTAACTTATATTTTTTTGTGTTTTTGACATTTCTGTCAATCTCTTTAACTATATTCATATTTTCTTTTAATAAGATGTCTAGGGAAATATTAAATTTATCGCTTATTTTTATAAGTGTTTCTATATCTGGATAATTTTTTCCATTTTCCCAATTTGATATTGTTTGTCTTGTTACATTAAGAACTTCTGCAAGATCATCTTGGCTCATCTTATTTTCCTTTCTAATCTTTCTAATTTTTTCATCCAGATTCATAAATTTTTCCTCCTTTCAACATCATAATAAAACCTTTTTAGTTATTATAACATCAAAAGGTTTTTACATCATAGCAAGAATTTCTTGCTTTTTAACAAATTGTAATTTGTAAGTCTAAATATTAGAAAATTACTTCTATTATTAGATTACTATTTTTATATATTGCTTTAATTTGGCCATCACTTAAATCTACTAATTGTTTAGCAATAGATAAACCTATTCCATTAGATTTTTTAGCACTTTTCACAGTATAATATCTAGTAAATATTTTTTCCAAACTTATTGAATCTAAGGTATCTGTTTTATTTGAAAATTCTATCTTTCCATTACTATATAATTTAACATTAAAATCGTTTTTTCCATATTTGATAGCATTAGATATGATATTTTCAAAAATTCTTTTCAGCATATTTTCATTTAGTAATCTAACAACTTTTTCGTTACATATTTCTATTTTAGGAGTAATATTATGTTCCTTAAATAGACTATAAAAACTAACTATTGATTCTTCTAAAATATCGTTTATACAGATATTTTCTTTTTTTACTTCGTTTTGTATATCAATGCTCTTTGAAAAATCAAAAAGTTGCTCTGTAAGTTCTGTTAAATCTTTTACTTTGCTATCAATAACTTTCAAATAATTTATTTGTTTTTTATTAAGATTTTTACTATCTATTAAATCAAGATATCCCCTTATAGCAGTAAGAGGTGTTCTTAAATCGTGAGAAATATTTGTTATTGATGATTTAAGTTCTTGATTTCCATTTTTATATTCAAGTTCTAATGTCCTCAAATCTTTCAAACTTTTATTAAGTATATTGGCTAGTTGTATTAAGTTTTTATCATTTGTACCAATAGTAATTAAATTATTTGTATCTGATTTTAGAATATTTAACAAAGATTCACTAATATTACTGATTTCATTTTTCATTATTATATTTTTTATAATCAATATTATTAACAAGAATAATACTATTAAAAATAAATAAAACCAGATACTCATAATAATCACCTTTCTACTTTAATTCTTTTTTCTTAAACAATAAGATTCCAATACCAGTAAATAATATAAATTCTCCTAGAGAATATAATGGTAAAACTTGCAAATTAGGATCTGTTCTCCCTGCAAGTTGAAACATTTGTCCTGCTGGAATTAAATCAATGCTGAATTGTGCTAATTTCTTTTTTTCACCATTTAAAAAGCGTCTATTCTTTGTCTTGACAATTTCTTGAATACCATCATTGTTAATTAAAGTATCAATATATTCTGGTTGTAAAAGTCTATCAAAAGTCATTAAAGAATAAAATATCATTACAAATGCTAACATAATACTTGTAATTGATGCAATTGTCTTATTTGAAATCATCATTGCAATAAATGTAAATATACTTGAATAAGCAAATATTGTTGCAAAAATACAACCTATCAATTTTAATAATTTAGGTATAGACATTGTAATTTTACCAAACAATGGTATTCCAATAATTGCAATTACTATCATAAATAATATATAAGAAAATAAACTTACAATAGAAACAATTATTAAATTAGATAAATATATATTTAATCTTTTATGTCCTATACTTATCTTGTTTCTTATTGCTCCATCAGAATATTCTACTCCCAGAAATAGACTTGTAAATATTGCAATTACGAAACCTATCATTGTTGAATAATTAAGTAAAAGTTGTTCTACTTCAATTATTTCATCATACCTTTTCATATCATCATATTGTGTATAAATCATAAATATAGCCAAACCAATACTAAATATAGTTAATAACCAAAATATTTTATTCTTTCTTAATCTCTCAAAACCTGCACTTAATAATTTAATCATTGTTACCACCTCCAATTAAATTCATATAATAGTTTTCTAACGATTCCTCTTGTTCGTGTACCTCATCTGCTATTAAATTTTTCTTGGATAATTCAGTAATAAATTTTGATAAATTATATTTACCATAAACATTGATAGTTTTATCATCAATTACTTCATAAGAAATATTCTTTTCCTCAAAATACTTAACAAAATCTTTTTGATTATTTACTTTTAACTCAATTTTGTGTTCCATTTTTTTCATAAGTTCAACACTTGATATTTCTTTAATAATAGAGCCATTATCTAAAAATCCATAATGTGTTGCTATTTTTGATAATTCATCTAAATAATGACTAGATATTAAAATAGTAATTCTTTTTTCCTTATTTAATTTTAGAATTAACTCTCTAATTTCTATAATTCCCTGTGGATCAAGCCCATTGATAGGTTCATCTAAAATCAAAAAGTCTGGATTATTAGAAAGTGCAATAGCAATTCCTAATCTTTGTTTCATACCTAAAGAAAAGTGTTTTGCTTTTTTCTTTCCAGTATTATTAAGTCCTACTAATTTTAAAAGGTCATCTATACCATCAAGACTTGGCATACCAACTAATTTATATTGTTCTATCAAATTGTCTCTTGCTGTCATTTCTGAGTATATTGATGGTGTTTCAATAATTGCTCCCATTCTCTTTCTAACACTGGCAATATTATTACTATTATTATTTTCTCCATAAATAGTATAAGTACCATTTGTTGGCGCTTGTAACCCACAAATTATTCTTATAAGTGTTGTTTTACCTGCACCATTTTTTCCAATAAGCCCATATATTGCACCTTTTTCTATATGAATATTTGTGTGATTAAGTGCTTTAAAATCTTTATATTTTTTATCAAGATTATTTGTTTCTAATACTAACTCCATAATCTTTCTCCTTTCTAACATCCATTTTAATAGAAAAGTGTTAAGAAAATGGTTAAGAAATTGTTAAGATTTTGTTAAGATTTAATCCTTTATTTTAAAACCAATTCCCCAAATAGATTCAATATATTCATCATTTGTGATTTTTTTGATTTTTCTTCGCAAATTACTTATATGAACTCTTAAAGAATTTTCATCACAATCTTCTGTATCTGCACTCATTAAATCTAACAATTTATTTTTTGTAATAACTTGTTTGTTATTTAAAAGTAATTGCTTTAAAATTGCATATTCTGTTTTAGTTAAATTAACTTTTTCATTTGAAATAAGTAGAGTATGATTATCATTTAAAAGTTCTAAATCTTTATATTTTAAAGATTCTGCTATATTTGATTTATCTTTATCTCTTAATTGTACTTTTATTCTTGCAAGTAATTCTTTACTATCAAATGGCTTTGTAACATAGTCATTAGCACCTTTTAGTAAACAATTAACTTTATCATCAGACGAAATTTTAGCACTTAACACAATTATTGGAGTATTATTAACTTTCTCTATTATTTCCTCACCACTAATTGCAGGCAACATTAAATCTAACAAGATTAAATCATATTTTTCTTTTTCTAACATAAGTATTGCTTCAGTACCTGAATAAGCATTATAAGTATTATAACTTTCTTTTTTCAATAATTCTTCTATGACATTATGAATACTAACATCATCTTCTATAATTAAAATTCTTGACATTTAATCACCTCTGCAAATTACTATTTTCGTAATAGATTTATTACTTAATTATAACATTTTTAGTAAAATAAAAATAGTCCTATACTAGCAACTATTTCAGTTTTTTACCAACTACATCTATTTCAGAAGTGAAGTGATGATATGGCAAAGTCAAATGGTTTAATGTGATGTTTATTTACCACAACTGTATAATAACATTTTTAGACAATAATTGCAATTACTTTGTATAGTCATTTGATATAAAAAGTTTAGAAAATTCTTTTTGAGCCTCATCCATTTCATCATTTATATTTCTAATAGCATTTTCTATTTCTTGTTTATTTTTAAATTTTTGCTTAGAACTAGTATTAGTGAAATAAGTTTTTAATATATCTTTTCTTGTCTGTTTCTTATTATCAAGATAGTGCTTTAATATTATTTCTTGAATAATATCATTTTCTTTTATTTTAGTAATATTTTTAGTTTCTTTTTTATAATTATAATTGGCATAATTAACTATGGCATTATAAATATAATTATTCATATACTTATTTTTACTATCAATCAAAGTAGTGTCAACAACAATATTTTTAATATTATTATCCTCATTTATTTTGTAAAAGTAGTTATTTATTTTATTGAGAGATTCTTTAAAATTTTCATATTCTAATTTAAAATTATCATTATTCTTTGAAAATAGATAGTTTTTTATGTTCTTAGTAAGGTTAATAATTTCTTTGCTTTTTATTGAACCATATTTAATTTTAGAGTCATTATCATATCGTTCTTTATAGAGTAATTGACCTAATCTTAATATTTTTTCTTCCAAAATTAAATCTTTTTTATTGCGTAATAAATAGTTTTTTTCTTTAGGGCTAAAATATTTTTTTAATTCTTCAATTTCTTTATTAGTTTCTTTTAATAAAGGTGTATATATTTTTTCTTTTTCAATCGTATGAATTACTTGTGATTTTAAAAAGTCTATTTCATTTTGTGATAATTCACCAGATCTACGATATCCAATTTTATTTTTATGATAAATATAATTAGGTTCTTTCTCCATAAAAGAAAAGTGAAAATGTAAGTTATCTGTATCAGTATGAAGTGCTAATTGATAAAACATTTTATTAGTATCTTTAAAACCACATCTTTTAAAAAATTTAGGTAGTATATTAGTGGCTAATTCTTTTTCTAATTTATGAATATCAATGTTCTCATTTATATAATCATTGTTAAAAGATAATACTCCTTGCCAAAGATTAGAATTTTCTAAATATTTAACTGCTAATTTTTTTCTTTTTTTAACTTCTTTGGAAGTAGCAAATGTACCGTCTTCTTTAATAAGATTCATTGTATTTTCTTTTGTTAATTTACCAGTATAATAATCATACATAGATATAGCTCGTTTTTCTTCATTAGTATAGTAATCATACATTTTTTGAACTCTTTTAATACTTTTACTATGATTTTTATATTTACTATCAGGGTTATTTAAAGCAAGAGTAAAGATAGAATTAAATATTACTTTAGGACTTTTAGTCATTTATATTAGTATTCCTTAATTTCTTATTAAACTCTATTAAAGGTTTACTTTTCTTAGGATCGGTTAAATTATCAAAATTCATATCAGAATAAATCTGCTCTTCTAAAGAATAAATAATATTTATCTTTTTAATCAAATAATTTAAACGAGATTCTAAAAAATTAATTCTATCTAAAACATCATTACTATTTAAAGCAGAGATAGATAGAAAACAAACTGCCTCAGAAAAAGACAATTTGTTTCTTTCTTTATAATCTAAAATACGAGCATATTCCTCATTAGTAAAATATATGTGTTTATCTATTTTCATCTAATTTTATTTCCTTTAATCTTTTTAAAACAAAATCCATTAATTGCATTTTCATAGTATCATAATGAACTTTATTATCTTTTACATAGGTAATATTTTGATAATATTCATCTTCTGGTAGAAAATATCTTATACCAAACTTTTCATAATTATCCATCCATTCTTTAATTCTTCGTTGGGGTAATTTTTTATGAACTATATTAATATCAATTCCTCCACGAGCAAATATTTCTCTTGCTGAAAGTTCTGGTAAATCGTGTTTCATAACAATAGTCCATAACTTAAATAATGGATCATATTCAATCTCTCTTTTATATTTAACACTTCTAACAAAAATAGAGTTATTTAATTTTTTAATTTCTTCATCAGTGTATAAACGAACTTTCATTAATTATAACTCCTGTCCCTTATCATAATTTTTTAAATGATTAGTTATATCATCATTAAAAGCATCATCATCTAAAATATCATTTGCAATCTCTCTAATATCTTCAAAGTCTAATTCTATATTATTCATTTTCGCATTTTCATAAACTATCTTTTCTGTTTGTGTCAATAAATACCCCCAATAAAAGACCATATTAAAATCAATATCATCATCATTTTTTTCAACTACTAAATCAGCAACACATTCATTTCTTTCTATATCATCTTTAATATCATCTAAGTTTTCTTTTATATATTTTTGTGATTCATCATCATATTCTTCTAAATATGAATTTAAGGAAACAATGTAGTTGAAACTACTTGTTTTATCCATACCATAATTTATCATATCATTTGCGATTAATTTATTTATTGTTAATTTCATTATCATAACCTCCTTGTTTAATCATTTCTAAATAGCCCATTTCTAAAAGTTGTATCATCATTTTAGATATGTGGACTTTATAATATCTTGCCATTAGTCTTATTCTATTAAATAAATCTATTGGCAACCAAAAATCAAATCTTCTCATATAACCTCCAATCATTAAATAGGATGAAAACACCTTAAAATATTAGATATAGAAAAAAGCAGGATAAGAAACTTACACATTAACACTAAACATTTCCTTATTTCATAAGGTTTTAGTGTTGTGTAAGACTTATTTCGTACTTACGAAATTCATCCTACTTTGTAGGCTCATCTAAAGGATGATATTAAATATTTTCTATATTCTTTAAGGTGTTTTTGTTTTGTGTTTTCATCCTAAAATTTCATTTTCTTTAATTTTTATAGGATGGTAAGTTAGAATCTGGTAATTTAAAGTCTGGAGAATAATTAGAATTTTCATAAGTAAAATCTACTAAACTCATACCATCAACAACTTGTCCATCTAGTGAAACTTGATAATGTAAATGGTTACCAGTCGAATAACCAGTTGTACCAACTCCTGCAATTTGCTGTCCTTTAGTTACTTGTTGTCCCTCATTAACTTTTGAACTGTTAGGAAATAAATGTCCATACAAAACTGTATATTTTTTATCACCAATTTCACAACTAAGTTTAATAATATTTCCACCTTGTTTGTCGTTAGTATCTATTGAATTACTAGAGTACGGAAAAGAAACTTTTTCTATTGTTCCATCACAAGTAGAATAAACTGGACTTTGAGCTGGAGATGCAATATCCCAAGCCTTATGAACATTTGCTTTACCATAAACAACTCTTTCTTCCATAAAAAAACTAGTTATAGTTGAACTAGCAAAATTTATTGGTGGAGCAAACGGTTTGGCTTGTTCTTCATCGATTTGCCCACTAGTAGAAATATTATTACTTTTACAAACATCTAAAACTTTATATTTTGATATTTCACATACTTGACTAATTGGAATTAATTTTTTAGATTCTTTATCTAAATTATCATTATATATTTCATCAAAAGAGAGTGAAGTGTCTGCAAGATAAAAATATAAAATTCTTTCTAAAGATACATAACCACTTTTTGACTTAATATACTTATTAGCAACTGTTCTATATTGTTCTGCATACTCACTATTATTTTCTATATAACCATCAGTAATATTAGCACCAAAAAAATCCATTATCATTAATACTGGTACTAATATAATTAAAAATAAAATTATAATACCAGTAGTAGAAGAAAGAAGAAGTTTAATTATTTTTTTCATTATAAATCAACTTCTTTTGTTTCTTCTTTTTCTAACACTTTTAAATGTTGGTTAAGTTTATTAATTAGATTAAATGCTTGTTTAGATAAATCAGACATATTCTTATCAGACAAATCTTTTTCAGTAGCCATTATATTAATATCATTACTTAACCAATCAATCATATTACTTGTATCTTTGCTTGTTAGCAAATTATGTTTCATATCATTAAAAGCATCTTCATCATTTGAATAAATATCTTTATATTCGTAAGGATCAAAATCTCTAGCATAATTCATTAATTCAACTGCTAATTCATCTTCATAAGTATATGGTTTTGCTGGAGTATCTATATAATTTTTTTCTAGCAAATAATCCTCTAGTTGAACTAAATTAATTTCTTTATTATTTTCAGCAATGTACCATTTATCATTTTCATAAAGATATAAATAATCTTGATCTGAGTTTTTAAAATAATCTATTAAATCATCTTTATCAGTAAATACATTAAAATGTAAATCCTCACCACGATCACGATGATAAGTAACAGTAACATCGTCTTGTCTTTCATCAAAAGTATGTGTTTTAGTAGTATCTGGTAAAACATTTTCTCCTAAATAAGAAATATCTCCTAAACTCATTAAAAGTTTAATCTTCATTGGATCACTATAATGATAATAAAGTATGACACCATTATATTCTGGATAACCATCACAATGACAATAAATAGATTTATAAGTATTATCTTTTTGTTTTATTGCAATTCTTGATCTTGTACTCAATATATCAACCTCCTAACTTTCTCCCATCATTTCTCGCTCTAATTCAGTAGCACGAATCCAAACTCTAAGTCTATTTTTATTATCAACATTAAGTAAAAATTCTCCTCGTTTAGCTGACAATAAAAAGGCTTTTTGAGTATCAGTTAATGGGTTATTTTTAAATAACTCTAGGTATGCCAATAAATCATCTTCTTTTAACATACCAATCATAGTGTACTGACAATTATTAAAAATTGCAGTTGCGTGTCTTAACACACTAGCATTACCAACAAAATCTTTAACACTTTGGGTACTCACTATTAGATTAGTAGAATACTTACGAACTCTTCTAGCAAGTTGTCCAAAGTTTTTTAATACCTCATTATTCTTTTCATCTATAAATAAGTGAAATTCATCAACCACAATACTAATATGTTTTTTCTTTTTACCTAATTTTTCATTTTGAATTTTATTAGCAACTATACTATTATTTAGATAAGTAAGTAAATTCAATGTTTGTGTATTAATTAGTCTTTGATTTCCACTATATAATAATTCTTGTAAATTGAAAGCAATTAAATCATTTGATAAATCAATATTTGTATGACCATCAAAAAGATAAGAATCAGTACCAGTTAAAAATCTTGATACTAAAATTTCTAATTGGTCGATTAATTTCTTTTTCTCATTGCTTTCTATTTGTTTTTTATAAACTGGTAAATATTCATATAATTCACTAAATATTGGATAATCACTTGGACTTAAACTTTGTAAAGTATTAATTGAAGTATTCTTAAATATTCCCTTAGTGTTATATAAAGACTCCACTACTGACAAAAGCATAACTAATTCTTTTTCCGTAATATCTTCAAAAGCAGTTTTAAAAAAAGCCTCTAGAAAACCTAAATGTTTTGCTAAAGGACAATCTGTTTCTTTTGTTTCCTTATCTTCATCATCACTAGGAATATATCTTATTTGAAGTGGATTAATAATACCACCCTTTTTAGAGTAGAGATCAATGTATTCTCCACCATTTGAAATAACCAGATTCTTATATTCGTTTTCTGCATCGAGAATGAAAATTTTTGTTCCACGAGCATATTCATTAATAATCATTTTTTTCATAGTAAAACTTTTACCACCACCAGTTGATGATACGATAGCAATATTATGAGAAGTTCTTTGATTATTAATTACAAAAGGATCAAAAAATATTGGAAGTGAAGTATGTAAATCAACTCCCAACATATAACCACTAGAATCATTAAAATATGTTTTAGTAAATGGAAAACCAGCACTTAAAGTTAGTGTTGGTAAATAAATAGAATAATCATCTAAAGATGTTGTAGTTAAATCATAATTTTGCCAACATTCCATTTGTCTTAATTTTGGTATATCTAACTTTATTTGATATCTATCTACTAATCGTTTTAAATCTCTAAAAGAATTTTCTCTTTCTTTTTTTGTACCAGTAATTATTAAAGTTAAAGATACTTCTTTAATTTTTTCATCACCATTTTTAATTTCTACCATTAATTGTTGAAAGTTTTCCTTTTGAGTATCAAGTTCAGTAGCGTCACTTAATTTCTTGGTTGTGCTTCTATCAGATAATAAGAACTGATATTGAGAATTAACCCAACGGACTAATTCATCTTGACTAATAGCATCTTTAATGCTAATACAAGCCCTTACATCTGGAACATTAAATATTTCTTCAAAGAAAAGTTCATCTACAAATGGTGGAATATTTTTTATAGTTACCATTTGAATATCTTTATCATCCATCTTAAGCATATTAGTTTTTTCTTGGATAGAAAGTGGAGATACTAAGGATGGTAAATCACTCCATATCAAATCATCCAATGCTTTTGGATTCATATATAAGTTAGTTAAAAATTTATATATTTCTAATCTATTATCAATAACTTCCATATTAATTCTTGGAGTTATGTTAGAAATAATTTCTTCAATTTCATCTAATTGTTTTTCCAAAGCATTTAAGTCTTTAGCAATTACCACTAAGTAATAAACACTAGAGATAGTGAAGTGATTTTCTTCTAATTCTTCAATTAATCTTTTACTTTCATCAAGTAATTTTTCCTTTTGTGAATCATCTTTATAATAATTTATTAATTCTTCTAAATTAATCTTATTATTATTTAGATTTATTTTTTGATCTAATTTATAACATTTAAGATTTAAGTTTCTTATTTGATATAAACTTTTTAGTGCATAAAAAAAGTTGTTCTTTTCAGATTTACTTGCTAAAGACAAATCAATAGCCTTAACTTCAATCAAAGAAGCAACTTCACCAGTTTTTAATTCTATTAAACCATCATCTGCAACTGACTTAACATTTGAAAATGTTTGAGAGTTTTTAATTCTTCTTTTCATTTGTTTTTT
>OIYS01000923.1_pt1 | contig 17142 bp, 14 predicted proteins | sample 1588271 | NCBI WGS metagenome assembly OIYS01 (sample SAMN03283286) | human gut metagenome | biome: human-associated habitat; material: feces | host: Homo sapiens | place: Peru | collected 2012
CAATAGTTGAATAAGTAGATTGTTCTTTATAAGGATAAATAAATCTTTCACGAGATGCTTCATCTATAACAGTATATTGATAAAACTTATCTCCATCATTACCAACATAACATTCTTTAGGTACGTATTTAACGTCCATCTGCCATTTAATACCAATCATTTTAGGAGTATCATATTTTTTAGGAATATACTTTTCATGTTTTTGTTTATCAACAGATAAATTCATTTTTCTAATAATTCTAAATAGAGAGCAAGCATGTCTTGAATATCCTTTTTCAGTTCTTAGTTTTCCATATAATTCAGGTAAGGTGATATGAGGATTTCTTCTGGTATAATCTTTAATCCATTTAATTTCTTCATCAGTATGAGCATTAGGATGTTTAGATAAAGGTCTGTGAGATTTATCAATAAGAGATTCTTTAGTACCATCAAATTTTTTCATCCATCTAAGAAGAGAAGATTTAGAGACATGGTATCTTCTACAGACTAAAGATAAAGGGAAACCTTTCGAATATAGACGAACGGCATAAAATTTTGTGTTTAAATCATGTGGATAATAACGTATGTTTTGTGATATAGTATTCATAGCAAAAAGTCCTTTCGATAAATATTTTTTTGCTCAATTAATATTTTATCGGATTTTTTGCTTTTTTTGTACTTACATGGTGTCACATCAATTGTAACTCTACAAATAAGAACAGGGTATTTTTGCATCTACCTTGTTTTTTCAAGGAAAAAATGATAAAATAATATAGCGAAAAAGCCATCTAATGTTATTTAATGTTATTTAGTCCAGAAAATAAAATTTGTGACTTTCATTCGTCCCAAAGAAAAAAGTATCAATTTAACCATTAAATTATAAGTAATGAGGACGAATTTAGGGACTAATAGTTGGCTGATAGTTATACTTTTAAAAGTTCAAAAAAAGTCACAAAAAATTATAAAGGAGGGAGGAAAAAATGTTTAAATTACACGCGCCTTATGAACCAGCAGGTGACCAACCACAAGCAATAAAAAAACTAGTAGAAGGTATTAAAGAAGGAAAAAGAGATCAGGTTTTACTAGGAGCAACAGGAACAGGTAAAACATTCACTATTGCTAATGTAATAAAAGAAGTAAATAAACCAACTCTTGTTTTAGCTCATAACAAGACTCTAGCTGGACAATTATATTCAGAATTTAAAGAACTATTTCCTAATAATCATGTGTGCTATTTTGTTTCATATTATGACTACTATCAACCAGAGGCTTATGTTCCATCAACAGATACCTATATTGAAAAAGACTCCTCAATAAATGATGAAATAGATGAATTGCGTCATGCTACAACGTCAGCCCTACTATCATATGATGATGTCATAGTGGTTGCGAGTGTATCATGTATATATGGTATTGGTGAAGTAGAAGAATATAAAAATAAAATGATTACTCTATCAGTTGGAGAAGAGATAGATAGAAATCAATTGCTTAATAAATTAGTAGAAATGTTATATGAAAGAAATGATTTTGATTTTAAAAGAGGTACTTTTAGAGTAAGGGGAGACATAGTTGAAATTATACCAGCCAGTCAAAATACTAAAGGATATAGAATTGAATTTTTTGATAATGAAATAGATAGAATAAGTGAAATTGATACCTTAACAGGTGTATCGACTAAAAATATTAAAAATGTTAGTCTCTTTCCAGCTAGTCACTTCGTAGTAAGTGACGAAAAACTAAAAAGTGCCATTGTCCGTATTAAAAAGGAATTAGAAGAAAGAGTCAAAGAATTAAAAGAGCAAAACAAACTTCTAGCAGCAGAACGTCTTCTTCAAAGAACAAACTATGATATTGAAATGTTAGAAGAAACTGGCTTTTGTACAGGAATTGAAAACTATTCTGCTCCAATGGCTGGTCGAAAAAAAGGAGAAACACCAGTAACACTTATGGACTTCTTCCCGAAAGATTTTCTTTTAGTAGTAGATGAATCACATGTAACCTTGCCTCAAGTAAGAGGAATGTATAATGGTGATAGAGCTCGTAAAATGAACCTAGTTGAATATGGTTTTAGACTACCAAGTGCCTTGGACAACAGACCATTAAAATATGATGAGTTTGAGAAGAAAATTAATCAAGCTATTTACGTATCGGCAACTCCAGGTGAAATAGAATTAGCATATACCAATAATAAATATGTCGAACAAATAATAAGACCAACAGGCTTATTAGACCCATTAATAGAAGTCAGAAAAACCATGGGGCAAATAGATGACATAGTTGGCGAAATAAAAGAACGTATTGAAAAAAATGAAAGAGTCTTAATTACAACACTAACAATACGTATGTCTGAAGAATTAACTAACTACTTAAAAGATCTAGATATTAAAGTTGCTTATCTTCATTCAGAAATAAAGACTCTAGAAAGACTTCAAATAATACATGATCTAAGAGTAGGCAAATACGATGTTGTAGTTGGTATAAATCTTTTACGTGAGGGTATTGATATACCAGAAGTATCACTTATTGCTATTCTAGATGCTGACAAAGAAGGTTTCTTAAGAAGTACCAGAAGCCTAATTCAAACAATTGGTCGTTGTGCTAGAAATGCTAATGGTAAAGTAATAATGTATGCCGATAAAATGACAGATTCTATGAAACAAGCCATAGATGAAACCAAACGTCGTCGTAAAATACAAGAAAAATATAATGAAAAAAATAATATTGTACCAAAAACAATAAATAAAGAAATTAGAGAAGTTATTACTAATACAGATTTAAGTGCTAAGAAAAAGACTAAGAACAAACCATTAACTAAGAAAGAACAAGCTATCTTAGCTGAGTCAATCGAAGAGGAAATGAAAGAAGCAGCAAGAAATCTTGATTTTGAACGTGCTATGGAATTGCGAGATATCTTATTTGAAATGAAATCAAAGTAGTTATCAACAAAATATGTGGAAAAAATATTTTTAAAAATAAAATAGTCACAAATTCTGTGAAAAAAACAAAATTACAAACATGAATATCCACAAATAGTGTGGATATTTTAGTCGAATTAAAAAAATTATGCTATAATAAAGGCCAGGTGATTAAGATGGATAAAATAATAGTTAAAGGTGCTCGTGAAAACAACTTAAAAAATATAGACATAGAGCTTCCAAAAAATAAAATGATTGTTATGACAGGATTATCCGGTAGTGGTAAATCGTCATTAGCATTTGATACAATATATGCAGAAGGGCAAAGAAGGTATGTTGAAAGCCTATCAGCATATGCTAGACAATTCTTAGGAGGTTCTGAAAAGCCAGATGTTGATAGCATTGAAGGCCTATCACCAGCTATAAGTATAGATCAAAAAACAACTTCCAATAATCCTCGTTCAACAGTTGGAACTGTTACAGAAATATATGACTATTTAAGATTACTATTTTCTCGTGTAGGAACCCCATATTGTCCAGAACATAATATTCCTATCTCTTCTCAAAGTGTTGAAGAGATGACCAATAAAATTCTAGATTATCCATTAGGTACCAAGCTAATTGTCTTATCTCCAGTTGTTCATGGAAAAAAGGGAACTCATAAGGATTTGCTAGATGATTTAAGAAAAGAAGGGTATGTAAGAGTAAGAGTTAATGGCGAAATGCTTGACTTAAGCGAAGAAATAAATCTTGAAAAAAACAAAAAAGATGAAATTGATGTAGTAATAGATAGAATAGTTTTAAAAGAAGATTCTAGAAGCAGACTATTTGAAGCTATTGAAAATGCTACAAAATTATCAGAAGGTAAAGTAGTAATTCAAATATTAGGTGATGATAAAAAAGAAATAGTTATGTCAGAGTCATTTGCTTGTCCATATTGTGAATTTTCACTTCCAGAGCTAGAGCCAAGACTTTTTAGCTTTAATGCTCCATATGGTGCTTGCCCAGACTGTAAAGGATTAGGTGTAAAACTACAAATCGATAAAGATTTAATTATTCCAAACCAAGACTTATCAATAGCAGAAGGCTGTATAAAAACATTAACTGATGATCAAGAAGGACTCGACTATAAAAAACTTGAATGTTTATGCAAACACTATAAAATAAACATGGCAAAGCCATGGAAAAAACTAACAAAAAAACAAAAGAGCGTAATTTTATATGGATCAGATGAAATAATTCACTTCCAGTATAAATCAAAAAGTGGTAATACTTATAATTCTAAAGATTTCTATGAAGGAATAATAAACAATCTTGAAAGACGTTATATGGAAACATCATCAACTTGGATTAGAGATTGGCTAGAACAATACATGATAGAATATGAGTGTGATACATGCCATGGAGCTAGATTAAACAATCAAGTTTTATCAGTTAAGATATCAGGAAAAAATATATATGAATTAACATGCATGAGTATTAAGAATCTTCTAACTTTTATAAGTGAAATAAAACTTAGTGAGGAACAAGCTCAAATTGCTACTTTAATTTTAAAAGAAATAAAGGAAAGACTAAGCTTTTTGTCAAACGTTGGACTAGAATACTTAACATTAAGTAGAAGTGCCGGAACACTTTCAGGAGGAGAAGCTCAAAGAATTAGACTGGCAACACAAATTGGTTCTCATTTAACAGGTGTTTTATATGTATTAGATGAACCAAGTATAGGACTTCATCAAAGAGACAATGAAAAGTTAATCAAGTCCATGTTGGAAATGCGAGATCTAGGTAATACTCTTATAGTAGTAGAACATGATACCGATACTATGTTAGCTTGTGACTATTTAGTAGACATTGGGCCAGGTGCCGGTGATAGTGGTGGTCAAATAGTAGCTCAAGGAACACCAGAAGAAGTAATGAAAAACGAAAATAGCATTACCGGTCAATATTTAAGTGGCAAAAAATGTATAGAAATTCCGAAAACAAGAAGAAAAGGTACAGGAAAATATTTAAAAATAAAGGGTGCCCGTGAAAACAACCTAAAAAATATCGATGTCAATATTCCATTAGGAAAATTTGTCTGTATAACAGGGGTATCAGGAAGTGGAAAAAGTAGCTTAATAAATGAAATACTATGTAAAGCCATATCCAGCAAACTATATAAGACTAAAGACAAGCCAGGTAAGTATGATAAAATACTAGGTATAGAAAACTTAGATAAAATAGTTGCAATATCACAAAATCCAATAGGAAGAACTCCTAGGTCTAATCCAGCAACATATACAGGTGTTTTTGATGATATAAGAACTCTATTCACAACTACAAAAGAAGCTAAAATATATGGCTTTGAAAAAAATCGTTTCTCTTTCAATGTTAAAGGTGGTAGATGTGAAGCCTGCAGAGGAGATGGCGTAAAAAAGATAGAAATGCATTTCCTACCAGATGTTTATGTACCATGTGAAGTATGCCATGGTACTAGGTATAATAGAGAAACTCTCAACATAAAATATAAAGGAAAAAATATTGCAGAAGTTTTAGATATGCGAGTAAAAGAAGCTTTAGAATTCTTTGAAAATGTACCAAAAATTAAAAATAAATTGCAAGTATTAGATGACGTTGGATTAGGATACATAAAGCTTGGCCAAAGTGCTCCAACTTTATCAGGCGGTGAAGCAGAAAGAGTAAAACTAGCTAAAGAACTACAAAGAAAAGCAACAGGGAAAACATTATTTGTATTAGATGAACCAACTACTGGACTACATACAGATGATATAAAACGCTTACTTGCAATATTAGAAAAAATAGTAGATAATAAAGATACAGTAATAGTAATTGAACACAATCTAGATGTAATAAAAGTGGCTGACTACATAATTGATTTAGGACCAGAAGGTGGCGATGGTGGTGGCCAAATAGTAGCAGAAGGAACACCAGAAGAAGTAGCAAAAAATAAAAAGTCCTATACAGGACAATTCTTAGAAAAGATACTAAAGAGGTGAATCCCTTGAAGGAAAAGAGTAAAAATATTAAAATAGCAAACAAAACATTTGAATGGGTATTATGCATGGTAGGCTATCTAGGAGTATTTTTATTAGTTTCATTATTATTTAAAAGTATTTATGTTGATAAAAATCACCCACTATTCTATTCTACAATAATAGTATTAGTAGTATACGTATTAAATAAAACACTAAAACCAATACTAGTATATTTAACTATTCCTATAACAGGAATGACTCTAGGACTTTTTTATCCATGCATAAATCTTTTCATCCTGAAATTAGCTGATTGGCTACTAGGATCACACTTCAATCTAGAGAATATCTTCATCGCTTTCGTAGTAGCAATACTATTATCAGTAATGAACTTTATTGTAAAAGAATTAATAAATAAAATAACAGAAAAGGTAAAAATACATGAATAGAGTAGCGCTAAACTTTGGATTTATAAAAATATATTGGTATTCAATATTTATATTATTAGGGATGATAACTGCCTTTTTAACAGTACACAAAGAAATAAAACGCCAAAATATAGATGAAGATAAATTTTTAAATCTAGTATTTTATCTTATTGTATTTGGCATTATTGGTGCTAGATTATACTATGTTATATTTAATATTCCATATTACATAAATAATCCACAAGAAATAATTGCTTTATGGAATGGTGGCCTTGCTATCCACGGAGGAATACTATCAGCATTAATAGTCCTTATATACTTTTGTAAAAAATATAAGTTAAATCTTATGAAAATATTAGATATACTAGTAGTTGGATTAATAATTGCTCAGGCAATAGGACGTTGGGGAAATTTTTTTAATCAAGAAGCCTATGGAGCGGCAACAACACTTATGAACCTAAAAAAATTACACATTCCAGAGTTTATAATCAAGGGAATGTATATTAATGGAGTATACTATCATCCAACATTCTTTTATGAATCAACTTGGTGTTTTTTAGGTTTCCTTATTATGATAATAATAAGGCATCTTAACTTAAAGAAAGAAGGCATACTAACAAGTTTTTATCTAATATGGTATGGAATAGAAAGATTTTTTATAGAAGGTTTAAGAACGGATTCACTTATGCTAGGTAGTATAAAAGTAGCCCAACTTGTTTCTATTATATTTATTATTTTAGGATTAGTAATTCTACTTTATAGTAGAAAAAAATTAAATAGGAGGTGATTATATGCATAAAAAAGTTGTTGTTCTAGGTGGAGGGACAGGTATTTCTTATTTATTAAGAGGACTTAAAGATTTTCCCCTAGATATAACTGCAGTAATAACAGTATCGGATAATGGAAGATCAACTGGTAAATTAAGAAGAGAATTTAATATCCCAGCAATAGGTGATATTAGAAAGGTAATTACATCCCTTTCACAAATAGATGAACCCATAAAGGAAATGATATCTTATCGTTTTAATACATCAAGTGATCTAGATGGTCATGCTGTTGGTAATTTAATATTAACAGCCATGCTTGATATAACAGGATCATTAAAAGATTCAATAGCTAGTCTAAGTAAACTATTGGATGTAAAACATACAGTACTACCAATATCAGAAGATTCATCCCTAACATTAATGGCTAAAGATTATGAAGGAAATGTTGTAGAAGGAGAATCAGAAATAACTCAAGCCCATAGAAAATTTGAAAAGATATATTATAAAAAAGAGCCTAAAGTACTACCAGAAGTAATAAAAGCCATAGAAGAAGCAGACTTGATAATATTTAGTATGGGTAGCCTATATACTAGTATCCTTCCTAATATTATCTGCAAGCAAGTAAAAAAAGCTATTAATAAAACAAAATCAAAAGTAATGTATTTATGCAATGCTGTAACTCAACCAGGTGAAACAGATGGATTTACAGTAAGTGATCATATTAATTTAATTAATAACTATCTAGAACATAAAAAAATAGATGTCGTAGTAGCAAGTAATACTAACATTAAAGAAGAGATTGTAAAGAAGTATGAAACAGAAGAGCAAAAAGATCTTGTAAAAATTGATTATAATAATATCAAAAGAACAGGTGCTGAACTAATTGAAGACGATTTAATAGTAATCGAAGATAATACGATAAGACATAACAGTTTAAAATTAAGTTCCTTAATCTTTTCATATTTAATGAGGAATTAAAATGTCATATACAATAAAAATAAAAGAAGAAATGTCAAGAATTGATAGTACAAAATCAGAAATGATCGCTGAACTATCAGGCTTCGTTAGAAATAATGCTCATCTAAAAAATAATAATCTATATATGACAACAGAAAATAAATTTTTAATAGATAGATATGCTCACTTTTTTGAATGCTTATATGAAATAAAACTAGAAAAAAAAGAAATTGGCAATTTGAATTTCAGTAAAAAACCGCTATATTCACTGATTTTATCAGAAAAACAAAACGTTATTCTACAAGATATAGGATACTTAGATCAAGAAGAAAATTATCTAAATACAGTTCCAACCTATATTGTTGGTGCTAATGAAGAAATAAGAGCTTACCTGCGAGGTGTATTTTTAGCTGTTGGTAGTATAAATGATCCCAATAAATCAAGATATCATATGGAATTAATAATAGTTAATCCAAAAGAAGCAGTATTTGTTCAAAAACTTCTTAATATATTTGAATTAAATGCCAAAATATTAATAAGAAATAAAAAATATATGATTTATATAAAAGAAGCCGAAAAAATAAGTGATTACTTAAAAATACTTGGAGCCAATCAAGCTGTTCTTTATTACGAAAATGCAAGAATCTATAGAGATAAAAAAAATCAAACTAATAGATTAAATAATTGTGAACAAGCCAATCTAGATAAGGTATTTAAAACATCATTAGAACAGCTAGAACAAATAAAGATAATAGAGGAAAAAAAAGGTCTAGAATTACTCGATGATAAAACAAAACAGGCCTTAGAATATAGAAGAAAATATCCTGAGTCATCATTAAAAGAACTTAGTGAAATTATCTCTGTAGAAACAGGTAAGACAATAACTAAATCTGGATTAAATCATAGATTTAGAAAAATAAAGGATTTATCTGAAAAACTAAAAAGAAATGATTATAATTTAGGAAACCAAAACTAATGGTTTCTTTTCTTATATAATCAGTTATTTATAATATTTATAGGACAAATAAAAAGCAATCATATTACATTATGAAACCTTGTAATATATTGCTTAAATAGTTTTTAAAAGTTGAAAATTGCTAGTTATGAAGTTCTTTCATATCTTGTTCACTTTTTTAAAACAAATTATTTATATTTTAACTTTATAAAAGAGAAACGGAGTGCTAAATGCTACAAGTCCAATTTCTACTATTACTATCCATATATTAACTGATATTTCTTTTTTCATTACTCTACTAGGATTGTTTTTGTCATAATATAACTCAAAAGTAGTTCCTATATTTTCTTTCAAGTTTCCGTCAACACATGAATAATTTTCATATATATATTTTTGATCATTGACATAATAATAGGAAACTGGTCTACACATATTATCTTCATTACCCTTACTATATATTTCCGAATATATAGTTGCTGTTGTAACATTTGATGCTTTTTTAAAGCTATAATAGTTAATGGCGCTATAAATTTGCCAAACAAGAGGTAGTCCACCAAGTATGAATAAAAAAGCACCAAATATATCAATACTATTTAATAAAGCTTTTTTCTTTCTTTTATCATCTTTTTTTGTTTTTACACATGGTAAGAGCAATAAACCAATTAATGCAAAAAGTAATATTTCAACAACATTTATAAAAGGATTTAACATTCCTTTATCTACAGAATCATCCATATCAAAATAAATACATTCACTTTTATTTTTTTTTGAGCAATACATAATTGCCGTTTCTTCATTTGGTATATCTAACTTTATAACTTTACCATATGTATCATAAATTGTCTTAACATATATTTCTTCATTATTATTTTCATAAAACAATTTCCCATAATTACTATAAACATATTGCTTATTATAATTGTTTTCTTTTAATTTCCAATCAATATAGTTAAATGAAATCGTAATAAACGCCATAATATCCATGATTAAAAATATCCATGCTAATATTTTTGTGCTCCTGTTTTTTCCAACAGCTTTATTAATTTTATTATAGTTCATATTTTATACCTCCTTTTAAATAAATAATATAATTACAAGATAAATTGCCAAAATATAATGACATATATTGTTAAAATTTCATTTTTATTTTAGGATATTGATAATAATTATGCCCCATCAACAGTTAGATTAATAATTTACTTCCTTACCTTATATAATAATCATACATTGTTTTTAAAATTCTTTCTATATATTTAGTTCAATTTGAAGATGAATCTTTTATAATTAATTTATCAAATATATATATTTTTATTATATAAAAACTCATTTCCGTATCAAAAAAACAATGATAATATCATACTAATTATCTTTTTTAGTTAATTGTTTATAATTCATATAGGAGCTTCTTTACCGGAATTTGCTTTTTTTATTGCATCAAAAAGCCGCATCGGGTGGTGCGGTTGAAATTTCAATTTGAGTCTTTTTATAATGATTTAATTATTTTATCAACAAGCCCATATTCTAAAGCTTCACTTGAATTTAAATAATTATCTCTTTCCGTATCTTTTTCTATTTTTTTTAATGATTGACCAGTGTTTTTAGAAAGAATTTTATTTAGTCTTTTTCTAATATCAATAATTCTATCGGAAGCTATTTTTATATCGCTAGCTTGTCCTTCAGCTCCCCCTAAGGGTTGATGAATCATTACATCAGCATTTGGAAGTATAAATCTTTTTCCCTTCTGCCCACATGATAGTAAAAATGCCGCCATACTAGCTGCCATACCAATACATATAGTACAAACATCACTCTTAATAAAATTCATAGTATCATAAATAGCCATACCAGATGAGACAGACCCTCCTGGTGAATTTATATATATTGATATATCACCATCTCCAATTGAATCCAAATATAAAAGTTCAGCTATAACACTATTAGCTAAAGAATCATTTATCTCACCACTTATAAAAATAATTCTCTCTTTTAATAATCTAGAGAAAATATCATAACTTCTTTCTCCATCTAACTCTTTATCAACAACAACAGGAACTAAATTCATTTTGATCACCTATACATAGTATAGTGTAAATAACAAAAAATATTCATATTATAAACCGACAAAACATGGTATAATAATAAGTAGAATAAAGGGGCGATTATATGATAGAGACAATAAAAGTTATCATTGATAACAGAAACTACAAGATTAGTAAGGATACAACTTTACTTGAACTATCAAGTGAATTTCAAAAAAACTTTAAATATCCCATAATTTTAGCTAAAGTAAATGGTCATATTAAAGAACTAACTACCAAGGTAACCGCTGATTCTAAAATAGAGTTTTTAGATTTAACTTCTAAAGAAGGAAATAGAACTCATATAAGTGGTTTAACTTATGTATTAATATATGCGATAAAAAAGTTGTATGGTAAAAATGCTAATGCCATAGTACTTCATTCTTTGGATAAGGGAATATATATTGAAACAAACTTTGATTTAACTGCTAATAAAATAAAAGCTATCAAAGACAAAATGAACTCTATAATAAAAAGTGCTATGCCAATAACTAAAGTAACTGTTGAGAGATTTGAAGCTATTAAATATTTTAAAGATATAAAAGATTACGTTAAAGTAGGTGTAATGACTTATAATACAAATAGTTATGTTACCTTATATAGACTAGGTAATTACTATAATTACTTTTATAACTATATGCCACCATCTACAGATAAACTAGCTTCTTTTGACTTAACCTATATTGATGATAAAGGATTTATGTTAAGATTTCCAACAATATATATAAATGACAGAATTAAACCATATAAGCATCATCAAGGTATGTTTGAGGTGTTTAATGATTATAGAAAATGGTCAAAAATAATGGGACTAGAAAGCTCAGTAGATTTAAATAAAATAGTTTCAGAAGGTAAAATTAATGATTTAATTAGAATAGATGAAACTCTACAAAATAATAAACTATTAGAAATAGCTAGAAATATTAATGATCATAAAGACAAAATAAAAGTCATTTTAATAGCCGGACCATCGTCATCTGGAAAGACAACAACTTCTATTAAATTATGTACGTTTCTTCAAAGTTTTGGTCTAAATCCAAAAGTATTAGGAATGGATGATTACTTTGTTGATAGAGAAAATAATCCAAAAGATAAAGATGGTAATTATGATTATGAATGTCTAGAGGCAATTGATATAAAACTATTCAATGATCAAGTTGAACAACTACTATCAAATAAGGAAATATTAATTCCAACATATAATTTTATAACAGGTAAGAAAGAATTCAAAAATAAAATGAAACTTCAAAATAATGATATATTAATAATTGAAGGTATTCATGCTATAGATACACACATATTAGACAATATAGAGCGCAATAAAAAATTCAAAATATATATATCGGCTTTAACAGAATTGAATATAGATGATCATAACAGGATTTCAACAACAGATCATAGACTATTAAGAAGAATCATAAGAGATAATAGGACCAGAGGTTATGACGTTGAAACAACTATAAAAAATTGGGCTAGTGTTCGAAATGGTGAAGAAAAATACATATTTCCATATCAGGATGAAGCAGATGTAACATTAAATTCAGCATTAATTTATGAAATGGGAGTCTTAAAAACATATGTAGAACCATTACTATATTCAGTTCAAGATACTTCTCCATATTATGAAGAAGCGAAAAGACTTATAAGATTTTTACAAATGTTTTTTCCAATACCATCCGATGCTATACCCCAAGATTCAGTTTTAAGAGAATTTATTGGTAATGGTTGTTTTCATGACTGATAATGTAAACAAAATATGAATAACTTGCTAAAAAACAAACAAAAATATATAATGAAATTATAGGAGGAATATATGATAAAAGTTGCTATAAATGGATTTGGAAGAATAGGAAGATTAGCATTTAGACTAATGGAAGAAGATAATAATTATGAAGTTGTTGCTATCAATGATTTAACTGATGCAGAACAATTAGCTTATTTATTAAAATATGATACAAATCATGGGAATTATAGGATTAATGAAATAACGAATGATGCTGATTCAATTATAATTGGTAATAGAAAGGTTAGAGTATATTCAGAAAAAGATCCTGCTATGCTACCATGGAAAGATTTGGATGTAGATGTTGTTTTTGAATGTACAGGTTTATTTACAAGTGAAGAAAAAGCTATGGCCCATATTAATGCTGGAGCAAAAAAAGTAATTATTTCAGCACCTGCTAAGGGAGATATAAAAACAATAGTATATAATGTCAATCATAAAATATTAACAGGAGATGAAAAAATAATATCAGCAGCAAGTTGTACTACAAATTGCCTAGCACCAGTAGTTAATGAAATTGATAAGGCTTTTAAAATAGTAAAAGGATATATGACAACAGTCCATGCTTATACTAATGATCAAGCTACTTTAGACGTAGCTCATAAAAAAGGTATAAAAGCTCGTCGTGGTAGAGCCTGTGCAGCAAACATTGTGCCAGCTTCAACTGGAGCAGCATCAGCTATTGGCAAAGTTTGTCCAAACCTAGAAGGAAAGCTTGCTGGAGTAGCTATGAGAGTACCTGTAACAACAGGTTCAGTAGTAGACTTAGTACTAGAATTAGAAAAAAACACAACAGTAGAAGAAATAAATGAATTATTTAAAAATAATCAGAATGAAACACTTCAATATACAGACGATCCAATAGTATCAAGCGATATAATAGGAAGAAGATGTGGAGCACTAGTAGATGGACTATCAACAAGTGTTTTAGAAGTGGATAATAAACAACTAGTAAAAATAGTAGCTTGGTATGATAATGAAATGAGTTATACAGCCCAAATGGTAAGAACAGCAAAATATTTAATGAACGAATAAAAATATATAGTGTATATCAGCATACATAAATATTGCTGATGTACACTATTTTTGATATTACAATAAAATAAAATATAGTATGAGAAAATAAAAAAAGTATATGCAATATTAAATTACATACACTAAAATTATAATTTTAATATATTATTTTAACTATTAAGCTACAAATGAAGCTGCAACTTTTCCTTGCAAGTCACCGTAACTAGAAACTGTAGAGTTAATTCTCTCTTTGCATTCAGCAGTAAGACTTTCAATATTTTCTCTAACATTAGATTTAACTCTGTCTAGAGTTTCCTGAAGGCTTGCCTCCATATTAGAGCCAATGAACCCACAGCAATTAACACTGTTTCTAGCTTGATCGACTGCATTAGCGACTGACGCTGAAATTCCTGCAAGAAGACTTGCTATATTAGTAGCAGAAGCTGAATCGATTCCTCTAACCCCATTAATATTTTCTTGGATACCAGATGCTGAAACAGTAGTTGAACTTGGGTCAAAAGCAATTTTTCTAAAGCTACTAGCATCACCTGTTCTAACAGCCCAATCATAACCGGCGTTATTCATTTCTGTAACAACATATTCAAAATTACTATTCACAACTTTAATCAATTTGTTTATGTTTTCTGTAAATTCTGTAAAAAAGTCTTGTGCCTCCTTGCATGCCCAGACATTTTGCATTCCATTAATAATTTTCCTTTGCACATCGTTTCCAAGAGAAGAAATCAATTCATTATATGAGCTGATTACTCCACGAATAGAGTTTTCAACAACACTTGGATTAAATCCGGTAAAGCCAGCTCCTACCATACTATCTCTCCTTTCAAATCATGACAGATATACTATCTAAAATGATTATAATATAAATCAACAAAAAACCATAGATTTTTGAATTAACTTTACGCCATTTTACACGGCATGTACTTTTAAATATTACGAATGAATACAAATATAATCTATAGTATATACAATAAAACCAAAATACCTTTAAAACCCCTAACAAAAGCGCCTGTTATAATCCGTCTTTACCGATGTTTGTTATAATAACAAAAAACATAAAAAAATCAAAATTTTAACTTTGAAATCTTTATGTTTAACATTATACATGTTATACTAATATTGGAGGTATTAATATGGTTAATGTAAAAATTGAACGACTAAATGATTTATTTCAAAAAGAAATAAGTATGATATTAATGACTGAAGTAAGAGATGATGATATTAAATTTGTAACTATAACAGATGTAGATATAACAAGCGATTTAAGTTTTGCTAAAGTATATTTCACAGTACTAGATGAAGCAAAAAAAGATGAAATAACAAAATCTTTAAATAAAGCAGCTCCATTTATAAGAGGTAAGTTATCAGATAGAATAGAGATAAGACATACTCCAGAACTTAAATTTTTATATGATACATCAATAGAATATGGAAATCACATAGAAGAGATAATTAAAGAAATAAACAGTAAGGAAGATAATTAAAATGAAAAATCTATTAAAGAATAATAAAGGACTAACATTAGTAGAACTATTGGCTGTAATTGTAATCATAGGTATATTATCATCCCTTGCAGTAACAGCAATTTCTAAATTACTAGATAGATCAACAGAAAACTATTATAAAGATCAAGAAGATAATATCGCCTTGGCAGCTCAAACTTATACCAATGACAATAGAAATCTTCTTCCATTCAAAACTGGCTCTGATAATAGTGTTACAATCAAATTAGAAACTCTGCAAAAAACTGGATACATAAAAACAGTAAAAGATAAAAGTGGGAAAAAGTGTATTTCAGGCTGTGTAAAGATTACTAAAAATTCAAAAGAAGATTATACTTACAAAACCTATCTTGAATGTGATGACTATAAGACAAAAGGGTATATATGTATTACTTGAGTAGTTAGTATTTGACAAAGCTACTATTTAGCGTTATAATTTAAACAGTTTTGTTGATGAAGAAATTATCTAAGTAGTTATTTAAAAATCTATACAGAAAATTATGGTTATTAGCTGAGAGCCATATTAGAGAGTTTAAATAATGAATTTCAATAATGGAGTCAAATCGTGAAGAGCGTTATTCTATAGAGTGCTAATTAATTAGAACAAAGGTGGTACCGCGGATTTAATAGTGATTCGTCCTTTATGGATGAACACTATTTTTTTATACAAGAAAGGAAGTTAATATGAAAGAAAAATTAGAACAAATTAAAGAGAATAGTTTAAAGAAAATTAATGATTGTAAAACTACTCTTGAACTTCAAGAAGTTATGAAAGAATTAACTGGTAAAAAAAGTGAACTTACTGAAATAATGAAGTCTATGGGTTCTTTAGAACCAGACGAAAGAAGAGAGATTGGTATGATTACTACTGAAATTAAAAAAGTAGTAGCAGATGCTAATCAAAAGAAACAAGATGAATTAGTTTCACTTCAAAGTGTGCTTGATAGTCCTATGGATTTAACTTTACCAGGTACTGAAATAAGTGGTGGAGCATTACATCCTATAACTCAAATGTGTTATGACTTAAATCAAGCATTCTTATCACTTGGATTTGAAGTATATAGTGAAGATGATATAAGTAGCGAAAAATATGCATTTGATAATTTAAATTTTCCTGAAGATCATCCAGCTCGTCAATCAATGGATACTTTCTGGGTAGAAGGTACTGAAGATAAAAGTGGTTGCGATAGACTTTGCTTAAGACCACATTTAACTGGTGGAAGTGTTAGATATTTACTTAAACATGGAGCTCCAGCTAGATTCGTATATCCAGGTAGAGTTTATAGAAATGAAAACACTGATGCTAGACATGAGAGAGCATTCTTCCAATATGAAGCATTAATAGTAGATAAAAATATATCATTCTCTGAAGGAATTGTAATGATTCAAACTATACTTGAAAAAGTATTTGGAAGAAAAATTAATATTCGTATGAGAGAAGGATTCTTCCCATTTACTGAACCAGGATATGAAATAGATATGGAATGCTTAGTTTGTGGTGGCAAAGGATGCAAAGTATGTAATCACAATGGATGGATTGAAGTTATGCCAGGTGGTGTAATACATCCAAATGTACTTAAGAGTGCTAACTTAGATCCGGAAGAATGGACAGGATTCTATATTAATATAGGTCTTGATAGACTTGTTATGATGAGATATGGTGTAGATGATGTAAGACTATTCCATAGTGCAGACTTAAGATTCTTAAGTCAATTTAAGTAGGAGGTATGAAAGTATGAAAGTATCATTAAATTGGGTAAAAAAATATGTAGAT
>OIYS01000926.1_pt1 | contig 17049 bp, 11 predicted proteins | sample 1588271 | NCBI WGS metagenome assembly OIYS01 (sample SAMN03283286) | human gut metagenome | biome: human-associated habitat; material: feces | host: Homo sapiens | place: Peru | collected 2012
AAGCGTATTATTGGATGGAAGCAGAAATGGAGCTAGAGCCAAAACTCCAATCGCAATTTGTATCCCAAAAGCCGATAACGAAGAATTCTTAAATGCTTTTGGCCCCGAAATACAGTCATTGGCTACGCAAGGCGCGGATTATGATGCGCGATCAAGAAAAATTCCTGCAGATCAATATAATGAATTAAATGACAAACTCTTGGAAAGCATGCAAATGAATATTGAAAATGGTGTTTTCCCACAAACATTCAATTATGAAATGTCAAGATTTTTTGCTTTTAGTGCCGTTAATGGAGATTTGATTAGGGAGGGCGTTCTTACTGGTAGGCCTTTTCCGCAGAGGATTGAAGATCCTTTGCTTTGGTTGTTGGCAAAGAATGGATATTGTGAAGTTGAAGGAACATTGCACCATGATATAAGGTGTCCATCTTGTGGATCTTATTGGACTCGATATGAGGAACATCAAGAGCCAGACAAAAAGAAAATATTCAAGAAACAAACATATACGAAGTATAATCATGTTTGTAGAAAGTGTGGACATAGGTTCAACATAGAAGAAAACGGGTGAAGAAATGTCAGAAATTATTAATCAGTGTTGTTATACGCACAAAGGTGCATGGACTGCTGTTGCACAAAAGGGTGATTTCGATCAGAAATACATAGGTGAGTTATCTCGGCATGCGACACTTCCTGGACCCGAATACGGAACCGATCTAGCCGTTTTTGAAACAGTAGGTGATGGGGACAAGTTTCTTATCATGAGGACACAATATGGCTTGAGAGATCTCTCAACTGAAAGTGGCAGAGCCAGTATGTTTTCTCATGGCTATCTTTTAGATACTAGTGGAAGCACGTTTGATCCTAACGTATTCTTAACTGTTTCCGACGATAATTTTTGTACTGATGAGTTAGAGGCAAGTAAAAACAGAATAAGTCTTAAACGAACTGAGCGTTTCACCTTAAAAAACGCAATGGTTGTAGCCGGTCTTACAATTGAATCATTCTCTAAACTTGTCAAGTGTGTTTATCAACTGTCTGTCCGTAGTGTGAACAAGCAGGCATTATTTATAAGGGCTAAAGATAATATGCAATCTTTAGCTTTGTTGTATTGTATTTATTCTGCATTAATCCCTAGATACAGCAAGTTTTTGAGTTCGGCCTCTGCGGAATATAACTTTTCCGACATGAGGAATATTGTGTTTACGAAATCAGTAAATGCGACCAGAAAATATTTTATTCCAGAAACTGGAGAGAATAATGTATTAAGCGTTAATGTCGAAAAGAATATAGATTCTCTGTATTTTGTGGATTATGGCGTAAAATATTTCAGCACAACAGAAGCAATACAAGAATATTTTGCTGAGCTTGAGATAACGGTAAAAAGGATATCAGATGCAAAGCAAGTGAATGATGATGTGATCCGCTTGGCTCATGTTATGACGGCAGATCCCATCCCAAGTAAGGATAGTGATGTTGTTTCTGATGACGATGCTCTGATGTCAGTTTTTAATTTTGCAACAGAGTATAACAAAGACAAAGACAATACTTACATCAAGGAGTATATTGAGAAACTTCGAGAGGAGGCAATACGAAGAGGGCTTATTGAAGTTGAACCGCCTAAACTGGTTGTTCCTGATGCTACTCCGATAGATGATATGCCCTACAAGGATATTGGTGAAAAGACTGAGTCTTCTTCTGGTTCTACTTTATATACCACAAATGGATTCAGAGGCGGAGACGTTCCTTTTAATCGAGGCGCTTCAACAACAAGACCGCCTGAGATTTCCGTGGTGAATTCCGGAAGATTTAACGCTCAAAGACCAACAACAGGGTACACATTCGAAAATGATTACTCAGCCGGTACAGTTAATCGTTATCGTGGAAGCGCAACGACTCGTGGCGGTCAAAATGGGACTGCTTATTTTTCAGATAATGAGAAAAAACGTTTTGAACGTGATTTGCAGAGAAACGCACAACAGGGGATTAGGGGATTTGTTGAGTTCTGTCGCGTCACCGAACAAGCTATTAAGAATACTAGTTATACCTCAGAAGAAGGCTTAAGGAGAGATATTGCCCAAATTATATACAAGAATTTTTGCGATCTTTTGACTGTCAGTGTGATTGATACTCAAAGAGTTTTCAGCGAAAATCCTTTGATTCAGTTTGAAAAATGGTTCAACGAATTACGATATAATAATGTCGATGTAATAAAATATAGAGCTGCGATAATTTCTAAGTACTGGGTGGCATTCCAGTGGCAGAAGTTTTCTGTGACCAAGGTGTCTGATTATTTGTATTTTGAAATCGATAACGACACCCGGTTTTTTTTCTCGACGAAAGATTCGATAGCTGTTGAAAAAGCAGAATCTGTAAGTGGGATTGTAGATTTGGTATTATGTGACAAGAACACTAAAGCTGAAGATTGGCTGTGGGAATTACACAGGGTCAGTCGTAGTATTCTATTATCAAGTGAGGATCGCAAAAAACTTCGCGACGCATTGTCAGAATTTTACAAGAAAAATATTGCGGTCCGAAGACGAGCCAAGGATATATATAGTGATGAATTCTGTTCGGACTATATTACAGCTTCTGCAATGTGTTTGCAAAAGACAGAATTTGATTATTTTGTTAAAACTTGGCAACGAATTTATCTATATTTAAATAGCTCGATTAATAAAATGGGAGTAAAAGACGCAGAAGCTATTACAGAATCGATAGAAGATATTATATCAATGACGTATGCTGTCGCAGGAAACAAAGAATTTGTTTTCACAGCTACTATGAATTTCTTTAAAGGATTAGAGAAAGAACACACTCAAGTTCCGTTCGATTTTTGGTTGGCATTAGGGAGTTATGATAAAACACACCCCTTCCAAGTGTTCTATGGTGATTATGAGCCTACGGTCAAAGAGAGTTCTCCGTCAGAAATTGTCTCGTCAAGTTATTTGTTAAAAGATGATATGTATGTAATTCTACTCGGGGAAGCAGCAAGAGAAACAAAAGACAAGTTCATAAAAAACCTTGTTAAAGCGGTCAATGGTGATGATAATAACGGCTTGGGTGGAAAAGTAAAAAACTTCTTCGGTAGGAAAAATAAGAATAACTGATTTGGAGTGATGTTGTTTAAAATGAAGAAACTTGTTTCACTGTTTGCCGTAATACTTGTTTTGATTTGTTCTATAACGGGTTGTTCTTTTTCTTTTGAAAATAAAGCGACAAAAAAACAAGAACTGCACCCCGGACCGGAAGTTGGAAAATGGTATGGTCATGTCAACATAAGTGATTTGAGTTTATCCACAGAGGATAGAGCAATCGTTTCATTGATAGCAGGTGATGTAGCATATGAGATGGATGTAGAATTCTGTGAAGATAATACATATAGTTATGTTATGAATATGGACAAGTTTCGTGAAGAAATTCAAAAATCTGCGTCAACCATCTTAGGATTCTTTATAAGTTTTAATCTTGATTTGTTTGTGAATAGGATTGTCGATTTGGTGCTAGATTCGTATGGTGCCACAGAGAGAAGCAGTTACGGTAGCTATACAGTAGATGAAGACGGATTAATTACTGCGATCGGCAGTGATACTCAGTATTTCAGATATACTTCCGGTACACTTCATCAGCTTAATGAAGAGGGACAAATTATTCTGACGTTTACAAAAGCGGAATAATTAAGATTTTACAAGGGTTTACATCAGGTCAAATGCTAGGGCAAATTTTGATCTGATGTAATTGTTTGAGGTGCATATTATGAGCGATTATATTAATCCTAATGAGCTTTACTATAGTGCGGTTTTTCCAAATGGTATTTATGCACATTACGTGAATGATAATATATCAATTCCTATACCAGATTCTCTAACAAAAATAAAAATAACTCCGACGGTTAAGAATGTTTTAACCCATGAAATATTTTTTTGCAAAAGGGTATTTGTTGGGTCTGATGCTCAGAAAGCTATACTGATTCGAGAGATATTAAATCCAAGTAATAATTATGCTTCTTGGCCTGTAGATATTATAGCTATAGATGAGGTTGACGCAAACAAAGATAATCTGGTTCCTTCAGAGTTGCGTCATTTGTACTGTGATGGATATCATAGCACGAATGAACAAAATACTAACTACGCGCTTCTTTTCCCGTATCTAAAAAGAGATACTTCGGGAAGGGGAGGATACGCATACTATACTCCGTTGGATGTTTGGCTCAGGAATGAGCCATTGTCGCAAAGAACATATAAAAATGATAAGATAAAAAGAATTTGTTGTAATTTAGCAAATGTTATATCGAGAATAAATAGAGATGGATATGCGTATTTTGACTTTAGTTTGTCCAGATTTATGTTAAAGTCTGATTTGGCTGTTATTCCCGAATATACCAACTTGCTTATGGAGAAAACCTTAAGCACAAAAAAACACGTAAAAGATTTGTCCGCTCAATATGGATTGATCCCTTTGGATTTTGTAGATCCATTTCTTTATTTCAGGCATAATGCAGAACAGAATCATCCTGATGGTTCACCCAAGGATTTCAATCTGTCCGCTCAAAATTATTCGCTTGCTGCGATACTGTTTTATCTAATGTTCGGGAGAAAACCTTATGAAGGACATAGATTAATGCAATATCACGACGATGAAACGGATGACGTAAGTCATTATGCGTACTTGAAGAACTACTATTTGAAAGAAGAAAACATCCATTTTATTTTTGATGATTCCTATGAGAATCCAAACCTGTTAAATGATGATTACACGGACATGTTTTTAGGAGATATTGAGTTGTGGAAAAGCTGTCCGCAAGAACTAAAGGAATTGTTTCTTAGTGCATTGCAACGTCAAAGTGCATTAAGAGATCCGTATACACGTGCGCCGAAGCCAGGTACATGGGCGAGCACCTTTGAATCACTTGGGTGGGGGGTATCGAAGTGAGAATTTTTGAGGCAAAAGATTATAAGTATAGAGTTAGAAAGCCACTTAAGGAAAAAAATGTGAGTGTAGAATATGTAAGACTTGCAAAAGCTCTGAAAAATATAGTAGATACAGAAGGGCAAGGTGTATATTCCGAAGTGGCTAAGCTTTCCGCTGATGATTCTTCGTCAATTTCCCCGCAGCATATTAAGATGATTGATACAATAACTCCTCAAATAAGTATGCTTCTTTCAAACGAGCGTTTTATTGATGATGAGACGATTATCGAGCAGATGTATTGTGGTTTATTGAGAGCAGGTTACAGCCGAAACATAATAAAAGGGCTGGTGTATGCTGTTTTTTTCTCCTTGAATAAGACATTGAAAATATCCAATACAGAAAGGAAAAAACTTAGCGGAGATGATATATTTTCCTATCAGAGCGAGTCGACTGTAATAGTGAATGACGACAACTTAGATGAAATAAAATCTCATATAGAACAAAACGACACCAATACTATGGTTGAATTGGGAACAGCGATATTAAGTGGAAAACTGGAAAAAATCAAAAATGAAGGATATGCAGTGCGATTGCTTGAAGAGGGGTTAAACCATGGGAGCGGAAAAGCCGCACAGGTATTGGGCGACAATAATCTTGTTCATGCTATTAATGCTTCTATCTCAAATGATTACTACTCAAAGGCATATGAATATTACACAGCTTATGGTGCAATCACAAGCAATAGTCCTAGAATAAGTCATAGTAGAATAATAGATATCCTAAATCTCGGCCTTTTTCATAAAAAAATGCTGTTTAATTACATTGTAACTGCAGTAATATTTTCGTTGTCTTTTTTTGTACCATACATGTTGGCTTTACTTGATTTGAATATCCCCTTGATGATTTCGGTAAGAAGCTGTGCAATTTTTACTATTATTGAGATGATGACTGTTGTTATTGGTGCTGTTGTTAGGTATGTTCGGCCGTTCTTTACGCAAGGATGGATCATGTTTTTGCAGTTTTTTATTTGGTTCATTGCTATGATTATTATGATTCCTTAAAGAGGAGAGTTGCTGTATGGCAGATAATACTAATAAAAAATCTTATTTTAAAATAGATGAGACTGTGTCACTTGTAGGAAATATTATCGCTGCTATCATTTGTTTAGCTTTGGTTCTTCCTGTGTTCTTCAAAAACATTCATGCCGGATATCAATACATCCTTATTTGTATTGGGCTAATGCTTTTATCTGGATTGTTCGTTTTTCTTAACATCAGACAAAACAGACCAGCTTTGAGGATTTTACCGCGACTGGCCTTTTTTGATGTCTTGATATATGTGACACTATTTTTTGCAAATGTTATAAAGGTTAAAAACATTACAACATTTTCCGCTTTTATTAATGTGTTCCACTTGTCAGATTTTTTTGATCACTCGGCGTCAACCGCCATTCTCATTATAACGGCGATAGTCTTTATTACGTTTTCATTGTTTGCATTTGCGAATAAGTATTCAGATAGCTTCACGAGTACATTGATAACTTTGGAGAGCATTGTTTTGTCATTGCTTTTCGCTTGGAAGCAGTCTGTCAATTCCTCGTACGGTCGAGTGGTGCTGTCTATCAGCATAGTTGTATCATTTATTTGGCTGTTTATATGCTCGTATTCAAATGTTGTTACGACTGGCGAAAAACGAGGAACAGCGTTCTATTCACTCATTTTTTCCGTAATTTTGCTAATTCTTAACTTCTTCTTTGCCAAAAACAACGCAAAGGGGTTAAATGTGTTTTTTGTAATCCCTGAAACAATTACCGATTCGGTGGCAAGAAAAATGTATCCTTGGTGGCTTGCTGTTCTACTTACGGTAGTGTTTATTGCAGGAGGAACATTCCTAGCAGTACTTGCAGATGGTGAAGACGATGTAAGAAACTATGTGGATGCAAAATTTTTCTATGCGGTTGCAATTCTTGCATTCTTGTCAAAACTCATTCTATCTAACTATTTCGCTTATTCGTTTGTTTTGTATATTGGTATTCTTATTATTTTGAATGCCGACATAAAAAAAGATATTGGCAGAATAGATAAAAAGGACAAAAATGACCGTTACTACGATGTCGAGGATTTCACTTTCAGAAGTTTAAGACTGTTATATATATCGATTTGTTCTATTTTTATCATACAAATAGCAGAGAATATGTTATATCTTACATTGGCGATTGCATTAATCCTGATGTATATGCTGTATAAACTTTTGGTTAACTTTACGAAGAAAGAGATATTAGAAGATGATTCTGTAAAATCTGTTCTAGATGGGTTGCCCAAATCTTATCATTTCGCCATTGTTGTCTTAGCGGCAACTCTTACGGCTTCTCTGGTTTACCACTATCGTTTTTCAATTGGGAACTTCATTTTGTTGGCTATTATGGTTGTGACAGTAATGTTAGTGTTTACTGCCGTGAAGCGTAAATTGCCAAACAATATTAAGTTGTCTGAGATAAAAACGGTCAAATGGATTGCTACACTTTTTGTTATCATTGTTTGTATTGTTTTGACCTCTTCTTCGGGAGCTAAATTAAAAATGGAATACAATGAATCAAAAACATCAACAACTATAAGTGTATCAACAAATAAGAAAACCACGATAAACAAAATTGAGTATAAATGGGATAATGGTCTTGTTTATGATGGATATCAAATGTTAGCAATGGATGCTGATCCAATTCTCTATGATAAACAAATTAGCAGTATAAAAGGAAAAAAGCGAGAAACTGAGTTTACTCTGCCTGTTCAGGGAGAAAATCTTACGATATGGATTACAGATGCAAATGGTGTTCAGACCACCAGAACACTTTGGTACCCGACATGGTACGATAACAAGTTTGACTGAACCATTTATAAGCTCAAATTCGGTTATTACGGATAATTTATAATCACAGCGTTCATCAATCATACTATATAATAAAGCTATGTCGTTGGAAAAGGAATCTCCTTTTTTGGCGAAAGAAATTGTTAGAAGGCTGGTAATAAAATATATTTCATTGATTTCATCAAAGGTCTACTTAATAAGTCTCATATCGGAACACTTATCTGGATGGTTCTTAATATTGCCTTGATTTGCGCAGCTTTTGGCTGGCTTGGCAGCGAAATGGGATATAGCTTAGGAGGAAGTATCGCTTTCGGGGCGGGCTTGTATATTGTTGCGCTTGTTGCAGCGCTTTCTCCGGTGGGAGAGTTCGTTTTGCGATTTCAGACTGGATGTAAAAAGGTCGAAAAATATGCCAACGTCGAGGCTCGACTCAGACCGATATTCGATGAGGTCTATGCGAACGCGAAAGAGAAGAATCCCAGTCTTTCGGATAATATAAAGCTTTATGTAAATGGGAATGATACACCGAACGCATTTGCAACTGGCAGATCAACGGTTTGTGTTACTGCAGGACTTCTTAATCTCAACGATGTGGAGATCAAGGGAATCTTGGGACACGAATTTGGTCATCTTGCGCATAAAGATACATATTTGCTTCCAGCGATATCAGTAGGTAATTTATTTATAAGCGTCTTTTTCTTTATCGCTAAGCTTATAATCGATGGAATCATTTTCTTCACTCGACTGATATTGCATTCTGCCATCGAATCATTCTTCGGACATATCCTTATGTGGATTTTCGGGGGATTAAGTAAGCTCATAGTAGACGGAATACTTATGTTGATTATGGCATTATGGACAAGGTTGGGTGTTATTATTTGCATGGCGTCAAGTCGTTCCCAAGAGTATGAAGCAGACAAATACTCCTGCGACCTTGGATACGGCAGATACCTCGCCAATGCGTTAAGTTTGTTGTCCGGTGTATCCTATGGATTCAAAAGCTTATGGGCAGCAATTTCGTCTTCGCACCCCGATACTTTGGACAGAATAGAAAGAATCAATCAGCACTTGCTGAACAGGGATTGATGTTTGCAAACTATAGTTGAGAGGAAAGATGGAATATGCGAATTATAAGGGCGAAAAACGAGGTTACCCTTAGACAAAACGACCGCTCTGTAGTTTTCTTTGTCGAGGAGTTGTTAGGGCAAGGTGCCAGTTGTGTTGCCTACAAAGTTGCATATGAAGAATCAGATGGCATAAAGCATAACGGAGTCCTCAAGGAATATTGCCCGTCATACTTGGAAGAGTATGGTGAAGTTCGCAATTCTGACGGAAGTCTCGTAATCCCCGTCGATTTATCGGAGCAGTTTGCGGCAGAGCTTAATAAGTTTAAGAATACATACCGAGCCATCAATGAATATATTATATCCAATCCTGAATCGGCTAATTATCATCCTGTACAGCTTGGTTTGTATGAAGGCAACAATACGCTCTACACGCTTGCATCCTGTGACTACGGACAGAGCTATGACAAACTTAGTGATAATAATCTTAAATCTCTGCTGAATCTGATTCATTCTGTTACCAAGGGTGTCGAACAGTACCACACGGCGGGATTTCTGCATCTTGATATAAAACCGGAAAATATCTTTATTCTTAACGAGGTTACGGATCTTGTTAAGCTGTTTGACTATGACAGCTTGACGCCAATTGATGAAGTAAGGGCAAGGAAAGTGAAAAGCATTCCTTGCCCTGGTGTGTATTATGTGCCGGAATTAAATCAGCGAAACTACCGTTCGATCGGTATTTCAACGGATATATTTGAAATCGGCGCGATGTTGTTCTTGCGTATTTTCGGCAGGGTACCGGAACCAAAGGACACAGCGCATAATGCAGAATATGAGTTTGAAAAGTCAGCATTGCTTAAAGGCATATCGCCAAAGGTGCTCTTTGAGCTTGAAACACTTTTCAGGCATACGCTTCAAACTTCGCCATTAAAACGTTATCAGACGACCGCGGAATTAAAGCAACAGCTTGATAAGATAATATCTCTCGTTGATTCAAAGAAGCCATATCTTTTGGACATGCCGAAATGGCAGCCGACGGAAAACTATGTTGGCAGAGGGATCGAAATCGCCGAAATTCACCGTCGTTTACAATCGGACGGCTATGTGTTCATTAAGGGTATCGGCGGATTAGGTAAGTCGGAACTCGCCAAGATTTATGTGAAGGAATACGCAGACAATTATCATACGGTCGTTTTCTGTAAATATACCGATTCTCTGACCGGACTCGTCGCTTCTCTCCCAATTCAGGGAATCAACACCGACGATTATAACGATTTCGATAAGCTGGTAAAAGGCAAAAACCAGGCCTTGCATGATTGCGACGCTCATACGCTGATTATTGTCGATAATTTCAATGTAACATATGACATATTTATTCGAGATTTTCTGCCTGCCGAAAACGACGGGTTCAAAGTGATATTTACAACGCGCTGTACGCAGGCGGCGGAATACTACGAATCTAAAACTTATGAACTGCCGAAATTGTCCTTTGAGAATTGTGAGAGGCTCTTTTACGGCAAAGCAAATCTGACGCAGTGCGAACGGGACGATGATACTGTACCGAAAATAATAAGGGCAGTTGACAGAAATACGCTTGTCTTAGTTCTTCTTGCTTCTGCAATTAAGAGGACGCATATGTCTGTTTCTGAAGCGTTAGAAAGACTTGAAAATCAACAGCTTGACGCGATCGCTCCCAGAATATTCCATGAGTACGACTATGATACCGACGAAACAGAGGCGTATAACAAGCTATTAGCTCATCTTTACGCAGTGTTCAGTATCAGTGGACTCAGCGTGGCTGAGACAGAAGTCCTGAAAGATATGACGCTGATTTCTGGCGAGGGAATTCTTATTGATGAATTTGTTGAATTTTGTAAGTCGTCAGCTGTTAATCAGAATACCGTAAAAGGACTCGTCGATCAGAGTTGGTTGTTTTTCTCAAACGAAAATGTGGTGACTATGCACCCGACGGTTTCGGATTTGATTGCTGGTAATGAAAGGATTCAAAAGCAGCAGAGCTATCGCAATCTTGCAGAGGTTTTAGAGGAATACTGCAATCCGGATTATGTGAACCACTTTTCAGTTGTGCTCAGCAGACTGTCTGCTGCTGTTCAGCTTGACCGAAGATATATATCGGAACGCCTTGACAAAAGGTTGATGATGAAAGCAAAGCTCGGTAGGCTTTATGCGAACGCATATCGTCCTAATGAAGCGAGAAAATACCTCCTCGAATCAGAACAAATGACGGTTGGGACAAAATATGTATATTTTCTTCCTTATATCTACAGTTTTCTTGGCAAGCTAGAAAAGGATTTCGGGACAATAACATCCGCAATACAGTACTATCAGAAGTCTGTGGATTACGCCAGAAAACCGTTAATCCGATACCATGAGATTGCCTGCGAATCCATGATAGACATAGGAGATTGCTATACTACCAACAGGAAATACAACGAGGCATATAAAGTTCTTGTTGAGGCTTTACGTTATGCTCGTTTTCATCAATTCCCTGACAAAATCGCCGAGGTGGCCAAGCTGTTGATAAGCGTTTGCGATGAATTGAACTTTACGGATAAAGCAAAAAAATACAGCGACATTTTTGAAAAGTATAAAGGCTATGCCGGCTACGATTCCGAAGAAATGATAAGCATTGAAAAGCTTTGGGATTCCGGAAAGAGCGGATCAATAACCGATTTCATCAACAATTACAACGCTTTTCTTGAGCAAAAGAAAAGAGAATTCGGCGAGGACTCGCCCTTATATAAGGACATAGCGCAAGCCAAATGGACGACCTATGTCGTCTCAGGAGATAAAGAAACCGCTGTTCGTATGGCACAGGAGGATCTTGATTTCGTCGCGAAAACATACGGCAAGGTGTCAATGGAAATGGCGGACAGGTTGTGTTTGATTGCGTCGATTTTTCCTGTTTTCTCTGAATTTGAATATGCGGAACAGGCGACAAAGCAGGCTTCGGAGATTTGCGAAAAGCTTGGCCAGAAATCCAGCTATATCTATTTTCAATCAAAGCTCTGTCTTGCTGGATGTTATATTCCTCAAAAAAGATTGGAAGAGGCAAGAAAGGCGGTTTGTGATCTTGACTTGACTGTCTTTACGGGGAACGATACGCTGTCAGATATTATTTCATCTGCTGGCTTTGTGTATTGCGAACTCAGCATGGGCGAGAAGATAGAACCTCTTTGCCTTGATTTTCTGAAGAGAAAGAATACGGAAATCGTTGGACAGATTGACGCTAATATGATTTTATGTGTTATTAATGAGGAAAGGGGAAATCTGGAAGAGGCGGAAAAATACGCAGAAACAGTGAAAAACATCTTGGAAACAACCAATGATGATTATATGAGAAAGCAGTTCTATATGCACTATTACAGGGCCAAGGCGAGAATTGCTTTTCGCAGAGGCAACAACCAAAGAGCAGCCGAGATAATGCTTGAATTTCTTTCGTTATATACTGAAGAAGAAAAGCTGATGTTCTCATTTAACGTGGTCTATACGGAACTCGGTCTGTACTATGCGAATATAGGTGACATTAAAAACGCAGAAGAAGCGTACGGTATGGCAGAGAAAATACTCATACATAACCATATGCCTATTGAAGCCTATGTGGGGCTGTATAACAATATCGCCTGTCAGATGATAAACGATGCGAAGTTTGACGAAGCGAAAAAATATCTGGATAAGATCTTAGCAATTCAGCCGGCGGTATTAAAGCCGAGAACATATTTAGACTGTGTTATTTGCGGGAATATCGCTTGGACCGAATTTGCTTTAGGTAATGCAGATTATGCAATGAAAACCGCTCAGGATGGCATTCGTTGCCATAAAAAGCTCGGAGCGGAAAATACGCGAGAATATATAACAGCTTTATATAATTATGCCCTCATGCTCGTCGGCAAGGAAAAGCATAAGGAAGTCGCGTTTTTCATGAAAGAAGTGCTTGATGCCATGGACGGTAATCTTAATTTGTTTGACGCTAAAGTCCGATCCGAGGCCGTAAATCAGTATATATATGCTCTTCTGATGGCAGATAAAACGGAGGAAGCATATCAGCATGCAAAAAAACAATCGGAGTATTATTCGGATTTATACAAGGATGACGTTGAAAAACGATGCGAAGCGATACTCTGTATAGGGCTTGCTTTTGCATCCGCTGGTTACAGGGATTGTATGGAGTTTTACTCCATAGTTAAAAAACTGCTGGAAGATGAAGACAAGATCGAGAGTATCGTTTACGCAAGATTGATGAATTACGCGGGAGTATATTTTTTTGAGTTTGAGAAGGATATAGAAACCGCTTCCAGTTGCCTGAGGGATGCAAAGGCAATACTTGAGGACTTGAACGCTGCATCTGATGATTTATATAAACTTGTGAACGATAACATAGATTTTGTCAAAAAAGAGAAACAAAAGAGTTTTCCTAAGCTTATAAATAAAATGGCGGAGAATTTGTCAGATTCCGATGATACGGAATAATAAGGGAGGACATAATGGGAACGTTTAATGAGGGGTACACTGAAAAAGTACGCGTGTGGATGGATGATTTCAGCGATAGAATATATGAAATCGACGACGGATTGGCTTCGATCGAAGAAAATGAGGATGCAATCATCGAATATCTCTGTTCCAAGCGTTGCGCTTTGTCGCTCGGCATGGCGATTCGCCGCTACCTTTGCACAAAGTTTGGAATGAAGCAGGAAGGCGGCGGATATGTCTTCGCTTTACGTAACGGAAATGCCGTGTCTGTCGGTGACTATCTGAAAGCAGAGTATGATATCGAGACCGACGACATTAAAGAATTTACGGACGTATTCTTTGACATTTATCAAAAATACAATCCCAACGTCCAAATTCCGAAGTTCTCTAAAGCTGAAGCAAGAAGACTGCTGCGCTTCGACGGCTCTTGCCAGAGAAAAAAGATGTTTGAGATCAGCTTTGCTCTGCATGTGACGCCGGAGGAAATGAACAAATTTCTTACAGATGTTCTCGCAGAACAGACGTACAATCTCCGTTCTCCGGGGGAAATCATTGTTCTTTTCTGTCATTCTCACGAAGAATACAATTCGTATGCAGAGTATGCTCGTTTATTTGGTAAATACGATGCGGAAGCGAATTCCAACCTTTCGGACGGTATAAAAAGACCAAACTATACCTTGTTTGCCGGCGAGACAATGAAGGGAAGTATAAACACCGAAAAGGAACTGTTTGTGTTTCTGAAAGAAAATCAGTCTGAATTTTCCGGTGTGTCTCAAACTGCGTATAACGAATTCGTATGTATGTATAACGAGGTCTGTAAAAGGGTCCGTTATCGACATGCACTTAATGACGATTATCTGCGCGACGCGACTTTTTCGACCGAGCAGGAAAGACTTGAGTTTGAAGAGAGAGTGAATCGCTCAAACGAATTGAAGAAGATTGACAATTCACCCAAGCTCGCCGATGAGCTTGGTTTGGAATATGTTGGCAATCCCGAACAGTTTGCGAGGGCAGTGCTTGATTTTATTCCACGTGCGACGTTCATTAAAGGAACAAAAAACGGAAAAAAGACGGTTACAACCGATTTTATCTCTATTGCAAACGGGGAAAACGGACAAAAAACGAAAAAAACACAGACTACAAAGCTTCCAAAGGATATTACGATGAATCTTTTGATGCGTGACAGAATAGATGATTTACTGCGCAAAAAGGAAGGCGTTAGGGTGAGCAGAAAGGATCTTGTGTTTCTGAAGTATTTTCTGTTTTCTCTGGATCTCAACGAAAAAGATGAATATACTCTCGCGGATTATCTTGTGTTCAAAGATGAATGCGACGATATGCTGCTTCGCTGTGGGATGTCGAGAATGTACATTGCCAACAGGTTTGAAAACCTGATAATGTTGTCACTCCTTTCGGATAATCCGTTTGAAATGTTCGCTAATATAATAGAGTATTCATTCATTAATGAACCGGAACCCACGAACGAACCCGAGGACGAAACAGAGGAATAAAAGTTTTATCACCTATGTTTTTTAACCTCTTGTATACTCAGTATCATGAGAGGTGATAAAGCATGTTAAATGAAGACGTATTTTATGACACAAAAGCTGTTCCGTTATCAGACAGGGAATCTTTTAACAATACAATTCTGCTTTTGACAATGGTCAAAAGCAAATACTATTACATTATTGGGTTTTCGAGACCGGAAGAGACAATTACGATAGGGTTTGATTTTGAATCAAAAACAGAAGGAATTGTTACGAAAGAGTTGATTGTTGATTTCGGCAAATCAGAATCTGAAATTATCCTTTCCTGCCAAGTCTATGATGTGCCGAATCTTGAAACCAACGAAGGGGCCACAACTACCGTAAAATCCAATCAGTTTTATTTAGACAACGGGAAGCTTTGCTATATGCGTCGAATTTCAAAGGATAAGATTCTTCCGTCTTCTGTTAAGTCAATGAATAGGTGTTTATTGTTGGCAAGGCAGGAAATCGGAACACTTTTAACAAGCTGATTTTAGAAGGAGTTATCGATGAGTTTTTTTCGAGGAATAAGAAACACAATCAGCAACATTGCTCAGGTCCTTCTTGTCGTGATTTTGTTGCCCGGAGTTTCACTTGTTCTTGGTGCTGTTGGGGGGAAAAGCTCACAAACAGGCTTTTTGAATTCACTGTTTGGCAAAATACCTCTGTGCGATATTTGGCTTGATATGCTATATCAGCACAAAGGTGGATTGTCTGCTGAAAGCGTATTGTCGTCTGCTGCTGTTGTGATTCTGAAAGCATTCCCGGAAGCGATCATTTCAGCGATTTGTGTTTATGTTTGTATTCAGATTTCTAAGAAACTAAACGCAAGAGGGCTCCCGATCTTTGCAACTTTTGTTGGAATTGCTATTGCTTCTGTGCTAACAGCTTTAACTGGACTGACAGGAAACGTTAATACAGAAATAATCTCGGATTTTGGCGTTTTGTTAATAATGGTCATCGGTTTGAGAATAATGATGAAGAGCGCTTTCAAGGGAATGAAGGTGTTTTCCTTCAAGAAAGTATTATTGTTCATTATTGATGGGTTGTTTGCAGTTATAACTACGGCATACATTAGTGGATTACTGATTTCGGCGTCGGGAGCCGACTCTTCTACGCGTGAAGCAATTGGACGAGTTCTTGTGTTGACTGTAATAGAGATTGTAGCAGCGTTCGTAGTAGTGGTAATAAGCGATTTTGCTGATAAGGATTCAGGAGTGTATTAATTATTACCAGCCAAGTGCTTATTTTAAAACAGTTTCCTTGGATGCAATGGGGAATCCGTATATTCAAGATAGACTGTAAGTAGGTCGAAATCAGTCTTTTTTGTGGGCAAATGCTTGAAATATTATCACAAATATAGAGCAGATTTAAATTGAAATAATATGAATCATAGGAGGCTCACAATGAAAAAGAACAGAATCATTTCACTATTTTTTTCGGTACTTTTGGTGCTTAGTTTGGTGCCAATGAACTGTCTGACGGTATTCGCCGAAGATGATGTTGTAGAGATCTCATCTGCAACCGAACTTGCAGCTTTGGCTGTTGCCGTCAAAGGAGGCAATCACTTTGAGGGTAAGACCATCAAGCTTACACAGGATATCGATCTTAGCGAAAGCGGCAACTGGAATCCTATCGGATATAACCTGAATAATTATTTTTCAGGTGTGTTTGATGGAGATTTTCATACTATTTATAACTTGAGTTATGATTATTCTATTGATGCTGGCAATATCATCAATACACCCTACTAAGCTGTGGGCTTGTTTGGATCTTGTAAAAATGCAACGATAAAGAATGTGAAACTGGATACCGTGACAATCAATTTGATCAACAGCTCAGGGTACCACAACACGTATTCCTCAATCGACGGAACCAACATATATACCGGAGGGATAGTCGGATATGCTGTTGGAACCACAATCGATGGGGTAACATTGGAAAATATTTCTATTACAGGTAAAACACAGTCCGAAGCCGGAACATGTTATACCGGCGGGTTGGTTGGTTATGCTGCTTCAGGGACATCAATTGTTTATTCTTTGGTAGGCAGCGGAACTGTGAATGGTACTTCATCTTCGGTAAACGGCAATAGTTGCGTTGGAGGCATTGTCGGCCTCATGAAAGACGCAGGATCAATTCGTCAGAGCTATAATGCGGCTGCAGTGAACGGCGGTCACAGTACTGGTCAT
>OIYS01000929.1_pt1 | contig 17039 bp, 14 predicted proteins | sample 1588271 | NCBI WGS metagenome assembly OIYS01 (sample SAMN03283286) | human gut metagenome | biome: human-associated habitat; material: feces | host: Homo sapiens | place: Peru | collected 2012
CCTAGCAAGCCCAAAAATTTGATAAAATTCATTATCTTTTCTTCAGAAGGAGCACCATGAACGCGATATAAAAATGGTAAATCCATATAATAAATCGTACTAGCAACAGCTTCATTAGCAGCGATCATAAAATCTTCAATTAAATTCTCACCTTCACCACGATGTCTAGGTTTTATAGCAATTGCTTCACCATGATCATCTATCTCAATTTTAGCTTCTTCAATATCAAAATCAATATAACCACGTTCTGTTTTATTCTTACGTAAAAGATGAGCAAGTTCATTCATTTTCTTTAATGTTGAAGCAAATTCTTCATAACCTTCAGGAATGATATTTTCTTCTAAAATTTTATTAACACAATTATAAGTCATTTGTTTTTTACTACGAATAACACTCAAGAAAATATCTGAATCAACTATTTCACCTTTATGATCAATTTCCATAACACATGAAAAAGCCAAGCGATCACTACCAGGATTTAAAGAACAAATTCCATTAGACAATTTTTGAGGTAACATCGGAACAACTTTACCACCTAAATAAGCACTAGTACCTCTTTCAAAAGCCTCTTTACCAATAGCACTGTTTTCAGTAACATAATTACTAACATCAGCGATGTGAACACCCAAACTATAATTACCATTTTCTAAAATATCTAAAGAAATAGCATCATCAATATCTTTAGTGTCATCACCATCAATTGTAAATATCATACGATCACGCAAATCAGTACGATTTTTCATTTCACTTTCTTTAACTTCATATGGAATATTTTCTAATTCTTTCGATATTTCATCAGAAAATTCATCATTAATGTTATATTTACAAGCAATAGATAAAATATCAATACCCGGATCATTTTTATGTCCAAGAATTTTAATAACCTCACCAGAATATAAATTATCCGCCTTACGATTTAGAATTCGTACAATAACTTTATGACCATCAATTGCACTTTTACTCAAATCAAAAGGTACCGAAACTTTAAATTTATAATGATCATCATCTAATGTTACTAAACCTTGACCATCAACAATATTATATTCACCAACTAATTCTTTAGCTGAACGATCAACAATCTTAGCAATACGACCTTCCATCTTTCCAGGAGTATTATCAATAATTTCGACAAAAACTTTATCACCATGAATTGCTTTATTAACATTATTTTTAGCAATATAAATATCTTCTGGTTCATTAATATCAACAAAACCAAAACCTTTTTTATTGCTTATAAATGTTCCCGCTTTTAAATGACAATTTTGAAAAAGCATATAATTATCCTTTTTAGTACGATAAACTAAAAAATCCTTTTCCAAATCATTTAAAGCTTTAATTAATTTTTTTAAATCTTCCACATCTTTTAATTCTAAACAATCATATATTTCTTGAGTAGATAAAGCATAATCTTGCTTCTTTAATAACTGCATTATTTGCTCTTTCATATTATCACATCCTACTATATATTATAATATATTTATCTAAAAAAAAAAGAAAAGATTTCTTTTTCTAAGACTTATAACCATTTAATAAATAGTATAAACAATTACCTTCTACTTGTTGAACATAATCACCTGCTCCAACAATATTAACTATCATTTGAATTACAGAAAAAACTAAAAATATACAAGCAGCCGCTACAAATTTATTTATAAGCTTTTTCTTTGCCTTTTGAATTCCACTTTCATCAGTTGCTACAATCGCTTTACCTAAATCAATAGCGCCTAAAATTATTAACAATACTGGTCCACCAATTTTTAATAAACCATAAATAAAACTTGTTATATCAGCAACTGCCGCTGGCATACACCAACAAGAAGGAATAGCATTAATGGCTTCAGCTCCTTCACATTTTACAATTTCATCATAAGGATTACGTGATGGAGTTGATGATGGAATTGATGATGGAATTGATGATGAAGTTCCAATCAAAGTTACAGTAGATCCAGCCGATAATCTTTGACTATAATCAGAACCAATAGCAATCTCTTTATCATTGGGATTCGTCATATTGGCATTTCCAAATTTATATGTTATTGGTAAACATTTTTCAGACTTATGCATTTCTCCAGCAAGACCAGTCGAGAAAAAAGTAGATGCATCATAAGTTATAGTATAATCACTACCATTATAATTGAAACGATAAAAAGTCCCATATTCATCACCACCATTTACATTATAACACTTAAATTCTGGAGCAGCGCCTTCAACATAATCATAAGTAAAACTACAAGTAATATCACTCAATTTAAAATTGTATGTACAAACACTAGAAGCCTTAACATTAAAAATAAAAAAGACATTAAATAATATTATAATTTTACATAAATATTTCATTTTTCACCTCTTAAAAACAGCTTATTGCATACTAATATTTTTTATAATTTACCTATTTATAAAAAAACATACAAATTAAAGTTATAATAAATTGAATCGTAAATGCAAATATAGCAAGTAACAAATAATTAGAGAAGCCTCGATTATTTTTATCATCAGTATATAATCGACCTATAGCTGTCGATAAAGTCTTACGTTGACCACCAATACTATTACTACTATTTTGATTAGAAAAGTCTACAATATTGTTACTTTGTAATTCTTCTAAAATTTTTCTAGCTTCTTCAGGATGAGAAACAATATAATCTCTGATTGTTTTTAATTTTTCGGATTCGGCACTCATTTTTATTCACCCCTATTATCAAGTTTATCTACATCAACTTGATTAATTGCATTAAACCTCTTTGTAATTTTATCAGTTGTTGTATTTAAATCTTTGACATCCTTACTTACAGTATCAATACTTCTAGATAATTTATCCCATCTTTCACGATAACGGCTAAATTCAACATCCAAAAGTTTTAATTCGTCATGAATAACCTTAGCATATTTATCTCTTTCAATGTTTTTCATTATAATTTGAATAGTTGTTAAAGTACTAATCAAAGTTGTTGGACTAGTAATCCAAACTTTTTTATTATAAGAATAATCAATTAAATCTTGATGATAAGCATTTATCTCAGCAAATATAGCCTCAGCTGGCAAAAATAAAATTGCTTGATCTGCTGTTATACCAGGAATAATATATTTAGAACTAATAGCATCAATATGTTTCTTCATATCGGTCTTAAACCCTTTTAAAGCTTCTCTTCTAACTAATTCACTATTATTCCGATCAACCATATTTTGATAATTTTCTAAAGGGAATTTAGAATCAATCGCGATTAAACCTAAAGGTTCTGGTGCAAACAATACACAATCAGCAATAGTTCCATTACTGAAAGAATATTGCATTTGATAAATATTTTTAGGATTTTCACCAAAAACACTCACTAAAATATGTTTTAAATTAACTTCTCCAAAAATACCACGTGATTTTTTATCAGTTAAAACTGATTGTAATGAAACAATATCACTAGATAATAATTCAATTTTCTTTTGAGCTTCATCAATTTTAGATAATCTTTCTAAAACTGAAGTAAAAGTTTTATTCGTTTTTTCAAAATTTTGATCAAGTCTTTCATTAACTTTATCATTAATCATTCTTAATCTTTCTTCAATCCGATCATTTAATTTATTAAAATCATCATTAATATTATGATTAAGATCATTTTTAAAATCGCCTAGTTCTTTAATAGTATTAGTTTCTAACTTTCCAAGTCTCTCCGTTATATTAGATTCATTTATATTTTTAGAAAGAGATAGAATACTTATCACTAACAATATTACTAACAATGCGACAATTATATACTCCATATCATCACCAATTATATTATAATATAAAACGTAAAAAAAAACTATAAGTTTTTATACTTATAATTTTTATATTCTTTAAAACCGCCAATTATATTAACTGAATTATAACCTTTATGATTCAAGTAATTGACTAGCTCTCTTCCTTTTTCTCCTTCATCACAACAAATATAATATATTTTATTTTTATCTAAATAATTAGGAAATTCAATAATAAAATCCAAATAAGGAATATTAATTGAATTAGGAATATGACTAATACTAAAATCATAACTTTTTCTTATATCAATAATAATCGGATTATTAAGTTTTAAAAGATTAACTATAGAGATTTCTTTCAATGGTACCACCATTATATTTTATGGCAAACAATTAATTTATTAAATTACAATAGTCTATTATTCACCATCATCAAAGAAATCATCAAAGAACTGATCATCAGTTACATCGTCATCATTATTTGATTTACCATGACTATCTTTAAAAATTTCTGAATTTTGACTTCTTTCTTCTTCATATTTCTTATAAACACTAGAATAATCAGGAGTCGCCTTATCAAGAGAAACATCAGACTCTTTTTGAGAAACTTGATTTTCATTAAAAATATTTTCTTCAAAAACATTTTCATCATATATTTCTTTTGAAGAATTTTCATTATCATCAATTATTTCATTTGGAACATTATTATTTTGAACATTGTTATTATAATTAAATTCATTCACTGAAAAAGGTTCTTCTTCATCATCATTCTCTTCAGATAATTCATTCTTAACAGTTAAGTCATTTTCTTTAAAAGGTTTTAAAGAAATTGGTTCATGAGAAGTATAAACATTGGTAAAATTGTCACCTTCAGGTTTCAAATTAACTTCATCATTTTTGTTATCTTCATAACTATCTACTTTGTTATTAACAATTTCATTATCAACCAATGAAGAATCATCATCTGAATCATTAGATTCAACTGTATCGTCCTCAATAGCATAAGGAACTTTAATATTTTCTTTAGCTTTATTTGCTTCAAGTAAACTACTAATTTTAGAATCTAAAACATTTTTTGAAGTTTCAATACTTGGTTTATCATCAACTTTAGCAATATTTTCTTGCTCCTTTTTCTCTTCTTCTTCAAGTTCAGCAATTTTCGCATCAATTTTCTTAACAATAGCATCAATATCAAACTCAGGTTGGTTAGACTTTTTCTCATTAGCAAATGGACTAGGAAAAGGACTATTAAACCCACCATAAGGAGAAGCTCCAAAGCCACCAAACATACCGCCACCGGCAGCTGATGATGATGAAGTACCTCCACCTAATTTTTCTTCACGTTTCTTATTAACAAAAGCTTTTAAATCAAAAATCTTAATTTGGTTTTCTGTTCTTGATGGATAAACAGCTTTGTCGTACTTTTTACCCCAGCAATTAGCTTTTTCCATTTCAAAATTTGGTTTTAAAACCGTTTTAAATGGCATACAACGTGTTCTTAAAACAATAATTGTCCAAAGTTTTAAACGTTGCAAATCACTTACAGTTACAAGTGGCGTTGAAGCTGTTTTATCTTTTTCTTTAGATTTAACTTCACCACACATCTTACTTATTTCTTCTAAAGCTTTCATCTCACTACTAATTAAGTAAATAATATTACCACAGTTACCACGAATTGTGTCGCCGTTTTCTTGACCATAAACTTGACTCAACTGAGCAAAGTTCTGGATAATAAAACTAAATCTAATGCGACGACTTCGAGCAGCTGTTACCATTGTTGTAACATCTTTTAATGGTGGCATATTGGCAAACTCATCTAAAATAAAGTTAGTACGATATTCTAATTTACCACCATTTTCTTGAGCAATATCAATTAAAGTTTCATAGCATTGTTTTATAAAAATAGTTACAAGTGAGTGATACGTTTTCTTTTCATCTTGAATAACAACAAAAACAGCTGTTTTCTTACGACCAATATCCTTCATATCAAAATCACTACGGCTTAACATCTCACTCAAATTTTCACGAGACGCAAACAATTTTATTTTTTGTTTAAACACTGACAAAATAGAATTTTTAGTATCACTAGGAGCCATAATTGTACTAGAAACATTAACATAAGCTGGACTAGCAGGATCCTTAAAACTAAAATATTCTTTAATATATGTTGATGCCATTAATTTATCTTCACCAACAGTTGTCATCAAATTTATACTATTTAAATTAATTTCTTCTTCTTTAGCATCTTCAAATAAGCCTAAAGCTAATCCTGTAAAATAGTCAGCCGAAGTTCTTTCCCAGAAAGGATCCTGGTTCTGACTCTTTTCATCATACAAAATGTTCATCGCTAAGTCATCAAGCAACTCATTAGCTTTATCATGATTACCAGATCTATAAAGTTCATAAGGCAAAGTTAAAGGATTCCAAGAATTTCCTCTTTGAGGATCACGGAAATTCAAAAGAACAACATTATAACCTTTTTCTCTTAATTCATTAGCATTTTTTTCATAAATCTCACCTTTAGGGTCGGTAATAATCATTGATTCACCCTTTTTAGCAAGAATTTTTACCATTGGTTGAACTAACATTTCTGTTTTACCAGAACCAGTAGAACCAATAATCAAGTTATGAAATTCCCCATTATCAACCCATATATCATGACCATTGTTGATAAGTGGAATTCCCGCAACATCAGTTACTTTATCGTCAGCATAAATATGCTTTAACTCACCTTTGAATTCTTTTTCAGTAGCCCATCTTGAATAGCCACCTTTATCTTTTTTAGTAAATCCAAATCCAAACCCCTTCTCTTTTTCAAAAAATTGAGAAGAAGTTCCGAATATTATTGAAAGTAAAGCAACAATAGTTACTATCATTGTTAATAGAAAAGTATCTAAATCTAAAAAAACAGCAAAAGGATTTAATCCAGCAAATTCACCAGTTCTTGAAAAAACCGTAACATTATTCACAATAATTGCAATCAATAAAAACATGGCAATACTAAAAATGGAGAATTTTATTACATCTTCTTTGTTAGCTGTTAATCTAAACATACTATCACCTCAATCGATATATATTATAACAAACATATTAATTTTTTTAAAGTCTAAAATTTATCACGCATCATTGCACGATTTCTAAAATAAACACCAAAAGAAATAGCAACTATTACTAAAACAATAAATATATAAATATAAATATTTACAAATCGCATCAAATCAAGTGGGTTGTTCGAATATAAAGAAGTTGTCCGATACTCTAAATTAATATAATCATTACCACCAGGAGTAAGATACCATGTATATTCATTTTTTGAAGCATTAACGCGCGTAGCATTATTTTTAACAACTTTATACGGAAGCGAAATAGTTAATTCAATACTTTCAACTCTAGTAGGATTATCACTTGTAGGATTATTGTAATTAGCTAAATTACTATTATTAGCTTCAATCTTAACATACCCATCAGTATTAGTTACATTTAAATAACCATACAAGCTTTTTAATAAAGGTGAATTACCATTATAATAATTTATACCACGATAACGATGGTAAAAACTATATCCAAAATAATTACCACTTTCAAATTTAATTTTTGTCTTATAATTTGAAGCATTATTATCTTTCAAAATCTGAGCTAAAAAATCATCAGTATTAGTAGAATAACCATTTTTACCCTTTAAAGAAGAATCAAAATAAACCTTGCCACTTTCAATAACCGAACCACCAAAATTAAATTGTAAATTGTAATTGGCTTTACAACCAGTTAATAGTAACAATAACAATAAAATAAATATTTTCTTTTTCATTATTCACCTACCACATACTAGTTATTTTCCCAGTTCCACTATAATAATTATCTGCAAAATAAATATCCGTGAAATTAGCTGTAGATTCACCATAAGAAGTAATTGTACTAACAATTAAACCATTACTTAAATCAGTTGAAGCAACATAAAGCTTACCATCATTTTTACCAATTATGATACCCATTTGACCATCTTTATAAACAAAATCTCCAACTTGAATTTGATCAAAATATTTATAAAGACTAGAATCAATTTTCAAATTACCAGAAATATTGTTAGATTTAATCAACTCTGAAATTGACATACTTTTATCTATATTAGCTCCACCATTCAATAATACCCATGAAATAAAGCCACAACTATCAAAGCCATCAAAAGCCCAATTATCATTAAAACCAATATTAAAATATTTACCACCATTTTTATACTTAATCTTTTGATCAAATCCTAATAATAAATATCTAGCAACTTCTACACTAGCTGCTCTCGTTCCCTTGCCAACATTATTAACAATTTCTTCTAATTCTTGATCATATTTATCTTTATCATCAAGCGAAGTAAAATAAGCTTTATTATTATTTAAAGAATATTTATTAATACTTGAAGCATAATCTAAACAATAATTATCAACTAAAGTATAATTAGGATAATAAATAGATAAAATTTCTTTATAAGACTTACCACGATTAGCTAAATCAATAGCTTTATTAACACATAAAATATTATAAACAGAATTAGAATTAGCTGTAGAATCATCACGATTACAAACCAAATTCATACGAGCTTTTACTATTTTACCATTATAAACTAATAAACTACCTCTAACACTCTCAAGTGCTTGATCAAGCTTTTTTGCATCACTACTATTAATTGCAACATAGGAACTATTAGCTTGAATTGTAATTTCTTTCATACCAAGTTCATAATTAGAAGAAGAAAGTATATTACTAGCAGTACTAATAATGCCTGCCTTTAGTAATTCTTTATTATTTATTCCGCTATAAAAGAACTTATAAGTCTCATTCTTTACATAATCATAAAAACTTAAAGAATCAATTGGATTCTTATTAGAATCAACAATATTTACAACAAGATTAGATAAATTACATAAAGATAAAGTATTACTAGTATTACTGCATTTACTCAACAACTCATCAACATTATAATTATAACCATTTTCACTTGTAACAGTTAAGCTCAACTTTTGATAATTAGTACAACCAGTATTACCTTCAGTAGCAATAATACTTCCCTTACTTACAATATCGCCTTCTTTAACAAAAATTTTATCTAAATGAGCATAAGTTACAATATAATAAATAGAATCATAAGTGAATTTTACTTTAACAACTGAACCTAAAGAATCCTCACACTCTTTACCATTACACATACACTTTTTAGTATTACTATCATACTTATCATATATGTTATCAGCATTTTTAACATAAACAACTTCACCATCACTGATACTATAGATATCTTTACTTGTAACACCTGACGTTTCAATAAATTCATGAGTCAAATGATTGTATGGTTTCAAAATTGTACAGCTTGAATCTCCATACACAGGACTAAGTGAATTTATAAGATCATCATCACCTAAAGAACCAGTTTTTTCTGAATTTTTAAGAGTTTCTTTAATCTCTTCAACATATTTTTGAGATTGAATCTCCTGATATGCAACAATTCCACTGGCTATCTCTTCAATTACAACTTTTTCTGATTTTCCTTCATTTTTAGCCTCTTCAATAAAATCAGAATATCTTCGAGGAATATAATAATCAATTAAAAACTGTTTATAAATATCACTATCAAATGTATAATCATCCATGTTAATTTCATATTTTATATCAAATAATCCATTTTTAAATTCAACTAGCCCTTCTTCTAATTGTTTAGTTGTAGTTATATTACCAGTAAAAAAAGAAAAGAAATCTGAAAATCCATTATTAAGCCACTCTATTACATCACTAAAACCAGTTTTCTCACTAACCCAAGTAAATAAAGCATCAAATGTATTCCCAACAAAATTGGCACAATTCCATTTTTGAAGTATTTCCTCAGTAGTTCTCATAAATTCTCCGACATTACCTTCTTTTAAAGCTAAACATCCCGACTCAGCGATCCTATCAGGCAAACTCTTATCGCCATTTTTATTAAATTCGGAATAAAAAGGAAACTTAGTATTATCATCTTTAGTTTTATAAAGCCCCGAAAATGATAATGAACAAACATCTTTAGTTGTTATAGCTAAAAACGCTCCAGCACTACAATAATTATTTGCTTCTTCAAATTTACCAGATTTATAAGTTACAGCTGCAGTAATTGAAGCTAACACATCAGATATTTTTTGAATTTCGCCATCAAGTTTAGCATTTTTTTGTTCTTCTGTTAAACCGCTTAATTTAGAATTTAAATAATTATAAGGGCTAGGTAAAGAACTATTAAAACGGTATTCAGATCCAGAATATCCAACAGCAACACGATAAACTATTTCAGCAGCCTCATTAAAAAAATTAACAACACCATCTACTTTAGAGCGAATATCAAAAATAATTCCTATAACAAGTGAAATGCAAACAACTAAAATTGCAGCTCCTAAAATAAATGGCAAAACAGCTGATAAAACTGACATTGCTATTTCAATTTTCTTCTTTTTAAATTGATTAACATATTCATTAACTTTATCAACAGCACCAGCCTTCTCGGCCTTGTCTACAATTGCTTTAGCAGCTGGATCGGGAACACCATGTGCTTTTAAATAAGTTTCCCCAGCCTTTTTTAAAGCTTCTTTTTGAATAGCATCCTGAATGCCATTGCTACCTTGAATGCCATTACCACTTTGATTAGAAATAGAATTATTATTAGCTAATGCATTATCATCACCAAGGGAATCAGCATTATTTCCTAAATCGCTACCAGCATTAGGATTTTGATTTCCTTGATTATGAGAATGCATAGGTGGTTGATTTTTACCACCTAAACGCATACCAAAAGAAGATGATGTATCTTCCTTACTAGGAGCTAACATGGCACCACCTTCTGATTTAGCAAATTTATTTTCTTTTGAAGCCATGTTATCACCACCTTTTAATCCTATAATCCGCCACCGCGACCAAATGAATCTAATTCATCGTCACTAGCAATTATATTTATACGCATACGTCTACTACCGCATACGAACAAGGCTTCTCCTTGTGAATATCTCTTTATACTATCTTGTTCACTTTCATTTAAATCAATTAAATGAGCAAGATCTTCAACAGCTTGTTTCTTTAAACCCATAACTAAGTAATAAGAAGCATTGTCAAATATTGCTTTCCCTTGAGTTATTACTTGAGGATCACTAAAGTCACTAGGTTGTTGAGTAATTATAATAGTTCCCGTATTATACTTACGTGAACGTCTTTGGATTTGAGCTAAGAAATCAGCACCCAAAGTATTGTTACTTCCAAGTAATACATGAGCTTCATCTACCATTAATATAGTGTTAGTTGAAACATCTAGAGTTAAACTCCACGCATACTTTAATATATTAAAGAATAATGCATTTCTAACATTAGCATCAGCATTCATAACTTCACGAATATTAAATACAATAAATTTACTATTTGCTCTTATTGTTGTATGACCAGAGAAATAATATTTTAATTCTCTAACTAAAGGACGAAGTTTCATTTCCAAACGTTCCATGATATCTTTTTCATGTGTACGATCAGTCATTGACATCAAACGACCTCTAACAGTTTCATATACATCAGCTAAAGTAGGATAATCATCAGAAGTAAACTTAGTAAAATTACTTTGATAATTAATACCAAATCGAGCATAAGTTTCTTGAACTACTTCACTGAACATATTTAAAACATCATCTTCAATATCCGGAGCATAATATTTCATAAAAGCTTTTAAAGTTTGAAGTGTACGAGTTAATACAGAATAACCAGCACCTGATTCAAGTTCACCCTCATCGCTATCAACAACAACTTCAAGAGGATTAATCATACCGTATTCGCCACCCTTACCCAAATCGATGAAATCACCATTATAAATACGAACCATATCTTCAAGTTCACCTTCAGGGTCAATACATACAATTTGATTATTGTTACGAATATTAGTACGAAGTAAAATTTTAGCTGCTGTCGATTTACCAGAACCAGAAGTACCTAATATAATCATATTAGCATTATTTCTATTATGTTCTTTCTTTATTTGGTATAAAAATTGATTAAATAAAATTACACCACCAGAGAAATCAACGCCAAGTAATGTTGACATCCCAGCATCCTTAATACTATCAAAAATAAATGGATACATAGCAGCTACTGTTGGTGAAGGAATTGGAACACCAATGCGATCTTCAATCTCCTGCTTTGGGAAAATCGGAACAATAGATTTTAATACTTTTTCTTGTTCAAATCTTAAAGGAATAGCTTTAAGTTCCATAGATTCTAAATAATTTTTAAGTTGCATTTTTTTATTATTTAGTTCATCTCTAGTATTAGCAGTAAGCATGATATGCATTTGAAAATCAAAAATCGCTGATTGACTACTAGCAAGCATTTGAATAAAAGACTCTAAAGATTCATAATCTTGACGAATTCTTTCTTGAATCGTTTTATCATTTTCATCCTGATAATTTTGTTTTAAATTAGCAATTTCTTTATTAAGCATTTTACTAATAACACTAAAAGGTAAAGGAATATGTTTAATTACAACTTTAATTCCTGGAATACTAGTTAAAGATGATAAATAACCAGGATCAATATATTTAGGATAAGAAACAACCGTAAGAATAGTTGCCCATTGATCACTAATATTAAACTCAGAAGGATAAAATTGTAATCCCTTTGGAGCAATTTCACTTTTAATATTACCCATTATGACATCACCGTCCCAAATCTAGTAGTCCTTCCGGCATTAAAGAAATTATCCATTAAAACTCGCAAATCTTCATTACTAACTTGTCTCGTAGCAAGACCAGCATTAGCAAAGTTATTTATTAAAGTTCTAATACGCTTTTGAATAACTTCATCATCCTTTTCCTTAAACAACAAATAAAATTCAGTATCTACAACATCATTTGCCATGAATGACTCGCCTTTTCTAATATCTTGCATAATTAATTTTTTACGAACAGGATCCTGTTCATTTTGATATGCAAGCTCTAGTTGTGACATATAAACACTAATATCAACAGGACGATCAGCAGAAACAATCCAAAATTCATAATTAATTAAATTGTAAACAACTCTTAAATTACTTATAACAGAATTCATCATTTCTGGTCCCATAATAAATATGTTTTTAGGCATAATTTTTACCCCAGTAACTTTATAATTGTTTTTTAAAATTATACAATTATTAACAATATCTTTTATCGGTAAAAAATCTTCAGTGTACTTACTTCTTGTCGCCGTACTCATCTTTAATGCACCATCCTTTCCAAATAAATGACTGTCTTAGTGTGAAAAATTGCCAAACAGACTTAATTGCTGTTCTAACATTATGATAATTAGGAATAGGAGCAACAAGCAAACCCGTTATTAATGCAGGCAATAAAACAATAAATGTATCTAAAGTTTCACTAGGACCTATTATTGCAAGCAATAATAATGTTACTCCTAAGCCCGATCCAAATATAATCAAATCAACAGTATTGAATAAACCAAATATTAACATTGATTTTTTTGAATTGGCAGGTATTAAAAATTGATTCATCATTTACCTCCTTTTTATTTCTTACCAGAAGAAGTTTGACCCCAAGCTTTATTTGCCTGATTTCGTGCATATTCTTCACTAGTTTTTGTAGATATAACAGAGTTGTTTGCAGCAATTGAGCCATTGTTTATATCACTATAAGATGCCTCTGGATTATCGCTATATACGGGATCATTTAATACACGTCTATTATTTTTAACATAATTAGCTGCTTGATTCTTAATTGAATTTAATTGCTCAGCTCCAGTAATACGTAAATTCCCACTGGCATCTTTTTCATTTGAATAAGAAATTACAATTTTTTGTGCTTCCTCATAAGCATTTCTAGCTTCTTCAATATCAAACTGAGTTGCAGTTCCTGAATTTCTTAAATCTTCATAATATTGTTTTATTCCTTTAACACCACCAGTTAAGGCCATATAGATATCAGCATTAGCTCCATTATATGCCCTATGCTGAGTACCAGCATTATCTACATAATGGTTAGATAAATCAAAACTATTAAAATCACTTTGATCTTTTAACTGTTTTTTAAAACCTGCATATGTTTCCATAACTTTAATATTGGCTTCATCTCTATCAGCTGCCGTTTTCCCTCCGGCTCTTGCTTCCATAGAAGCTATATGACGTCCGAAAAATGATGTTCCTTGTTTAGCATAAACTTTTTGACCACTTTTTCCAGATGCTCCATAACCCTTTGCAATACCAAAACCATCCTTATCCTTAAATCCAGCTTTAGCACCTCTAAATGCTCCAGTTGTGGCACCGCCAACGGCTCTAACTGCAGCAGTAAGTTTATGACCATTATTCCAATTGGCTGCAAAATTAGACGCATAACCACCAACAACACCAGACGCTGCACCTAATGCCGTACTTGTAACTGGATTAGAAAGACGTTTTTTTAAACTAAATCCATCTCCACTCTCAAAGTTAATACCCATTCCTTTAAGAATATCAGGTAATTTCTTGGCAAACATTAAAGCTCCAATAATTAAGAAAAGTGAAACATATATATCACTATTCCCCTCTAAAGCACCATGATTAACTAATTCATCAATAGCAAATGTAGCAATTTGAAGTCCAGCAACTCTCGTAAACAAATCCGCATAAGTTTTTAATACTTCATGAAACCACTTATTAAGCATTGAATCTTTGCCATCTTTCATTCCAAGGTTAGAAAGAATAGGAACAGGAGCAATCATTTCATAAAATGCTAATTTTATAGAACGAAGTGCTATATCCATACACATCATCAAAAGTACATAACCAATAAAAAATCCAACTAAAGTAGAACCAACAAACATTAATGGTGATTCAACGTACCAATCAGCTTGACCATCCGAAAAACTTGACATACTTATCAATTTCATCAGTTCAAACAAATTATATTCACCATCTGCACGTGGATGAACGGCTTCATACAACATATTAGCATAATTATCATCTGAAGCTCCATAAGCACATAGCATAGAATGGTCCACAGTTGATAACACATGCTTTGTGCCTTTTAAAGTCCAGTTTGAATCTGTTTTTAATCCTTCATCCCAATTTGTACCTCTACAAGACTTTTTTGAAGCCGCGTTTGGTTCACATTTATCATTTGCACATTTATATGGCGTATTAAAAATCTTACCAACAGTATACATCAACTCATAACCTGGTTTGGTCTGACTAGAACCAGCAGTACCAAAAATAAAATATTCTATTAATTTGTCATTTATAATATAAATCTGCAAATTACGACTTTGAGTAAACAACCAAGGTGTTATAATTACTAATGCCAAAGAAGTAAAAATTTTCTTGACGATTTTAGTGTAACCTTTATTCTTGTCCGTCATATCTTCAGGATTAATGACGTATGTTAAAAATGCAAATATTAATCTAAACAGCATTACTAAACCTAACAATTGGTAAACACGCATTGAAACGTCTTTAATAGTATCTGCCGAAAAAATTTTGGCACTTGCAATATCCATCATAAGTTCATAAAGCATGGCATCGGCCTTATAAACTAAACCATCTAACCCACCAATAATCGCTCTAATACCCACAGAAATGTAATATCCAAGAGTAGCAAACATATATTATTCCTCCAGTTCAAATATCCAAAATTTATTAAAATCAAAAAAGAATTATTATTATAATATCAGTTATAATAATTATAGCATAAAATCAACAAAAGAAAATTACTTTTTCCACAATTTTACAAAATAAAGTTTCTTTTTAAGATTTCTTCTTCGAGGAAAAATATTATAACACTATAAAGTGTGTATGTAAAACATTTTTTTAATAAAAAAACGTATTAAAATACGCTTATTCAAAATTGTAAATTTTTTCCGTTTCAATATAAATTGGAATTTTTATTAAGGAAATTAAAGGCAAATCAATATACATATAAGAAACAATTCCATATGTTAAATAAGTGCCATCACTTGCAACATTATATATACAAAGCCCATCATTAGCTGCTACTGCTTCTTTTTCATTCTTTACAGGGCAATTTTCTACAGCAATATCATACTTTTGATAACCGACACTATCTAAATAATCAGAAATCAACTTTTGACTAATTTTATTATAACCAGAAGAATTTTCAATAATAGCTGATACACCCTTTGTTACTTTAAAAGCCTTCATATAACTAAAAGAGGCCATAATAAAACCAAACATTATAAGTAAAAATATAATAACTAAGTTTAAAACATACACTCCACCTATGGATTGTTTCATTTTTAACCACTCTCTATTCTTATATTATCTATTATTAAAATAATTATAACACAAAAAAAACAGCTTAATCAACTGTTTTTGTGTTGTCTTTATAAAGTGTTTTTGTCATTCCTGAAACTGGAATTTTTATCGCATTACTAAAAAAAGGAATATCAAAATACATATATACAACGACTTTATAAGTATATATACCTTTTTCTTCACTAGAATCATTTGTCTTATAAACGCAATAATAATAATTGGAAGTTTTATCAGTAACCTTTTGAAAACCAGTTACTTCTTCACATAAGGTATTATAATCTTTTCTATCAGAAGTACGATATCCTAATTTAGACAAAGTTTGCTCTATTTCTGCTCTAGCATCCTCATTATAAACATTATGTTCTTCAATTATATCAATTATTTTATTTTTTACACGAAAACTTTTACTATAAGAAATTGAACCAGCCAACAAAACAATGATAATTGCAATTATTGCTAACATAATATTAAGTAGACCTGCTTGGCCTGTTGCATCACTCATAATTCACCATTATCTACATGATTTTTTAGTTGAATCATAATAGTTATTTTCAGCAACTTCTTTTTTACTACCATCTGCTGCTGTAGCATAACAAGCATTATTTTCCCAAGTTCCACCATAAGCACTACAACATCCCTTTTTTGCTGTTCCACCTAACAATTGAGGAATTAATACAGCTCCTGCTGCAGCTACCAACCCAATTAAGATGATTGTAATAACAGTCATATTTGCTTCTCCTGCTGCTTCTTTCATTTATCTCACCATCCTATCTTTATCTAGTTTTTATTTTAACATAAATTACATGTTAAAGCAAGAATTATATTTGCATCATACTAAACATTGCAAACATTAAAAGAGCTAATACTCCACCACCAGTACACGTTAACATAATCATTGTTTTATTTTCCATTGTATTTAAACGTTCCTGGTATTTTTGTTCACGCGCTTTATTTTGTAAAACGGAAACATTTCTTGAAAATAAAGCAAGTTGTTCTTGTTTACTTTCCTGTGAACCCAAACTCAAAC
>OIYS01000931.1_pt1 | contig 16977 bp, 17 predicted proteins | sample 1588271 | NCBI WGS metagenome assembly OIYS01 (sample SAMN03283286) | human gut metagenome | biome: human-associated habitat; material: feces | host: Homo sapiens | place: Peru | collected 2012
ACTAACAAAAGTTTATTGTTTTTTTTACAAAATAAATTAAAAAAAATTAATAAGAAACGTGACATTCTAAGATTTGTCAATAACAAATTTTTGTGTTATATTAATGCATACTGAAAAGACACGAAATTTCTATTTTTTTAAAATTTTGAAATTATGTGCTTATTTAGTATATAATATTAATGTAATCAAGTGGTGTTGATTACTTATCTAATTGTTTGCATAGTACAAAAATTTGTCGAAGAAGTTTAGTTGTACATGCAATTGTTGCAACGTAATGATGTTTTCCTTCATTACGTTTTTTTCTGTAATAAGTTTCAATATCATTTTCTATATGACATACTCTGGTAACACTTAGAATATTTAATATAGATACAAAAAGAATTTTTCTTAAATATTTGTTTCCAGATTTGGAAATTGGACCTTTTATATTTATAGATTTACCAGATTGCTTTATTGAAGGATCTAATCCACAGTACGCAGTTAATTCTTTTATGTTTTTAAATCTATTTATGTCACCAATTTCTGCGATTATTAGCGATGCTGTAAATTCACCAATACCAAAGATAGAATTAATACTTTCAAAGTATTTAGTTTTCTTCCCTAAAAATATTATTTTATATTTAATTGTTTCTATTTCTTTTTGATAAGTATTAATTAATCTTGCAAGTTGTGACAGACTTGAAGTTATTTCATCATCTTTCGAAACAGATGGATAAGAGTTGATTGCATATTCTTTTATTGTTGCAGGTTTCTTTTTCCAATGTCTAAAACCATACTTTTTAAAGAAATTTTGTAATGTATCTATTCTAGTATTAGAAATAATATCAGCATGTGGATATTTTTCAATAAAACTTAGTGCCAAGTCACTATAAATAGTTTTCTTTTTAAATATTAACTCATATTCAGGAAAACACAAATAAACTAAATTTTTATATCTATTTTTTAAATTAACACATAGTTCATCTAAAGCGTGATATTGTCTAGATAGAGCATTCATATTTAAATAAATATCATCTGGTTTAATATATTCTCTAAAATCAGTATTAAAGAATAATTCTGACAAAGATATACAATCTAATTTATCGGTTTTTGTTTTTCTTAAGTTACGTTTATACATTTTTGAGTATAATGCATTAATAACAAATACTTTGAAGTTGTTTTTTATGAAAAATCTTTCAACAGGTCTATGATAAATACCCGTAGATTCCATTATTACAGAAACATTATCTAATTTTTGCTTATTAATTTTATTAAGTAAATTAGTAAAATCATTAATAGAATGATTAATTTCATATGGTTCAATTAGAACTTCACCACAAGAACTAATTAAAGATACCATACTTTTACCTTTAGCCACATCAATGGCTAGAACATTTTGCACAAGCATACTTCCTTTCACATACGATTGAACTCTAGAATCTCAATATTTCTCATTACGTTTGTTATATAGGATTAAAAATTAATCCTAACATTCTAAAACTAGGATAATAAAAAGAAAAGAGCTAGGCCGTCATAGAAATGGATACAAAGACTTTTAATATAATTTACCTAAACTCAATCGCAGTTATTTATATTCATTTTTATAAAACTGAATATAAATATTATAATGTAAATATCAAAAGTTTTAACTTATCAAAACTTATCAATTTACTACTCAGTATTATACGTGATATAATGACCATAGGATGCGATTATTAATGAAAAAAATATTGGAAAGACTATAATTGCAATTGCTATAATTAGTATTACGCTTTTATTTATAGGGATATTGAATAATAAAAAAAGTACCAAAGAAAGTTATGCAAGACCTGATTATGATTATATCGCAACTGTTTATCATAGTGAAATGTTGGCAATTGATGAAGGAATAGAATATACATATTGCATTTATAGATCATCAAAAAGCGATAATAAATATTTTTATATTAAATCAAAGTCAGATATTACAATAGCTGGTTCAGGTAAAAAAAGTGATGTTGGTTCTGGATCACTAAATGATAAAAATGATTTAAAAAAGATAACAAAAGACATTGAAAAAGATTCTAGAAAAGATTGGCAATCCTATATATCATACTCATATGCTAATAACGAAAAAATAGAAAATATTAGTGAGTTGGGAAATAAATTATTTAAATAAATATGTATTAAAGGTTGATTTTAACAATCTTTTTCTTTGCTAAATTCGTATACGTAAGTGTATATCACTACACGATAATAAAGACCATATGGTAGAAGTGGTTAGTTTAGTAGAAAATTTTAAACTAAGAAAGGTCATATCTAATTGTGGTACTCATAATAATATCGGTTCATGAGAGGATGACTAATGATGATTTGAAAAGTATAATATTTATTTGACATAAAATGCTTTAGCAAAGAGGAAGTAAATAATAATTAGTGGTAATTTCTTTTACAACCTGGTAATACATAAATATTCATAGAAGTCTATCTTAAAATTATATTGATCCTAGACATAATTTAAAAACTCATATAAAATATATATCAGTGGTGGTACTATGAAAAACATAAAAAAAATTATTAATAATGTTGATGAAACTCTTTTGGAACACAGTTTCCAGGATGCATGTAGTGATAAAGAATTTTATAATTACCTAAATTCATTACATATAGAAGAAAGTGTTCTAAAAAAGTATACATCCAATTTAGAAGACTCTTTTATAGAACATAAGAATTGTCTTAACTGTAAGTCTTTAGATCAATGTAAAAACACAGTTAGGGGATACTGTTACACACCTGTTAAAGACGGTAACATAATTACTTTTAATTATTTTGGATGCAAAAAGTTAATGGACAAACTAGAAAGTGATGCCTATAAAAGAAACTTAGATCTTTTTGATATGCCAAAAGATATAATGGATGCCTCATTTAAAAACATGTATAAAGATGAGAAGGCTAGATTACCGATTATAAAGTATTTTAAGGAATTTATTAAAAGTTATGATAATGAAGAAAAACCTAAGGGACTATATTTAACGGGATCATTTGGTTCTGGAAAAACCTATCTAATTGCTGCTCTTTTTAATGAAATGGCTAAGAAGAATGTACAATGTGTACTTATATACTATCCTGAATTTTTAAGAAGTCTAAAATCATCATTTCAAACAAATTATGAGGACAAGTTTAATTGCATTAAAAAAGCAGATTTACTACTTCTTGATGATATAGGTGCAGAAAATTGCAGCAATTGGTCAAGAGATGAAGTGTTGGGACCAATTCTTCAATATCGTATGGAAAGTCATCTACCAACATTTTTTACCTCAAACCTAACAATAGAGGAATTGGAAACATCCCTATCTGTAACCTCAAGTGGTGTTGACAAATTAAAAGCTAGAAGAATTGTTGAAAGAATAAAGCAACTTACTGTCTCATTAGAATTAATAAGTAAAAATAAAAGAAATTGACAAAATAAGGGATTTTTGTTATAATAGGCACTAATTCGGAGGGATTAGTGTGATAAAAAGAGTTGATAAAAAAAGATTTACTTTAATTTGTATTGCTATAATTCTAGCCTCATTAAACATAGGAGTGGCCAAAGAAATGTCAAGTTTGAATACTTTAAACGCAACGTCTTATAAAAACGTAAATACTAAAAGTATGTCTAAAACAACAACTCCAGAAAAAAGTGCTAATGCCAATATAAGTTTATTTACTAATTTAAAAAAGATTGAAAATACCTCGACCGCAACTCCTGTTAACTTAGAAAAAACAGTAAAAGAAGAGCAGACTCCTGTTATAAAGTGGCGTCTTCCTGTTGAACAAGGATATATAACACAAGCCCCTTCATATGAACATAACGCACTAGATATAGGTAGTGCAAGAAGAACTGCAGAAACAATATATCCCGTAGCAGATGGTATAATTACTAGTATATATACCGATTCGGCTGGTGGATACACCATAACTGTTTATCATAACATTGATGGGAAAAGTTACACTTCACTATACGTACACTTTTCAAGTTATGCTCCAGGAATATACGTAGGTCAGCAAGTAACTACGGACACGCCACTTGGACAAATGGGAATGACAGGATATGCAACAGGCGTACACTTACATGTGTCAGTGGTTGATTGTGCCGCTTTCGATCCTAATGATACTAACTGTCGTTATTTAGGTGATTTTCATAGATATATAAAATCTAGCTATTTAAGAGGCTTTTATGGCTTAAGATCGCTTATGGATGTTCCAGGATTTTGGTGGTCAAGATAGTATTGCCAAAAATAGAAAAAAGTGCTATATTAATATACGAAATACGTTGACAAAGGATACGATATGTTAAGTTAGACTTTGAAGAGAGTTCGTGGTAGGTGTAAACGAATAGACTGCTAACAATATTACTACCTTTAGAGTAGAATTATGAAAAGTAATTCCGGCCCAGCCGTTATCAAAATTAAGTTAAAATAATAAGGATGGTACCGTATTATAATATACTCCTGTGAGAAATCACAGGTTTTTTATTTATCTTTTTTGGGGGTGATAAAATGGATATTCCAAAATTAGCAAGTATGAATATATGGGCTGTTATGCAAATATTTCGCCAACATAATGGTCATACTGATGAAGAATTAAGAATTATATTAAGTGAAAAATTATTACAGTTACCATTAGATACACAACTTGAAAGATTAAAAGTAGAAACAAATTCCGAATTAAAAGAATTACTAGAGATATCTGTAGCAAAAAGATATAGTATGGATATTAGAGTAGGTACTAAGACAAATAATAAAACTCTACCAGAATGGTATTTTAACAATCTTATGTCAATTGGTGCAGCCAATATTTTAATAGCCTCACCAGATGAGAATATAAGAATAATGGCTGAGGAAAAATACTGTGAATTATTAGAAAAATACCTAAATGAATTTGAAGGAAAAGAGGAAATGGCTTTCTACGATGGAAAGATAGGAAGATTATTTAGCACACCAGAAAATAACAACGATGGAAAAAGAAAAATAAAAGAAACAAAAATTTATCAATTTAGGAGGAATGAAGAATGATAAATATAAAGGAAAATGAAAAATTAAGTATAATGAATCACTCATGTGCCCACCTTTTAGCACAAGCAGTAAAACATCTATATCCAAATGCACTATTCTGGGTAGGACCAGTAATAGAAGATGGCTTTTATTACGATATTGATTTAGGTGATAAAACGTTAACAGAAGAAGATCTTCCAGCTATTGAAAAAGAAATGAAAAAAATAGCTAAAGATGGTAAAAGAATAGTTCGACATGAACTATCAAAAAAAGAGGCTTTAGAAAAGTTTAAAAATGATCCATATAAAATAGATTTAATTAGTCGTATGGATGAAAATGAAGTAACAATATCTTGTTATAGCCAAGGTGATTTTACTGACCTTTGCCGTGGACCGCATCTAGAAACAGTAAAGACACTAAAACATTTTAAACTTCTAAAAGTATCAGGTGCTTACTGGAAAGGTGATTCTAAAAACAAAATGCTTCAACGTATTTATGGCATTTGTTTTGAAAATGAAGAGGATTTAACAAAACATCTTGAATACTTAGAAGATTGTAAGAATCGTGATCATAGAAAAATAGGTAAAGAATTAGAGATCTTTATGACTGATGACTTAGTTGGACGTGGCCTTCCAATGTTTTTACCAAATGGTTATATAATTTGGGAACAATTAGAAAATTATATCAAGAATAAAGAGAAAAAACTAGGATATCAACATGTATTAACTCCATGTGTTGGAAATGTAGAACTATATAAAACATCAGGACACTGGGATCACTATAAAGAAAATATGTTTCCAGCTATGGAAGTCGATGGTGAGGCATTTGTTTTAAGACCAATGAACTGCCCCCATCATATGATGATTTATGCCAATAAGCTTCATTCATATAAAGATTTGCCAATTAGAATTGGTGAGGTGGCTCATGACTTTAGATATGAAGCATCCGGTGCTTTAAAAGGAATTGAAAGAGGAAGACATTTTTGCCAAAATGATGCTCACTTATTTGTAACACCAGAACAAATAAAATCAGAATTTAAAAATGTTGTAGATTTAATATTTGACGTTTATAAAGATTTTGACATTACAAATTATCGCTGTGTCTTATCATTAAGAGATCCAGAAGATAAAGAAAAATATCATCCAGATGATGAAATGTGGGATAAGGCAGAAAATGAGTTAAGAGAAGTTTTAAATGAGTTAGGTATTGAGTATACTGAAGAAATTGGAGAAGCGGCATTCTATGGTCCAAAACTAGACGTAAATGTTACACCTGCCGTTGGAAATGAATATACTTTATCAACTTGTCAATTAGATTTCTGTCTACCGGCAAAATTTGACTTGAAATATGTTGATAAAGACGGTGAGAAGAAAACTCCAGTAGTTCTTCATAGAGCAATTCTTGGTTCTCTAGATAGATTCATGGCTTATATCTTAGAAGAAACAAAAGGAGCTCTACCAACTTGGCTATCTCCAACACAAGTAAAAGTAATTCCTGTAAATCCAGAATTACATAGCGAGTATGGAGAAGAAATAACAAATCTATTAAAAGAAAACGATGTTAGAGCAGAACTTGATAATCGTAATGAAAAATTAGGATATAGACTAAGAGAAGCCCAAACAGAAAAAGTACCATACACACTAATTTTAGGTGATCAAGAAAGAGAAAATAAGACAGTTAGTTATCGTCTGTTTGGTCAAAAAAATACAACTACATTATCAAAAGAAGACTTCTTATCAATGATAAAACAAGAAATAAGAACTAAAGCATTAAGAAAATAGTATAATAAATTAAGAGAGTTACTATGAGTATTTCAAAACTAAGAACAGCTTTTATAGATAAAGTGAAAAAATACCGATTGTTAAAAGTTTTGCGTTATTATCTCTAAAATTTCAAGTATATAGAAGAAAAATTAAGACAAAGCAATAGTAACTAAAAGCCAAAATAATCTTTAAAAAAGCAAAATAAGTTCTTACTTTAGAGGTGATAAAATGGAAACGATTGATTTAAAAGAAAAAGTTATAAGCAAACTATCAAAATTAGAAGATGGAACAATTTTAAATTTATCGGAAATATCGTGCCCTAAACAAGTGTTAAGCACCTTAATCTTTAGATATAAAAATGGTAAAAAGGAGTTTCATCCAGATTTTGAAAAGTATATTGAAAAAATTGATTTTAATGGTATTGATTTCTCTCATTTTAATTGTATTGGTTTTAATTTTGAAAGATTAACAGGCGTTAAAATTGATCCACAATCAATATACAAAAGATCACTTGAACATGCTAAATGCAAAGGCGTAACATTTATAGGCTCGTTTGATAATGTTAGAATAACTAATACTGATTTCACTGGTTCTAAAAATGCCAGAATAGATCCATGCAGAGTCCAAGATAGAAATCTAGAAAACTCTATATATAAAGATGTTTGCTTTATAGGTTTACTTGATGACGTTAAAACAGAAGGAGCCGTTTTTACAGGATCATATACTGAACTGCCTCCTAGAAAGAGAATTGTTTCAATAAATTTTGATACGGAGTTTAATAATCCAGTTGATGAACTCATGATAGATATAGATTTAGCAAGAAGAGAACCACCATCAAATAGACAAAAGGTTAATATAAAAAGCTTGTTTAGAAAAAGAAAAATATAATTAAAAACAGAAATTAGTTATTGATTTCTGTTTTTAGTTTACGTAAAATTTTAGAAAAACTTAAAAAAATTTAATGATAACAATTTACAAATGTATCTAATTTGAGTACTATATAGTTAAGCAGTGGTTGATTGTGGAGAAAAGTGGGGGATAATATGTTTATAGGTGAATATCATCATTCTATTGATGAAAAGAACAGACTAATAATTCCTGCTAAGTTTCGAGAAGAACTAGGTGATAAATTTATTATTACTAAAGGAATTGAAAATTGTCTTTTTGTTTATTCTCTTGAATCATGGCAAAAAATTGTAAACAAATTAGAAACTCTTCCATTTACCAAAAAAGATGCGAGACAATTTGTTCGTTTCTTTCTATCAGCTGCTAGTGAGGTAGAATTTGATAAGCAAGGACGTGTTAATATCTCCCAACCATTAGTTTCATACGCCAATCTTGAAAAGGAGTGCGTAACTATAGGAACAGGTGACAGACTAGAAATTTGGTCTAAAAATGATTGGTCTGACTTTTTGAATTCTGCTAGAGACAGCATGTCAGACATAGCCGAAAATTTATTTGATGAGAGTGTGAGTATATGATGGAAAAACATATAAGTGTAATGCTAGATGAAGCTATTTCCTTATTAAATTTAAAAGACGATAGTATTATAGTTGACTCAACACTAGGCTATGGAGGACACAGTAGTTGCATCTTGGCTAGAATAAAAAAGGGGTTTTTATTCGCCTTTGACCAAGATAGTGAAGCAATTCGGCATAGTACCGATCGCCTTAATAAGATCGGTACTAACTTCACTATCATAAAAAGTAACTTTGTAAATATGAAAGAACAGTTATCAAAAAAAGGTATTGAGAAAGTAGATGGAGTACTTTTTGACTTAGGAGTCTCATCACCTCAACTTGATAATAAAGAACGAGGCTTTTCATATCACGAAGATGCAAAACTTGATATGCGTATGGATAAAGATAATCCTCTATCAGCATATGAAGTAGTAAATAATTATTCCAAAGAAGAACTTACTAATATTTTTTATAAATATGGCGAGGATAAATTTTCAAGAAATATCGCTAAAAAAATAGTTGAATATAGAGAAAATAAACCAATTGAAACAACTCTAGAATTAGCAGAAATAATAAAAACAGCTGTTCCTATGAAATTTAGAAAAGATAAACATCCAGCTAGACAAATATTTCAAGCTATCAGAATTGAAGTTAATCATGAACTTGATGTTATAAGACCTGCTCTAGAACAAGCATTATCATTATTAAATGTTGGAGGAAGAGTAGTGGTAATAACATTCCATTCATTAGAAGATAGAATTGTAAAAAACTATTTCAGGGAAATGACAGAAACAGATCCAAAACTAAAAGGATTACCAAATATTCCACCTGAAAAACTACCAGACTATAAATTAGTCGTAAATAAAGCTATAAAGCCAAAGGAAGAGGAGTTAGAAAGAAATCCAAGAGCAAGAAGTGCCAAACTTCGAGTTATTGAAAGAGTAAAATAAAAAGGAAAGGATGATTAGTGTGAGAAAGACTAAAAAAAGATTAAAGATGTCAAAGTTTGAAAAATTCTTATATACATTGGCTATAATTCTATTAGTAATTTCACCAGTATCAATAGTTTTCTCAAAAGCTACTCTTGCTAAGGTGAACTTTGAAGTAGAAAAAAGGAAAAAGAAAATAGAAAGTCAAGAAAAGACCAATGAGAGTTTATCCATGACTATTAATGAACTAGCTTCACTTACTAAAATTCAGGAAGTTGCACAAGAACAAGGTCTGAGTTATAATAATAATAACATCAAAAGAGTAACTGAAGACAAATAGGGAGTGATATAATTGAAAAAGAGAAGAAAAAATAATATAAAATATTCTTTTATAATTATAATTTTTTCTCTTTTTTTGTTTGGTCTAATGATCTTTAGACTTACTCAACTAGCCTTATCTAAAAAAATAGATGGAATTAATTTAAAAGAACTAGCTAGTAAAAGAACTACTAAAACCGATGTATTATCAGCTAAAAGAGGAACTATTTATACATCTGATAATGAAGTGTTAGCTCAAAATGTTTCAAGTTATAAATTAATAGCTTATCTTGATCCTAAAAGAACAACTAAAAAAAGTAAACCACAGCATGTAGTTGATAAGGAAAAAACAGCTGAATTACTTGCGCCAATTTTAGGTATGGAAAAAGATGAAATATTACAGAGATTAAATAAAGAAAACTTATATCAAACAGAGTTTGGTTCAAAAGGAAAAGACTTAAATGAAATAACAAAACAACAAATAGAAGATTTAGGATTACCGGGCTTAGACTTTATTGAAAGTTTTAAGAGATATTATCCAAAAGGAAATTTTGCTTCATATACAGTTGGTTATGCTAAAAACATTACCAATGATGAAACAAAAGAAGATGATATAGTTGGAGAAATGGGAATTGAGAAGTCTTTTGATAACATTTTAAAAGGTGAAGACGGCTACATAACTTATCAAAAAGACTTAAAAGGATATCAAATAGCTGATACTAATACTATAAAAAAAGATGCTGTTCAAGGAAAAGATATATATTTAACAATAGACAGTAATATTCAATTCTTTGTTGAACAAGCCCTTAAAAATGCCGATGAAAAGGCTGACTATGATTGGTTTGCGATAAGCTTAATGGATGCTAAAACAGGAGCTATTTTAGCAACAGCAACTTCTCCAGCATTTGATCCTAATACCAGAAATATAACTAATTACTTAGATAATTTTGTCGCATCTCCTTATGAACCAGGATCAACCATGAAAACATTTACGTATATGGCTGCCATGGAAAATGGTGTATATAATGGTAGTGAAACATATAAATCTGGTGTATACGTAACATCTGATGGTACTGAAATAGGTGACTATGACAGGAACGGATGGGGAGTAATAACATTTGATAAAGGTTATGCCATGAGTAGTAATGTTGCTATTATTAACATGATTAATCGACATATGAATAGCATAATGCTAAGACAATATTTTAAAAAGTTAGGCTTTGGTAAAAAAACTGGAATTGATCTTCCAAATGAACAAACCGGAAAAATTAACTTTAAGTATGAAACAGAAGTCTTTAACGCCGGCTTTGGACAAGGTATTACGACAACTCCAGTCCAGAATCTAAAAGCCCTAACATCACTAACAAATGATGGTATTCTATTAAAACCATATATAGTATCAAAAATAGTTGATTCATCAACAGGTGAAGTTATATCAGAAAAGAAAAGAAAAGAGGAAGGCCGTGTAGCATCAACTACAACAGTCCAAAAGATGTTGCAATTAATGGATGATTGTGTAAATGGTACTGGTAATACTGGAGTAAGATATCGAATTGACAGTGGTGAACTAATAGGTAAAACTGGTACGGCTCAAATAGCCAAAGATACAAATAATGGATATTTAACAGGTATGGAAAATACGATCCAATCATTTTCTGGTATATATCCAAAAAGTGATCCTAAAGTAATAATTTATGCATCAGCTAGAAAAATAACTAGTGGTCAACAAAAACCTATATCTGATGCTATAAAAGAAATAGTTAATAACCTCTCAAAATACTATGGAATAAGTGATTCAGATAATAAAGAAGTTGAAGTAACTAAATATAAAGTAGAAAGTTATATCAATAAAACAACAGAAAAAGTTAAAGTATCTCTAGATTCAAAAGGAATAAAATATCAAATATTAGGTGACGGTAATAAAATAATTAAGCAATATCCATTAGCCAAAGATACTATTACTAACAAAGATACAGTTTATTTAATTACTAATTCAGAAAAACTAACAGTTCCAAATGTTATAGGTTTATCATCAAAAGTTGCTAAAAACTTATTAGAAGAGTTAGGTGTAAAAGTAAAACTTGAAGGTGTTGGTTATGTAAGTGAACAATCAATTGCTGAAAACGAAGAAATAAAATCAGGTATGGAAATAAAATTAACCTTAAATCCTAAGTTTGGTGTAGAGTAGAAATATGATAGAAGAAAAAACTGATAAAATAATAAGTATCATCTCATTTTTAGTAATTTTAATTGCTGCAGTACTTCTAGTTATTTATAAGTATTATCCTGAATATAAATCATCTATTGGTAGTAGTGATGGTTATGTAAATATTGACTCTTATAAAGAAATAGTTAATATAAGTATGCAATCCGGTCCTGAATTTATTCTAGTAACTAATGAAGAAGATAAAATATCAAGTATTTTATTTATAAATCAAGATGCTTTGTGTCTATATAATAGAAATATAGAAAATCAAGAACTTGCTGATAGTATAGATGGTATAATAAAAATACTATATAATAGCAACTATCTAACTAATGAAGAAATAGCCATAACATCATATAATAGTACAAATAAATTAAGAAAAGACTTAATAAGTAAAATAAAAAAATACTATAGCGACATACCAATAACAGAAGATATAAAAACATTAACAATTAATGAACAAAAAGAACTTCTTCAAGAAAAGGAAAACGAGTCTAGAAGAAATATTAAAAAATTAAAGGAAGCTGAATTAATAGAATCAAATAGTAGTAATCTAACTGAAGAAGTTGCCTATGTGTACGCTGATAATATCTGTCGGAAATTATCTTCATATGCAAGTAGAATAACCAACCAAGAAAAGAATAGTCCAAACTATCCAATACAGTTAATATCTGGTGAAGATGATAAAAATATTTACCCTTCAGCAAAAAGCTGGTATTATATAGTTAATAGTGAAGTTTTAGGCTATATAAATTTCAAGTCAGATAAATATGATTATTCATACTGCTGTCAAAACAAAATAGTAATAAGGGGAATTTGCCATGAGTAACGTAGTAAAAGTTAAAAACTCAATTATTATAGTATTATGTGTCACTATAATTTTATTAGGAGTAGGTTTTTCATATATTTCAATGCAACTAGAAAGACTAAATAGTAAAAAGCCAAGCTATAATGTATCAATTACTAAAGTTGAACAATTAACACCAATAAAAGGTGGCTTCAAAAATCCTAATAGTACATATAATATTTCCAATAATGGTCAAACTATAAATTTCTCATTTAATTTATTTGCTCCAAGAGATGAAATAAGCTATAAAATAACTATTGAAAATACCGGTACTATAGATGCCGAGATTATAAACTTAATTGAAATTCCAGATTATATAAATGATGAAACAAGTGCTAATGAAATTTATCCTGTTAAAATAAGTCATGATACTATATCAGGAAAAAAGATTAAAGCAAATGAAAAAATAGAATTCAATATAGTTGCTTATTTCAACCATAGACAAAAAGCTAAAAATGTAAAATTCCCATATCAGATAAGTATTCTAAGTACAATGAAGGATTAAAGGTGATAATTATGAAGAAAAAAGATGAAGTAAAAGAGACAAAAAAAGAAGTAAAGAAGACAAAGGTAAATAAAAAGAAACCAAGTAACACAAAGAAGAAAGAAGTCAAAAAAGACAATGCAAAAATAGCACTTCTAATAACATTTATTATCATGACCATTATAGTAATAGTATTATTTATCGTTACCATGGTCTTATATAATAAAAGAAAAGAAGAAGCAAAAAAACCTGCTACAATACCAATAGTATCTGATAATATAAAAGCTGTTATGAATATAGATGTTTCAAACATGAAAAAAGATGAGTCTAAAGAATACCTCTTCAATATAAGTAATTATGGTAATAAACTTACTGCTAAAAAAGAAATAGAATATACTATAAAAATAGGTGAAAATAAATATAATTTAAATGTAGAGTTGTATAAGAATAATAAACTAGAAAGTCTAGATGATAATAAAAATAGCCTAACAAAGAATAAAAAACAATTAGATGAATATAAATTAATAATTACATCTCAAGAAGATATGGTTAAAAATAGCAAGTTAAAAATAAATATAAATTCATGATTTTTAATCATGTTTTTTTGACAAAAATTAACACTAATGTTAGAATAAACATTAAATCTTAATCTGAGGAGGAAAAATAATGGCAGAATATACAAGACAGGAAAGAATGGAAAGTATTGACAGAATATTAGCTGATATCGAAGAAATAAAAAAACATTCTAGTAATATAGGAGATAGTAGTAGCCGTAAGAAAATAATGGGTGGCTTAGTAAGTGTAGTTAGTTTTGGACTTATACCAGTAGCTATTTTTTGTGCATGTAAGGCAAAAGAAGCAACACTAGTTAAAAACTTTGATCTACCAAATACTGATACAGCTATTCATAGTTTTGCTGATAGTACATATTTGGATGAATTGTTTTCACCCAAGTATAGAAAAACTGTAGCAGATCAAACCAATGATAATAATTTTTTAAGTAGTATTTTAAAATTAGAGAATATGCTTGATATATCAGAAAAAACTAGTGAAATTACTAATACTATTGGTTATAATGAGCTAGAAGATGAAGAATTGATAGATATTGATGTAGACAATTTTAAAATAGATTACGAAGAGTATCAAAAATTAATTGCCGAGACTCCTAGAGATGAAGCAAAAGTAGAGCAATCAGTAAAAACTATGAGTAAATATGCCAAGTATGCTAATAAATTTATTGCTCAAAGAGGATATGCTATCTCAGCTAAATATGCAACACTTGCTATAAAGTCAGTTGTTATGGAAACATTAGGTGATAAAGATCTTGACAATATGTCAAAAATAACTATTTTAAGTGGGCCTGAAAGTATTGGAAGATCAATACCAGCTAGAATAATCACCGTAGAAAGAGAAGACGGCGTTACAGAAAGATTTTATTTTGCATCGAATAGTGAAGAGAATACATTGATTTATAATATTGAAGAGTGCACTAAACATATTGAAGAAGATAATAATGCTGATTATGATGAAAAAAGAAATGATACAATAACAGAAGTACTAAATAGAGTAAAATTAACAATTGCTAAAAATTACGAGCAAGAAACAATAAGAATAAGTTCAAATTCTGATACTAATTCTGCAAAGAAAGCATATGAACTTGTAAAAACAAAAGACAATAGTAACAAGTAAACAATTTCCATGCAATTGACAATTAAACATAAAAGATGATAAAATTATAACCGTAGAAAATTAAATGGAGGAGAAAAATGGAAGGAAAATATTTAGTAATAAATGGAGGAAGTTCATCATTAAAATTTTCTCTTTATAGTATGCCAGAAGAGAAAGAATTAATTAATGGATATATAGAAAAAATAGGTGCTAAAGATTGTTTTTGGACATTAAAAATTAATGGAGAAAAAATAACTCATGCGAAGGAATTAAAAAATCATACTGAGGCAGTTGAAATAATGATGAAAGAGTTAATAGATAATAATATTATTTCAAGTGTTGATGAAATAAAAGGCGTAGGACATAGAGTTTTACATGGTGGAGAATTCTATTCTGATTCAGTATTAATTGATGATGAAGTTTTAAATAATATAATTGACTTAACAAAGTTAGGACCACTACATCATCCAGGAGAAATAGCAGGAATAAAGGCAATGAGAGAATCCTTACCAGAAGTTCCACAAGTAGCAGTATTTGATACAGCATATCATCAAACAATGCCAGAAGAAAATTATAAGTATGCAGTACCAGAAGAATGGTATGAAAAGTATTCAGTTAGAAAATATGGTTTCCACGGAACAAGTCATAAATATATAGCTGAGACTATGATAGAAAAATTAAATAAGAAAGATGCAAACTTAATTATCTGTCATATAGGAAGTGGTGCTTCAATTTCAGCTGTTAAAGATGGAAAATGCTATAACACTACAATGGGATTAACTCCATTAGATGGTCTAATAATGGGAACTAGAAGTGGTTCAATTGACCCATCAATTATTGAATACGTTGTAAAATCAACTGGTAAAACAGTAGAAGAAGTAACACAAGATCTAAACAAGAAGAGTGGACTTTTAGCTATCTGTGGTAAAAATGATTTACGTGATATTGAAGACTTAGTAGCCTCAGGTGACAAAAAAGCTAAATTAGCTATTAATATGTTTGCTAATTCAATAATTAAATATATAGCTGATTATTATTTTGAATTAGATGGTAATGTAGATGCCATCGTATTTACAGCTGGTGTTGGTGAAAATGATATTGATCTAAGAAAACAAATAGTTGATAAGATCAGTAACCCATTAAATATTAAATTAGATGAAAAAAGAAATGATTCAATCGCAAGATTCCGTTCTGAAAGAGAAGGAATTATTACAACAGATGATTCTAAAATACCAGTATACGTAGTACCAACAAATGAAGAAATAATGATTCTAAGAGATACATATAGATTATCAAAATAATTAAACTAACTAAAGCAGAAAGCCAAGTATATAATATACTGGCTTTTTATTCTTTTAATATTCTAAAAAACTATGATATAATGATAAAGTGATATAGGAGAGTTTATTATGAGTATATATGCATATTTTTTATTGTTTATAACTTTGGTTGACACATTATGTGTAACCCTTTTTTTATTGTTTTCCATTTTATCAATCCTTTTTTAGTCAATTAAGACGACAATTATTAAGGAAGCACTTGTTATGTATATTACTTCTTGCTCAAAAGTCCTTTTAAAAACTCCCAAACACTTTTATCCTGAGTAGCAATCTTAGCATCATACTGAACAGTGTAGCTTTCATTAGGCACTTGAACCTCTGTTATTTGGTAAGCCTGTGGCTTTTGCAAGCCTAACTTTTCAGCCTCTTTAGCTATTTTGCTTAAATCTATATTATCTTCAAGTGTAGTTTTGAGATACTGATTTTCCTCAGTAATTTTAGCAAGCTCAGCCTGCTTAGAAGCTATTTCCAATCTTCTGCTGCTATTGGCTGCATAAGAAACAAGTAAAGCCAAAGAAAGAATAAAGATAACAGCTATTGAAAATATAGTTTTAGGCATATTCAATTGTACTATCTCCTTTTCCTTAGCGTGTTTAACTTTAGGCTTATGCTGTTTAACCACTGGTATTTCTGTATCATAGAAATAATCCTGAGCCACTGAAGTTGTATTATAGCTTGAAAAGTTACTATTATAGTAGCCATATTCTCTGGCTGCTTCAATGTTATCTTTACCCAGCTCCTGGCTGACAATAATGGTAGTGGCGTTAGCAAAACCGCGACAGGCGATAGCACCAATATTTACCACCATAACAGCAACCGCATTTGCGGCAACCATATCATCACCAATATGGCCGAGGATTGCTGCGAATGCTGAGCTGGCAAAACTCCAGACAACATCATTTATTACAGCCGGAGAGGCAATTTTCATAAAGTCCCGAAACAGAATACCTGATTTTGCAAAGAAATAT
>OIYS01000932.1_pt1 | contig 16945 bp, 16 predicted proteins | sample 1588271 | NCBI WGS metagenome assembly OIYS01 (sample SAMN03283286) | human gut metagenome | biome: human-associated habitat; material: feces | host: Homo sapiens | place: Peru | collected 2012
GATAGAGCGCAGTCTGAAAATCTTTGATTTTCGAGCGAGCGGCATTCCCGTCCAAAAGCGTGTCGACTTTTTCGACACGCTTCGGTTATATAAATGTAACCTAAAATAAGCATAATATTATTGAGGGTGATATTGTGTTTAAGGTAGATAACGAGCTTAAAAGCGCGAATATTCCGCGCACGGTGCGATTTACAGAGCCGCTTTTTGAAAAGCTGAATAAAACGGCGGCGGAAAACGGTATTTTATTTAATTTATTGGTTTTGCAGTGCTGTAAGTATGCGCTTGACGATATGCGGGAAAACGAAAAATAACTGTCCTATAAAGCAAAAGCCGATGTGCGGTTCATCCGTAAATCGGCTTTTATAATTTTATTCGGAATTATCGGTGTATCAGGGATTAAGATAATCGGTCTGAGCGGTAAAATCAAGCGCCTGCTCCGAGTACTCCTCACGTTCACGCCAGGCTTTAATAATTTCTTTAATATTCTTTTTAATAATTTGCCTTGCGTTTTCGCGCGAATAATTGTATTTTGCGGGGTCGCTTTCGGTTTTGAATTTTACCTTGTTTCCGTTTATCTCAAACAGGTCCTCGGCTTTGTAATAAAGCGCGTGAAACGCTTCGTCGCTTACAGAACTGTTTTGACTTTTTGTAAGCTCGGCTATGTATGGCACAGCCGAATCGGAAAGATAACCTAAATATTCCACGTCAAGCTCCTTTAAAATGCCGCTTTTGTACGCGTTTACATTGTAGCTTGCAACCGTGCGGTCAACATCGCAAAACCCGGTAATAAGACCGATTACGGCAAAGCAGCAAATTGCGCATTTTGCGGCGGGAAACCTTTTTATATACATAAACAGTATCATTATAATAAAAAGCAGGGCAACTGCAACCATAAAAATGCTTGTGAGCAGGCGCAGCCGCGTAAGACCGTAATAGCCTATATATAAAAACATTTTTGAAATTGCGGTGGCGGCAAAGATAAGCGAAAAAGCGCATATAAGCGTGGAAGTTATACGCACCGAGAGCGGTATAGCGGCGGTATCGGTGCGTTTTACAAGGCACATAACAGCACCTACCGTAAAGAAATTCATGCCGCAAACCCCGCAAAGCTCAAAAAAGCCGCGCCTTGCGTAGCCTGCCGCCGTAAAGGAATATCCCGCTGGCAAAATCCCCGAAAAGCCGCTGAAAAAGTATGCCGTTTGCGAAAGCAGATAAACAAGATAAACCGCCGATAAAACAGAGCAAAGGGTAACGGCGGTAACGGGCGGCAGCGTTTTAATATCATTATAAACCGAAATGCCGAAATTTTTGGCTTTAAGCCCGTTTTTCGCCGCGAAAAGCATAGAAAACAGGTAGACCGCCGCCGCAGCGCCGAGCAATATTTTAAGAATAAAAATACCGAAGCCTGAAAAAACCGAAATAATAAGCCCCTCAAACGCTGCGTCCGCGCTCATAAGCAACGGAAACACCACAACCAGAACGGGAACAGAGAGCAATATGCCTATAAGCACCTGCTTGTTGATTCCCTTGAAATTTTTTTCCTTGCGGTAGCCGCCGTAGGAGCGGAACGGCACCGTTATGTTATCAAACGGGTTAATAATAAGCGTGTTAAGCGCGCCCATTACAGGTGAGGAAGTTTTATCCGCCGTGAAAAATCCCGAAACAAAAACGCCGTAAAGCGCGACTGCGGCTATGAAAAACAGTATGTTAAGCAAGGTATCATTATAAACCGAGAATATAACCGAAAAGCCGAGCGAGCAAAACCCGCAGAAAACCGTGAATACGCTAAAGCGTTTGCGCTGCTTTATCATATACGCCGCGGTAAGGGCAAAAAGCAGAAAAAAGGACGCGGTAAAGCCTGCGTTAAACCCGCTGAAAATTGATAAATGCACAAAAAGCACCGAGCATATAAGCGTTACGGCGGCAAACACCGTGTCTCTTTTGTGCCAGAGGGGTATGTTATTTAATGAATTATTAACTGCCGTATCGCACATTATTCATCACTCCTGTATTCAAGTATATCGCCGGGCTGACACTCTAATACCTCGCATATTTTTTCAAGGGTTGAAAAGCGTATTGCCCGCGCCTTGTTGGTTTTGAGTATTGAAAGATTTGCCTGCGTTATGCCCACCTTTTCGGCAAGCTCGCCCGAGGATATTTTCCGCTTTGCCATCATAATATCAAGATTTATTATTATCGCCATTTGTACCACCCTATATTGTAAGCTCGTTTTCGTTTTTAATTTCTATTGCCGCGCAAAACACGTTTTTAATAACTCTTAATATAAGGGCGAAAAAGCCCGCCGCCGTTCCCACAATATAAAACGGCAGGTAAAAATACCCGCTTGCAAGGGTTATAAGCGCCACGGCAACGCAGCACCATGAAAGTATGCGCAGAAATTTTACGTTTTGCGAAACGAATACTTCCGATTTTAAAATATTTTTAAGCAGCAACCTGAGCGTTAATAGCGCCGCCGCGGCAAACGGCAGGCAGCAGTAACAAACAGTTATAAGCACGGTTTTAAGCGCTTGCGTTTTGCCTGTTACTTCAATGTACCACCCCGCAATAAACGGAAGAAATATACCGACGGCTATTGCCGCGGCAAAAATAATATCGGTAAGAATTAGGGAAAGCTTGGTTGAACGCTTGGAGTTCCACATAAAAATTCTCCTCTTTTTTCAAATTTTGTGATTTTATGGTAGCACACTTTTTATCGTTTGTCAATAAAAATATATTGAAATTTAATAACAAGTTGAAATTGGTTAAATAAGTGTTGCGGAAAATTTCTTTTTTGCGTAAAAACCTTTGCGTTTTGGAAAAATTTATATTATAATGATATACTGAGGATAATATATGGAGGGAGCGGACGAATGAGGACGAATTTTACGGTATCGCTTGCGAAAATAATTTCGGAATTTTCGCTGGAAACGCTTAATATGCCGGCTAACCCCGAAAAAATACAAATATCCACCACCGAGGTAAACCGCCCGGGCTTGCATATGGCGGGGTATTTTGAGTTTTTCGATGAAAAGCGAATACAGATAATAGGCAAGAGCGAGGAAAGCTTTTTACTGCGGTTCACCCCCGAAAAGGCGGAAAAAAGGCTGAAAGAATTTTTCTCCCACAAGCCGGTTGCGGTGGTTATATGCCGCAATATGCAGGTAGATGAGGTATACGCGAAAACCGCCGCGGAATACGGCGTGCCGCTTTTGCGCACGGCAGAGACTACATCGGACTTCACTTCTGCCCTAATAGCCTTTTTAAACTTAAATCTTGCGCCGAGGGTTACGCGCCACGGTGTTTTGGTGGAGGTTTACGGCGAGGGAATACTGTTGCTGGGCGAAAGCGGAGTAGGTAAAAGCGAAACCGCAATTGAGCTTATAAAGCGCGGTCACCGCCTTATAGCGGACGACGCGGTGGAAATACGCCGTGTATCAAATAAATCGCTTGTGGGCACTGCACCCGATAATATAAGGCATTTTATTGAGCTGCGCGGAATAGGTATTATTAACGCGAGCCGAATTTTCGGCGCGGGCGCGGTTAAGCTTACCGAGAAGATTGACCTTATAATAAACCTTGAAATATGGGATGTAAACAAGGTTTATGACCGTATGGGGCTTGATAACCAGACCACGGCTATATTGGGGCTTGAAATACCGTCGCTCACCATTCCGGTAAAGCCGGGGCGTAACTTAGCGGTTATAATTGAGGTTGCCGCAATGAACAGCAGGCAGAAAAAGCTCGGGTACAACGCGGCGCAGGATCTTCTCAAACGTCTTGGTATGACCGACGAGCCAGAGGACGTAAGCACAAACGAAACGGTTAATCCGTTCTGATAATTTTAAAACAGGAGTGTAAATAAAAATGTATAAGCTTGGAATTGACCTTGGAGGAACGAATATTGTTGCGGGAGTTGTAGACGATAATTATAAGATAGTCGCAACCGCGCAGGTTAAAACAAACTGCCCCCGCCCGGCAGAGGAAATTGTGGCGGATATGGCTGTTGCCGCAAAGCAGGCGGTTGAAAACGCGGGACTTAAACTTTCCGATATTGAGGCTATGGGCGTGGGAACACCCGGAGCTATAGACCCGGTACGCGGAGTGGTATGCTATGCTAACAACCTTGATTTTTACGATGTGCCCATGGCGGCTATGCTGAAAGAAAAACTGGGCGTTGATTTTTACATTGAAAACGACGCTAATGCCGCGGCATACGGCGAGTATATTGCGGGCGCGGGCAAGGGCTCGAACGATTTTATAGCAATTACTCTGGGCACAGGCGTCGGCGGCGGCGTTATAATTGACGGTAAGATTTATTCCGGCTCAAACTATGCGGGCGCAGAGCTAGGCCATGTGGTTATAAATATGGACGGTGAAATTTGCACCTGCGGCAGACAGGGCTGCTGGGAAGCATACGCATCTGCTACGGCGCTTATCCGCCAGACAAAGCAGGCTATGATAAGATACCCGAAATCAAAAATGTGGGAGATATGCGGCGGAGATATAAGCAAGGTAAGCGGCAGAACCGCATTTGACGCCATGCGCGCGGGCGACGATACCGCAAAGCGCGTGGTTGACAGATATATTGAATATGTTGCAATAGGTATTTCCAACAATATAAATATTTTCCAGCCGGACGTTCTGTGCGTCGGCGGCGGAATTTCAAAAGAGGGCAGTACCCTTATAGACCCGATTGTGGCTTATGTTGAGGGTGAAAACTACGCCCGCCACATTGCGAAGAAAACGCAGATAAAGGCGGCGGCTCTCGGAAACAACGCGGGAATTATAGGCGCGGCGTACCTTTGCGACCTTTATAAATAATTAAACCTTGGGAGTGGCTTTATGAGCGCAGAAGCATTGGCGGATTTTCTTAAAAGCGAAAATATCGAATACAGGCAAAACGAGCCTATGCGGGCGCACACTACCTTTAAAATCGGGGGAGACGCGGATGTTTTTATAATTCCCGCCTCTCCCGCCGCGCTTATTTCAGCCGTTAAAAAATGCGCCGAGCTTGAAATTCCGTATTTCATTTTGGGCAACGGCAGCAACCTTTTGGTGTCTGACGGCGGAATAGAGGGTGCGGTTATAAGCCTTGCGGGAATAAACGGTATTTCGGCGAAGGGTGAAAAAATTACCTGCGGTGCGGGGGCTATGCTTTCCTCTGTCTGCCTGAAAGCCCTGTCATTATCTCTTACGGGGCTTGAATTTGCCTACGGAATACCCGGAACTGCGGGCGGCGCGCTTTATATGAACGCGGGCGCTTACGGCGGGCAAATGGCAGATGTAATTGAAAGCGCCGAGTGCCTGACTCCTGCGGGAGATATAAAGACCCTTAAAAAGGAAGATATGCGGCTCGGCTACCGCAGCAGCGTATTTAAAAAGGGCGGGCTTATAATAATTTCTTTGACCCTTGCTTTAAAAAAGGGCGATAAGGCGGAAATTAAGGCAGAAATGGACGAATTGCTTAACCGCCGCAAGCAAAAGCAGCCGCTTGAATACCCCAGCGCGGGCAGCACCTTTAAGCGGCCCGAGGGGTATTTTGCGGGCACGCTTATTGAAAAAAACGGCTTAAAAGGCTTAACCGTCGGCGGCGCGCAGGTAAGCGAAAAGCACGCGGGGTTTGTTATTAACCGCGGGGGCGCAACGGCTGCCGACGTAAAGGCGCTTATAGGAAAAATACAAAAAAAGGTTTTTGAGAACGACGGAGTAATGCTGGAACCCGAGGTTATTTTTACGGGGCGGAACGGAGACTGAAAAAATGGAATTGTTAATAGTAACTGGAATGTCGGGCGCGGGAAAATCGCAGGCGGCAAACGCGCTTGAGGATATAGGCTTTTATTGCGTTGATAACATTCCGCCGGCAATAATACCCTCGTTTGTGGAGCTTTCGGCGCGCAGCGGCGATCTGCTTAATAAAATGGCGATTGTGACCGATATGCGCGGCGGCGTGCTTTTTTCGGAGATTGACGGGGTACTCGGCAACCTTAAAAAGAATAATATTGAGTATAAAATACTGTTTTTGGACGCGGCTGACGACGTGCTTATACGCCGCTATAAGGAAAACAGGCGCAAGCACCCGCTGGCGGACGGCAACGATATGTCGGTAGCTGCGGCAATTGCGAAAGAGCGCGAAATGCTTAAAAAGATCCGCTTTTCGGCAGATTATGTGGTTGATACAAGCCGCATTTCAATAGCGCAGCTAAAGGTTCAGCTTTCTAATATTTTCTTCGGCAGCGTGAGCAACGTTTTAAAAATTCAGTGCAAGTCCTTCGGGTTTAAATACGGCTCGGATACAGAGGCGGATTTGGTGGTGGATGTAAGATGTCTGCCCAACCCGTTTTATGTTGAGGAATTAAAGGAAAAAACGGGGCTTGATAAGGAAGTGCGCGATTACGTTATGGCAAGCGAGGACAGCAAAAGGTTTCTCGACCGCCTTTTGGCGTTTATAGATTGCGCCGTACCTATGTATGCAAAGGAGGGTAAAAGTCAGCTTGTAATATCCATAGGCTGCACGGGCGGAAAGCACCGCTCGGTCACCTTTGCGGAGCTGATAGGCGAGCATTTGCGCAACGAAAATTACAACTGCTCCATAAACCACAGGGATATTTACAAGCACTGACAGCTTTATGTCCTTTTGCAGTGAGATTAAAAACGAGCTGATTTCGCTCAAAACACATTCCTGCTGCCGTTTACCCTTAATTTACGGCTTTATGCTTTTCAGCCGCGCGTTTTCGCTTAAACGCATTTCAATGCAAACGGGCAACGAATGTGTGGCAAAGGCGTATGCGGAGCTTATAAAAAGCACATTCGGCGCCGCGGCGGAAATAACCTGCGGCGGCACAAAACGCCCGACCTATAAAGCCGAGGTTACATCCGATACGGACAGGCTTAAAATTCTGGCGGCGTTCGATTTCGGGATAAACGAAAATTTAATAGACCGCGGTTTACTTGCCCGCGACTGCTGCCGTCAGAGCTTTATCAGAGGGGCTTTTTTAGCCTGTGGCAATATTAACGACCCTGAAAAAGAATATCGCGCGGAGTTTGCGGTTAAAAACGAAAAACTGGCGGATGAATTTTTACTTTTGCTATCGGAATTAAATATTCAGATGAAAAAAACACCGCGCGGCACTGCCTTTGTGCTTTACACAAAGGAAAGCGGAAGTATAGAGGATTTACTGACAATTATGGGGCTGCCGCACCGAACGCTTGATATTATGGATACCAAAATAATTAAAAGCGTTAAAAACGCGAGTAACCGCCGCAGCAATTGCGACAGCGGCAATATTTCAAAAACGGTTGAGGCGTCTGTCAGGCAGCGCGCGGCAATAGAATATCTTGAAAAGGCGGGTCTGCTTGAAAGCCTGCCGCCCGAGCTTGTAAGCGCGGCAAGGCTGCGGCGGGATAACCCCGATTTGACACTTAAAGAATTATGTAAACTGGCTGACGAGCCGCTGACCGTTTCGGGGCTTAACCACAGGCTGCAAAAAATAACCCGAATTTACGGGGAAACAAAGGCGCACAGGGGGTAGAAGCATATGGATTTCGCTCATTTGCACGTGCACACCGAGTACAGCCTGCTTGACGGCTGCTGCCGCATAAAGGCGCTTATAGACCGAGCGGCAGAACTTGGGCAGAAAAACCTTGCAATAACCGACCACGGCGTGATGTACGGTGTTATTGATTTTTATAAATACGCCGTTTCAAAGGGAATAAACCCCATAATAGGCTGCGAGGTATATGTTGCGCCGCGCAGCCGCTTTGAAAAGGTAAAGGGAGTGGACTCGCGGTACACCCACCTTGTGCTTTTATGCCGCAATAACGAGGGCTACCGCAACCTTATAAAGCTGGTTTCTTCCGGCTTTACAGAGGGCTTTTACTCAAAGCCGAGAATAGATAAGGAGCTGCTTAAAAAATACAGCGGCGGGCTTATTGCCCTTTCCGCCTGCCTTGCGGGGGAAATTCCGCGGCTTTTAAGCTCGGGCGAATATGAAAAGGCAAAGGAAACAGCGCTTTGGTTTGAGTCTCTTTTTGGCAGAGGCAATTATTATTTGGAACTGCAGGACCACGGAATTGAGGAGCAGCGAAGAATAAACCCGCAGCTTTTAAGAATTTCGCGGGAAACGGGAATACCGCTTGCAGCCACGAACGACGTGCATTATATTAAAAAAGAAGACGCGCGCCTGCACAAGGTGCTGCTTTGCATACAAACGGGTACTAAAATAAACGAAGAAAACCCGATTGAATTTAAAACGAACGAATTTTATTTAAAATCCGCCGAGGAAATGGCGTCACTTTTCCCCGAAGCGCCCGAGGCTATTGAAAACACGGTAAAAATAGCCGAAAATTGCCGCGTTACGTTTGAATTCGGCAAAATAAAGCTGCCGAGGTTTGATATAGGCGACAGGGATCATTTTGAATATTTCCGCAATAAATGCCTTGAAGGCTTGCACCGAATTTACGGCGAAAACCCGAAAAAAGAGGTTACCGACCGCCTTGACTATGAGCTGGGCGTTATAAACCGAATGGGATATGTTGACTATTATTTAATAGTAGCAGATTTTGTGAATTACGCGAAAAGCCATAATATACCCGTAGGCCCCGGGCGCGGCTCGGGCGCGGCGAGCCTTGCGGCTTACTGCATTGGAATAACGGGAATAGACCCCCTGAAATACGACCTTTATTTCGAGCGGTTTTTAAACCCCGAGCGCGTTTCAATGCCCGATTTTGATATTGATTTTTGCTATGTAAACCGCCAAAAGGTAATAGATTACGTTATAGAAAAATATGGGTCGGACAGGGTTTCGCAAATTGTCACCTTCGGCACTATGGCGGCGCGCGGCGCCGTGCGGGATGTGGGCAGGGCGCTTGACGTGCCGTATGCCGTGTGCGATAAAATTGCAAAGCTGATTCCGCAATCGCTTAATATGACTATCGAGCGGGCGCTTTCAAGCTCACCGGAGCTTAAAACGCTTTATGATAACGATAATCAGGTGCACGGGCTGATAGACACGGCAATAGAGCTTGAGGGTATGCCGCGGCACGCCTCTACCCATGCGGCGGGGGTGGTAATATCCGATAAGCCGATAGCCGAGTATGTTCCCCTTGCCGTAAACGACGAGGCGGTAGTTACCCAATACACAATGACAGCGCTTGACGAGCTGGGGCTTTTGAAAATGGACTTTTTAGGGCTGCGCAACCTGACCGTTATTGCCGATACGGAAAAATATATAAGAAAAAAGCAGCCGGATTTTGATATTGAAAAAATACCGCTTGACGATAAGGAAACCTATAAAATGATGGGCGCGGGGCTGACCGACGGCGTTTTCCAGTTTGAATCGGAGGGTATGAAAAACGTGCTGCGGCAGTTCGGCCCCGAAAGCATTGAGGACCTGACCGCAATACTTTCTCTCTACCGCCCGGGACCTATGGACTCAATACCGAAATATATTCACAACCGCCACCACCCCGAGGACGTGACTTACCCCACGCCGCTGTTAAAACCTATACTCTCGGTCACTTACGGGTGCATTGTGTACCAGGAGCAGGTAATGCAGGTGTTCCGCACGCTTGCGGGCTATACCCTCGGCAGGGCGGACATTGTGCGACGCGCAATGGCAAAGAAAAAGCACGACGTTATGGAGCGGGAACGGCAATTCTTTATTCACGGCGAAAAGGATGAAAACGGCAATATTTTATGTAAAGGCGCGGTTGCAAACGGGGTAGACGAGCAAACGGCAAACAAGATTTTTGACGATATGCAGAGCTTCAGCTCATATGCGTTCAACAAGGCGCACGCCGCGGCGTATTCCTTTGTGGCTTACAGAACGGCTTACCTTAAATGCCACTACCCGGCTGAATATTTTTCAAGTCTTATGACAAGCATGATGGACAGCCCGACAAAGGTTGCCCTTTATACCGCCGACTGCCGCAAAAACGGCATACGGGTGTTGCCGCCATCGGTCAATTCATCGGGCGCGGGCTTTACACCCGACGGAAACGCCATACGCTTTGGGCTTTTGGCGGTTAAAAACCTCGGCACGGTGGTTATAAACAGGCTTATAGCCGAGCGCGAGGAAAACGGCGCGTATACCTCTATGTACGATTTTTGCCTGCGCAATTACTCACGCGAATTTAACAGAAAAGCGCTTGAGGGGCTTATTAAAAGCGGCGCTATGGACGGGCTTGAGGATAACCGGAGGCAAATGCTTTATAATATAGACGGGGTGCTTGCCGCTGCGGAGGATGAAAAAAAGTACTCCGCAAAGGGGCAGATGAACCTTTTCGGCGAAATGGGAGCGGACGTTTCCTTTAAGCCGATAAAGGCGGAGGAAATGCCGCGGGAGACCCTTTTGGCGCTTGAAAAGGAGGCTACGGGGCTGTACCTTTCGGGGCACCCGATGGAGGAATACACTGCGTTTACCGAAAAATCGGGCTTTGCCCGCGCGGCGGACGTTGCGGCGCACCGCTACCCCGATTCAAAGCGGCTGACGCTGGCGGGCATAGCAGACGGGCTTAAGGCACGGCAGCTTAAAAACAACAGCATTATTGCCACCGCCTTTCTTGAGGATATGAGCGGCTCGGTGGGGCTTACAATTTTCGCCGCGGCATATACGCAGTTTCGCAATCTTTTAACTTCGGGCGAGCCGGTAACGGTGAGCGGCAGAGTTTCCGAGCGGGAGGACAGAGAGCCCGAGCTTGTGGTGGAGCGGGTGGAAAAAATACCCGAAACCGCAAAGGGAAAAGCGGCTAAAAAATACAAAAGCGGGCTTTATTTAAAGGTGAAATCACAGTCGGGCAGAGAATTTGAAGAGGTAAAGCGGCAGCTTTCACTACACAGCGGCAGCACCGACGTTATAATTCTTTGCGCCGATACGGGCAAAAAGCTCGCGGTACCGCCGAGTTTGCGAATAACGCCCTCGGAAACGCTTTTTAACGCGCTTAAAAGCCTGCTGGGAAATGAAAATGTTAAATTTATTAAATAAACGTAAATAAAAGAAAAATACTGTTGAAAAAAAAATTTGAATGTGTTAAACTCTAATTTGAAGATGTATATGGAGATGGTTAAGATGAAAACGATAGGTGTGCTTACAAGCGGCGGAGACGCGCCGGGAATGAACGCAGCCGTTCGCGCGGTTGTGAGAACAGCAATAGCAAGGGGTATGACCGTTAAGGGTATACGCCGCGGATATAACGGACTTATTGAGGGAGATATTATTGATTTGGACGTTCGCTCGGTATCGGATATAATCCACCGCGGCGGAACGGTGCTTTACACCGCAAGAAGCCCGCGCTTTAAAACCGAAGAAGGCATGCAGGAGGCAATTGCAAACTGCAAAAAGCACGGCATTGAGGGTATAGTTGTAATAGGCGGCGACGGTTCTTACCGCGGCGCGCGCGATTTATCCTTGCGCGGAATACCCTGCGTAGGCGTTCCGGGAACTATTGATAACGATATTTCCTCAACCGAATACACCATAGGCTTTGATACCGCTATGAACACCGCCATGGAAATGGTTGATAAAATAAGAGACACCGCTCAATCGCACGACCGCTGCTCGGTTGTTGAGGTTATGGGCAGGCGCGCGGGCTACCTGGCGCTGCAAAGCGGCATTGCCGTGGGAGCCACCGCTATTTTGGTGCCCGAGGTTGAGCATTCTGTTGATGATGTCATCGCAAAAATAAGGGAGACCCAGAAAACCGGCAAAAAGCACTTTATAGTGGTTGTAGCCGAGGGCGTGGGCGGCGTTGAGCAGATAGCCCAAAAAATTGAGGAAGTAACCGGAATAGAGTCAAGAGCTACCGTTTTGGGTCACGTTCAGCGCGGCGGCAACCCGACCGTTCGCGACCGCGTTGTTGCAACCCAGATGGGCTTTGCCGCGGTAGAGCTTTTAAGAGAGGGCAAGGGCAACCGCGTTATAGGTATGCAGAAGGGCGAAATTGTAGATTTTGATATTTACGAGGCGCTCAATATGAAAAAGCCGTTTGATGACGATATGTACGAAATCGCGCATATTACTTCTATCTGATTTTACTGCCCGGGGAACTCTTGGTTCTTCGGGCTGAATTTTATTTTATCGGAGGTTTAAAGGTGAGCGGAGAAAAGGTAATGGTAGGAATGAGCGGGGGAGTAGACTCCTCTGTTTGCGCGGCGCTGCTGAAAGAGGCGGGCTATAATGTCTCGGGGGTAACACTGCGCCTTTATGACGGCGAGGATTACAACGCCGGGCTTACCAAAACCTGCTGTTCCTTATCGGACGTGGAGGACGCGCGCGCGGTTTGCGTGCGGCTGGGTATTCCGCACTACGCCTTTAATTTTAAGGAAAGCTTTGAAAAAGAGGTTATATTCGATTTTATAAACGAATATATAAACGGCAGAACGCCCAACCCCTGCATTGAGTGCAACCGCAAAATAAAGTTTGATAAAATGCTGCGCCGCGCCGAAACGCTGGGGTATGATAAAATCGCCACGGGGCATTACGCGCGTATAAAAAAGGCGGAAAACGGCAGATACCTGCTTTCCCGCCCGACGGATATAAACAAGGACCAGACCTATGTGCTTTACTCAATGACGCAGGCAGAGCTTTCAAAAACCCTGTTTCCGTTAGGCGACCTTACAAAGCCGCAGGTGCGTGAACTAGCCGAAAAGCACGGCTTTGTAAACGCGGCAAAGCCCGACAGCCAGGATATTTGCTTTGTGCCCGACGGCGATTACGCGGGCTTTATTGAGCGGACTACGGGTAAAACTGCCGCCGCGGGGGATTTTACCGACGAAAACGGAAACCGCCTCGGCGAGCACAAGGGAATAATAAGGTATACAATAGGTCAGCGCAAGGGGCTGGGCATTGCGCTCGGTAAGCCCCGCTTTGTAATTGAGAAAAACGCCGAAAAAAACACGGTGGTTTTAGGTGATGAGGAACGGCTTTTCTGCCGAAAGGTACTGGTTGAAAGGCTTAATTTTATCCCGTTTGATACGCTTGAAAACGAGATGCGGGTAACCGCAAAGCTGCGCTACCGCCACATAGCGCAGCCCGCCGTTATAAGACCTGACGGCGATAACGTTATAATAGAATTCGACGAGCCGCAGCGCGCGCCGAGCCCCGGGCAGGCGGCGGTATTTTACGACGGCGACACGGTAGTTGGCGGCGGAACAATAGTGAAAGGGTGGGACTGATGAACGCTGTTATTGAAAAAACAATGAAAAGCCTTGAACGCAACAATATGAAGGCATATTACGCCGAAAACAAGGCGCAGGTTTGCGAAATAGTAAAGGGTATGCTTTTCCCCGGCGCGGTTATAACCGCGGGCGGCTCTGTGAGCTTAAACGAGAGCGGAGTATGGGATATTTTGAATGTTCCCGAATATAAGTTTTTTAACAGATTAAAGCCCGGAATTTCAGAGGAAGAGCGCCTTGAAATTTTCCGCGCGGCAATAGGGTGTGATTTCTTTTTCTGCTCGTCAAACGCCGTTACCGAAAACGGCGAGCTTATAAATGTTGACGGAAACGCAAACCGCGTGTCCTCAATCTGTTTCGGACCCAAAAAGGTAGTTATGGTTGTAGGTGCGAATAAAATTGTAAAGGACGTTGATGAGGGGATTCTGCGCGTAAAGAAAACAGCCGCGCCTATGAATACGGCACGGCTGAATTTAGACGCCCCCTGCAAAAAGCTGGGGCACTGTGTATCCCTTGAAAAAAGCGAAAACCCGAAGATGACCGACGGCTGCTGCGGCAGCACCCGCATTTGCTGCGATTATTTGGTTTCGGCAATGCAAAGGGTAAAGGACAGAATTAACGTTATAATCTGCGCGGAAAATTTAGGCTATTGAGACAGCTTTTTTTCATACCCCGGAAAAAGCTCATCGGCAAACCACACTTCCTTAACGTGAAACTCTTTCCCGTTAAGGTAATTAAGTATTCCCGCGTCGGAGGAAAAGGTGAATTTAAGGCGGTAAGAATAAAGCGCCTGTCGGGAAAATCCCGCCTTTTTATCCGCGCCGAGCCGTCCGTACTTTCCGTCGCCCAAAAGCGGGTGACCGACGGACGCCATATGCGCCCTTATCTGGTGGGTTCTGCCCGTAAGCAGGTCAATATCCAAAAGCGACAGTCCGTTTCGGCTCTCTATAACGCGGTAGCGCGTTTTGATTGTGAGAGCCGAGTCGGTCTTTTTTGTTTTAAGGTAAACGCGGTTTTGTTCGGCGTTCTTTTCAAGAAAGCCCTCAAGCGTAGCCTCTTTTTTTTCGGGTATTCCGTGAACCACGGCAAGGTAGCGCTTTTCAAGCTCGCGCGATTTTATTTTATCGCATAAAATTCTCAGCGCCTCGGCGTTTTTTGCGGCTATTACTATTCCGCCGGTATTGCGGTCTATGCGGTTGGCAAGGGCGGGGCGAAAGCTGTTTTCGTCCTCGGGGCGGTATTCTCCCTTTTCGTAGAGATACCGCTGTATTCTCGCTATAAGGGTATCGCCGTATTCGTTTTTATCGGGGTGAACAAGCAAGCCCTGCGGTTTATCCGCAAGCAAAATGTTTTCATCCTCATACACAATATTAAGCTTTGACGGCGCCGACATAAAGTCATATTTCGGCTTTTTACTTACGAAAAATTCATCGTTTATATATGCTTCTACCGTATCCCCCGCGCACAGCCTTGTGTTTATCTGCGCGCGCTTGCCGTTTACCTTTATTCTTTTGAGTCTTATATATTTAAACATAAGCGTTTGCGGCAGCTCGGGGCAGTTTTTGGTTATAAATCTGTCAAGCCGCTGCGACTCATCGTTTTTGGTTACTGTAAAAATTTTCATAAAAAAGCCTCGTGTTATCTTGAAAAAGTTTATTTTGTGTACTATAATATAATGAAAGAACTTCGGGAAGGAGTGCCGTAAATGGCAAAAAGTGTTCATAGCGGACATCGCAAAAGAGTAAGGAAAGACTATCTGTATAACGGATTAAACGAAGCGACCCCGCCGCACAAGGTTATTGAATATATCCTTTTTCACTCTATTCCGCAAAAGGACACGAATGAGGTTGCGCATGAGCTTGTGGAGCGTTTCGGCTCGGTTTCGGGAATACTTGACGCCCCGGTTGACAGCCTTATGAAGGTAAAGGGCATAAGCGAGGTATCGGTATCGCTTTTAAAGCTCATTTTGCCTGTTGCAAGAATTTATCAGAGCGAAAAAAATTCAAAGGATAAAACCGTTAAAAGCTATGAAGAAATAGCACGTTTTATTTTGGGGAAATATTTCGGTTATGACAGCGAGGTTTTTTCAATTCTGTCGCTTAGCGCCTCGGGTAAGGTGTTGGGGTTTGACGTGCTTTCAAGCGGAAATGTTTCCGAGGTAAGCGTGTCTATGCGGGATGTTGTTGAAACCGTGATTAAAAGAAAAGCCGTGTGTGCCGTTATTGCGCACAACCACCCCGGCGGCGTGGCGCTGCCCAGCGGTGATGACGTTAAAATTACCGAAATGATATTTAATGCCTTAAAGCATATAAACATAGCTTTGATTGACCATATTATAATTGTGGACGACGATTATGTTTCCTTGGCGCAAAGCACATGCTTCGATTATCTTTTTAAGGGCGGCGAAGCTCCCACATCCGATCCGAACGAACAATCGGAGCCCGAAGAAGAGGGCGCGGAAAATCAGCCGGAAACCGAAGAGGATTGACTCTCTCGCGGTTTTTGTACAGCCCGACTTATATTTTTGAAAGCGATTCGGCTACTCTATAGCCGACGCCGTTTTCGGTGAACAGGTACAGCGGATTGGCGCTGTCCTGTTCTATTTTTTTGCGCAGATTCGCAATATTAACCCGTAAAATTCCGCTGCTGTCCGTCGCCTGCGCGCCCCAAACGCTTTTAATTATAAAATCGTAGGTTAGCACCCTGCCGGAATATCTGCAAAGCAGAGTTAAAATTCTGAATTCGTTTTTTGTAAGGTGAACCTCCGCGCCGTCAACCGTTACAAGGCGGTTATTAAATTCCACCTTAAGCCCGCCGCATAAATAAACGTCTGAAACGCTTTCCCCTCTTGCCTGCTCAAGCGCTTCAAGCCTGCGTATGCAGGCGCGCACGCGCGCCGAAATCTCTCCCGATAAAAAGGGCTTGCGAATATAATCGTCAGCGCCCGAATCCAAAATTTCGGTTATCGCGCGCTCGTTTTCTGCGGCGGAAACGGCTATCACCGCGCCGCAGCCCGATGAAATGGCGGTTTTTATAAGTCTTATACCGTCCGGGTCGGGGTAAAGGGGGTCGGTTATTAAAATATCGGGCGGATTAGCCGATATTAAAGCGCCGCATGCCGTGGGGTCAGCCGAGCTGTAAAGCTCATATCCGCAGGGCGAAAGCACGGTTTTTAAAAGCCGCGCGTTTTGCCTATCGCGGTCGGAAATAACTATTCGCCTTTTCAAGCCGTCACCTCAGATCTATTGTTCTGCCGCTCTTGCCGCCACGCTTTCGGCAGAGTAATAATTTTCTTCAAGTATAAAGTCCTTAATTTCTTTTTTCGCGGTTTCAAGGTCGTAAACATAATACCAAACGCCTTTGATTATCTTGCCGGAGGACGGAATGTTATCGTTCGGAATACTCAGCTGCTCAAATTCGGGGGACGCCACAAGCCCCCATGAGCCGAGTGAGATAATGTCGTTTGTAGAAAGCGAGGTTTCGCACTCTTTTAAGAACATTTCCGCAAATTGCGGCAGCTTTAGCGCGCCCATGCTTTTAGCCTCGTTAAACATAGCCATAAGCACGGTTTTCTGTCGGTTTCCGCGCTGCACGTCGCTGTCTATATGCCGTATTCTCGCATAACAAACCGCCTGAGCGCCGTTCAGCCGCTGTGTGCCTGCCGCTTTAATATCGGGGCATTTCATGCCGAGCGAACGCATTTCGGGGAAAATATTTTTGTTAAGCTCGTTTTTTTCCGCCTCGGTAACGGTTATATCCACCCCGCCTATGTAA